>Ga0208161_1001737_pt1 | contig 11478 bp, 11 predicted proteins | sample CB_VirMetaG_3_FD_184538 | JGI IMG/M metagenome (GOLD analysis project Ga0208161, IMG submission 184538) | Freshwater to marine saline gradient viral communities from Chesapeake Bay - CB_1508_1S Viral MetaG (SPAdes) (version 4) | ecosystem: Environmental > Aquatic > Marine > Coastal | place: USA... | reverse complement strand
TTATTGTATTTAACATATAAAGTATCTGGATCAGTTCCGTCTGTAGCAGCAACACCAACAACTTCTGCAATTACGCCTGAAGTAGCGCCAGTGATTGTTGTTCCGTTGTAAGTATTAATACTTGCAGCAGATTTTGAAGTTAGTTTTACAGCTGAATAGTTTGTATCAATAGAAACTTGGCCAGGAATAACCATTGCACCTTGTTTAAAAAGGTGATCACCAACTCTTTCAATTTGATTTTGAAGAATAGTTTGTGATTGTGTCAATTCTCTTGCTTGAACAGCAAATGACGGTCGAAAAAGTATTCTATGAAACTTCTTCGACTCTACAAAATCGTCAAAATAGGGACTGATATTAAAATCAGTTTTTGCTGGCATTTACTTTTTCCTCTTTTAAAATATTAAAATTCAACAATGAGTTTGACATTTTCAGTTTGGTCAGTTGCTCTAGTGATTGGTGCTCTATTTTCTATGTATAGAACATCACCTGTATCAGCATCTAATTCGGATGAGGAATAACCTGAAGTAAATGAAGAACCATTTACTGTATCTGTAAATCCAGTGTCAGGTGTTCCAGTTGCACTTGAACTTTGTCCTGTGATAACAGCTGCTGTTGAAAAGGCAGTTAAATTGCCATTACTGTCAGCACCTTCATCATTGAATCTTGTTTGTATGTAATATAAAACTCTATTTGTTGAATCCCATTCTACAACTTTTCCAACAGCACCAGTAGTTGCCTGATTAATTTCTTCATCAACTGTAAATGAACCTGGTGTAGGTGAAGCAGTAAATCTTACTGCTTTTGTAGCTCTTAATGTTGTTGCAGAAGCAGCTGAACCTCCTGAATTTGGATCTCTAATTAAAGCAATTCTTCTAAAATCGTTTGCAGCAGATACATCTGAACCAGAGCCTGATTCAACGCCTTCAAAATTAATATTTAACATTACAAAAAATCCACCTAATTCTTTTACAGCGTTAAATCCGTGACCACCTTTTGGTCCAATAATTACATCTAATTCTGCACCAGTACCTGTACCACCACCTTGTGATTGTATATCAGCATTAGTAATATATCCGTAAGTATATCCTGTACCAGCAGTTGTAATCGTAACTCCTGTAATAACACCTGAAACAATAGTTACTGTACAAGCACCACTTGAACCATCACCTCTTATTGGAACTGAAGTAATTGTTCCTGTGTCAGAAGCACCTGAAGTGGTGTAAGCAGAACCTCCTGCTTTTATTGTAACTATATCTAAAGCACCGTTTACAGCAGCTGAACTTACTGTTGAGTCTGTTGAGACGTGCATAAAATCTGTTGATAAGAAATTTGTTTGTTCAGAAGCAGTTAAAGTGTACATATATTTCCATTTGTAACCATCTGCTGTTGATAATACTGAAGTTGAAGTTCCTGTTGGTTCAACAGTTGAAGCAGCACCTGAATTATTATCTAAAACCTTGTAAACATTGTACGTACTTGAAACAACATAAAAAGTTGCGTCAAATAAATTTGAAGCACCACTTGTTGAAGTTTTTACAGTTGTTGTTCCTGTAATTCTTCTTCCATAATCGTGTCTGTACATATCATAAACTGTACCTGTTGTCCAATTTCTTCTTGGAATTGCAATTGAAACATCTGAACTTGTAATCTTTTTAGCTGCAATAGCGTCATCAAACGTATAAAATTCTGAGTCAACTGAATCCGAAGCTGCGATAGGTACACTATCAGTTCCTTCATTTTCAGTACGACCGTCTGGTCTTGTTGAAGTTGCGAAAGCTTGTGGTCTTCCCAACATTAAATAATAAACATTTGCTGAGGCTTCGCTAAAAGACTCTACAAATTGTTCTTGGTTATGAATCCTAAACTTATTTGTTACTATTGCTGGCATAATTCTCTCTTATTATTTATATTGTTTTTCATAAACAATACATACTTTTAATTATATTTATACTACTTTAAAGGTGGTCCGCCAAACCACATTACTAAAGATTTTCTATTACCTTTAGTTACAGGTTTAACTCTATGTCTTACAAAACTTGCAAAAAACGCAGCTTCACCTCTAACTAAAGGTAATGCGTCTCTTTCATCTTCAACAAATTGTAATTCTCCACCTTCAAATTCTTTAGGATCTGAAAGTAAAATAGTCATTGATATTTTTCTTACAAGTGGTTGTTGAATAAAATGTATATCTGAGTCAGTATGCCAATCATAAAAAGCACCTTCAGGATATACTGTAAACTGAGCAGGTTCAGATAGTTGTGGAAATTCAAATCCAAAATGATTTGTATTAATATTATTCATACAATCTTCTATAATAGAATACATTGGTAGAGCTCTTGGATCATCAAAAGGAATCCAAGATATAGTAGTGGTTCTTTTTGATTTATTTAATTCAGCATCTTTTTCAGAAACTCCTATTTTAGCTTCTTCTGGAGTATATGATTGTCCCATTCTAATAATATCATCACATTGATCAGCAGTAAATACTGGTTCTTTTGTTTTAACAATATATGATTTCCACCTAGGTTCTCTATATTTTATCATTTAACTTTAACTCCCCATATTCTTTTTGTTCTTTCTTCTGGTGTTTCATTATGATCTATTCTTCCATCTCTATGAAATAATTTATAAGGTCCATTTGCTCTTACATAATGAATAAAGATTTGCATACATTCTTCTCCTTCATAAGGTTCACGCCAATGTTCATAATTCATTCCTTCGTAAATAATACCATCACCTGATTGAGTTATAAATTGTTCTGGTTTAACATTTGTATCTATTTGACCTTGTGGGTTATTTAATTTATGAAACCATAAAGGCCATTCTTTATCTGCATAAAAATTTATTGAAACAGAAACTTCACAACTAGGTCTATCAATATGTTTTTTTAATTCAGTACCTTTTTTATACATTCTTGTAAAAGTATAAGTAGGTAATAATTTTTCACCTATTGTTTCTTCTACTAATTTTTGTTTTTCAGTTAATATAGTTTCACCTAATGTATCTGAATAATCAGCAAAAGCACCTTTAACTTGTGGACAAACTTTTAATTTGGATTTTTTTATGTTCCAATAAGCAGTAGATAAATTTAATTCATCTTTACTTAGAAAGTTTTTTACTGGTATTATCATTTGATAATTGTTGTTGTTTAGGTTCTAATTTACCTTCAGATTTAAGTCTTCTTACTGTTTCAATTTGTGCGGCAGCGTTTTTTGCACCACCAACATCAGGACTATGTTTTAAAAAAGAAAATCTATGTTGTAATTCTATAGGTAAAGCTATTTTTTGAGATTCATTAATATCTTCAGTTTCAAGGTCTGGATTTTCATCTTTTAATTCTTTTTTAATTTTTGACCATAAACGCAACTCTCTAACTCTATCTTTTTGTTGTTGTTGCATTGTAGCTCTTCTAAAAAATAATTTTTGTTTTTCTATCTTTAATAATTCTAAATCTAAAGGGTCTTTTTCGTTATTAATTTTTATATCTAATTTTTTAATTTGAATTTCATTTTCTTTATATTCAAAATATCCATTGACGGTATTTTCATAATAATGGGACATTTCTCTTACACATTGCCAATACTTTGCACTTGGTGTAGGAAATCTAAAATCTTCTAAAACACCTATTCTCATTTCAACTTCGGTTCTGAATATTTGTTTTTTATCCCAAGAATCTTTTAATTCATCTTTTAAAGTTAAAAATGATTTTGTATCCTCTTCAGAAAGACATAAAGATAAATCTTCTTCTTCTGGAACAACAGGTTCTGCGTACTTAATTAATTTTTCTAATTCTAATTTACTTTTTTCTTTTGTTTCACTTGACATAATATCCTTTCAAATCAAATAATTTTTATATTATATTTATGGTAAAGTTATATCCGTTGGCCTAGAAATAGGAAATCCCTTGTATATATCATCTTTAGCATCATATTCACTTTGTAAAGTTGCCACAGCAGAGTTTACTAATGTTTGACTATCTGTTTTAGATTTTTCTGTAGCATTTACTCTTTTTGCCCAAGCAATTCCAGCTGCATTGTCTTCAACCACATATACATCACCAGGATAAACTGTAATCACTAATCCATTAACTCTTTCATCAGCAGTTATAAAATTATCTTGCGAACTATTTGCTATATAATATTTGTTTGCCATAAATTCTTTCCTATTATTCTATCGTAAATGTTGCTGGTGAAGCGTGTTTTACATTTCCAGCACCAGTATAAACTGATACGTGTGAAGCTGGATATGGAGGACTACCTCCACCAAATGCCATACCGTAACTTGCTCCAGAAGTTCCTGCACCACCTGCACATTGGTTAACACCAGCAAGTGGACAAGCTGTATCTGTTGCCCAAGCAGTTCCATTCCATAATTGAACTGGAGATGATGATGGCTGTGGATAGACAGTAATAGCATTTCCTTCAGAAGCACTATATGTAAGTGTTTCACTAGCAACTTCTGCACTAGGAGCAACCAAAGAAGGACCAGAAGCCCAAGATGTACCATTCCAATATAAAGTATCGGTACTTGTTGGAGTACCATTTGGACCAATGCTATAAACATCTGAAGTTGATGCACCTTGACCTAAACTAGGATAACTTCCATAAGGCATTGATACAGGTGAAACTGAAAATGAAGTTCCATTATAAAATAAAACATCGCTTCGAGGTTGACCTGCTTCAGTCCATCCTCCTGCAATCATAAAATCTGTTGAAGAAGCACCTTTTCCTGCACCAGACATTGATGATCTTGCTACTGGCAGAGATGGACCAGATGACCAACTAGCTGGACTTCCTGACCATCTATATGTATTTACTGTACCACCATAAGTTAAAAAAGGAGTGGTTTGATTAGGACCAGTTACTCCGTGTCCTCCTCCACAATGATGATCGTCTTGCGTTCCTTGACCAAAACAACTTGAGTTTGGATAAGGAAAATCTGTTTGTAAAGCCCAAGAAGTTCCATTCCAAAATAAATGGTCATATCCTCTTGCACCGTTTTCACCGCCTACTTTAGGGTGGCCACCATATCCAGCAACGTGATAAATTGCATTAAATGGTCCTCCGTGAGCACCTCCAGTAAATCCATAAGGCATAGATGTTCCTGCAGCCCAACTAGCGCTACCTAAAAGATAAGTTTTAAATTTTTTAGCTGTGGTATTTAACCATATATCTCCAAAAGATGGAGAGGGTGGATCGCCAGCAACAGCAGGTATTCCTAAAGTACCTGTTGTTGTATCTTCAGGTGCAACTGTTCCTGGTGCAACAGCAGTTACGCCGTTAGCAGATATTGAGTTTGCGAATGTTCTTGTTATTGATCCCATATTTTTTTATCCTATAACGGTAAATATCTAAAAGTTATTTCCGCAGATGCTACTGGAGCAGTTTGAAAAGTTAAATCTGTACCAGAAATTGTATAATCGTCTGTTGGTACTAAACAAATACCATTTACAAATACTAAAATATCATCTACTGATCTACCACTATTTATAGTAAATAAAACTGTTGAACCATCGCCTGTGGCAGTACCTTTTGAATACGATAAAGTATCTCTAGCAATACTAATATTATCTCCAGAAATTGTAGTAGTAATACCACTACCTCCTAAAACTCCTAAAGTATCTCCTAATAATGAAATTGTTGCAGAAGTTGAGCTATCATCTACAATTGTTAAATCTGTTGACAAAGCAGCTGTTGTTACGTTTGTAAGCCTACCTTGTTGATCTACGGTAACTACTGGTATTGCTGTTGAACTACCATAAGTATTTGGTGTAACGGCTGTATCATCTAAATCTATTGAAATACTGTCGCCAGAAATTGCTGTTGTAATTCCTGTATCACCTGAAATTTTTAAAGTTTCTCCTAAACTAATTGTTGCCGAAGTAGAAGAATCATCAACTACTGTAATTGAAGAATTGGCTAAATTAGCATTTGTAATTCCTGCACTACCTGATAAGTTTGAATTTGTTAAGCCTGATATTGTATTAGATCCAGCAGCAATTGTTTTACCTGTTAAAACTTGTGAACCTGTAAGTGTAGCAACTGTTGCGTCTATTGCAACTGATAATATGTCGGTGTTAACTCCAGTAGTTGTAATACCAGCACCACCTTGAATTGTTAAAGTATCTCCAGTAGTAATTGATTGATTAGAACCACCATCACCAGCAATTGTAAAAGTTGATGTTGCACTTGCAGTACCAGGTTCAAATTTTCCTGTTGATGAGTTATAAACTAAAACTTGGCCGTTTGTAACACCTGATAAAGTAAAAGATAGTGTTGAACCATCTCCAAATACTGTATAAATGTCATCAAAATTATTATTGATTATTTGACCACCAGCACGTATCGTACTACCCGTACCGTCATTGGCTGTAGTTCCAACATTAATTGTCTGTTTGCCCATTGTCTTTTAACCTTTTTATTTTTATTTCATCCCCAATTTCTGGTGGTGATTTAAATGTTAAACTGTTATCTTCTAATGTGTATTCTTCAGGAGATAATACTTTATCATTTACTGTAACAATAATATTACTATTTATAATCATTTTTAAGCTACATCCATTGTTCTTGTTGTATCATCAAAAGTAAATGATGTTTCATCAAAACTATCATAAGAAATCTGCCAAACTTCAGCAGGTATTGCTTGTGAAGTTTTAAGTTTATAATTAAAGTCTGATAAATTATTCAATTCTCCATCTATATCAGAATTTAAAGTTCCCATTAATCTTAAATTACCTATATCATCTATTGTGTATTGTGTTGAATAAAACTCATTTAATAAAAACTTATCAATAGATTTTAAAGTTGGACCTGCAACAGGTACACCGTATCTTTTTGTATTACTTCTAATATCAGTTAATTCTTTTATTAAAATAGCATTATTTAATTTAATCTGTTGAAATAGTGTTACGTCTCTTGTATTTGCTGGGAAATGTTCTATAGTTAAATCATCTAAATCAGCAGCAACACCAGCAAGAGGATTTGCTCTTAAAGTTGTACCATCTGTTTGTGTTCCCAATCTTCTACCCAAAATAGTAGAGAATATTGTTTTGTAAACTCCAAGTATTTCTTCAGTAACACCTGTATTAATTCCCGTAACATTATTAAGTCTAACCGAAGCCTGACTTTCAATACGAACTTCTCCTTGAAAATAAAAACCACCAGAATGTAAAGTCTTTTTGTAAGTATCTCTCCAGTCATTAATTGAACGACCTACTCTTATGATATAAGAATAATCTTGGTATAATAAACTGTCTTGTATTCTCATTGAAGTTTCAGATATCCAACCATCTTGGTTAATATATGAACCGTCAGATGTGACCACAGCATTTACAGTAGCTGTTGCTGTAGCCTGATCTATGTTATAAACATTAGCTTCTACTAAAGATGTTCCGCCTGTTATAGTTGTGTTTGTAGCAAAAGTTCCTGTAGCATTAGAACATTTTAAAATATTTGTATTGCCGTCAAATGATACGACAGTTGCAGTTACTACTGTTGAACTTGAATCAATACCTGTAATTGTTTCACCTACCGTATAAGAACCTGTGCGATTTTCTACAAGTATATAACTTGGTAAAGTTAATGTAGGAGGTGTAGGAGAATCTTCATAGTTTGCTCCTAATTCTGTAGTTTTTAATGACAACACTCTTCCAATTTCAGTACCATAAGCATAAACAGAAGCACTTGATCCTCCAGATGATGTTATAGTAAGTGTTGGTAAAGAAGAATAATCTCCTCCATATATAATTCTAATATCTGTTATGTCACCAGAACCTGTTCCAGTTTCTTGCACAATTTTATTTCCTGTGTAAGGATCTCCTCTTACAGTTTCATCTTCTAAAACAATATGGTCATCTATACTTGATGTACTTTCTTCTTGTGTAAAACCTCCATTAACAACTGAAACTTTTGCCGAAGCATTACCTAAACTAAAATTAATAGTATCTCCTATTTCATATCCAGAACCACCATCATCAATTAAAAAATGTGTTATTGCACCTGAACCAACAGCATCAACTTGAATAATAGCACCATTACCTCCACCAGATATAGAAACATTATCATCTGGACTGTATAAAGCACCATCATTATTAATTGTTTTAGAAACTATAACACCAACCAATGTACAAGTAATTTGTTTATCTGAATCTGTATTATCATCTCCAGTTATGTTTTCACCTGAAACAAACGTTCCTGTTATAGATTCTTCAGTTAAAATTAATTCTACAATTGTTTCTCCGCCAATTGCATATTTAAATACATTTTCTACAACAGCTGTTGCTTCATTTACAGTAGGGTCTGATGGATTGTTTGCTTGTGTAATTGTTTGACCAACTAAATTAGAAGCATCCGAAATACCTACTTCAATACATCTTAAAATTTTTTGAGTATCCCATTTACCATCTGACACCCTTAACATATTTTCTTTTGGATATCTTATTTCAGAATCTACATTAAATAATAATTTAAAAAATATTTCACTTGCACGTTTAGTACCTTTTGCACGATAAAGTGATTTAATATTTTTAATTAGTTTTCTTTTATCTATACTTTCACTTAAATTGTCAGGTATAGATTGTAAAAAAGCATTTCTAAATTTAGTTAAGAAACTTTGAATTGTTTTATCTGGATCAGGATAATCTAAAAGTTGTTGAATGTTTTGTACAGGATTTGCTTTATAAGTAGAAATAACTCCTGTTGCACCTGAAGTTGAACCTGTTAGTGTTTCACCTATAATAAATTTATTTTGATGAGTTACAAATATTCTACTATTAGAGTCAATATCTTCTACTAATACAGTTGCTGTTGCACCTGAAGTTGAGCCTGTAACTGTTTCACCATTTATAAAATCTCCTACAGCAGAGTCTTCTAAAAGAATATTATCACCAGTATCATCTTTTTGTTGATTTGTTCCATTTAATAATAAAAAACTTTCAGCTGTTGTTTGAGTCTCTAATCGTATTACATCTGGATTACCTATACTTGAAAAAACAATTTCAGCTGATTCTAAAAATTTATAATATTCTTTTACAAATTCTAAAAAATATGGATGATCTTCCAGAACGAAATCTGGCGCTTGATGTTTTACAATATTCGATATTTTATCTTTGAAGTCGGCCATTAGGTACTGTAACTTGATGTTGTTGTGTAACCAACACCAGCGTTAGCAGAACCACCAACTAGAGTATCTGGTGTAACTGTAATAGTGCTGTTAGCTACATCTATGTTTAAAACTTGATTTCTAACAGGTACAATATCATTTGAATTTGGTTGAACTGTTAATTCAATGACAGTTGAAGCAGAGCCTCTAATATTTTCTATGGAAGATATGTTTATTGAGTCAATATCAATTTGACCAGTTAAATAATTAATTGTACCAGCTGTATTATCAACATAGGTTCTTACTGAACCAACCAAATAATATCTTCTTAAATTACCAGAACCATCATCATCAAAAAAGTAAACATTTGTTGCATCCCCATTTACTTTAAATCCAGTAGAACTTAAAACACCGCCTTCAGCTGATTTATGTCCTGTATGAGGATTATATAATGGATTAGAAAAATAAATTGTATAATTTGTAGAACTACCTGTTGTAGGTGTAAATGATTTTCTAATTCTTAATGTTGTAATGTTAGATAAGATACTTGTATCAGCATCATCAATTAATTCTAAAACTTTTGAATATCTAAAAATACCATCAAATTGATTTAAAGTATTTGTATTATAATTTGTTAAAGCATTTGTTATATTAGTTTTTAAAGTATCAGCTGTTTTAGAAGTTGCCTGTTCATCATATCTTGCTGTAGTTGTTAATAATAATGTAGTTGTTTCAGGATCAACAATTACTGGAGTTACTGAAGCAACAGAATATCTTTTTAATTGAGTTACAATAGAATTTTTTGTTGCGTCTGTTAAACTAGATCCTGAAATTGGATTAATTGAAATGTAAACTCTTCCATAAACAGGAGTTTCTGCGTTTTCACCACCCCAAGCACTTATTGATTTTGCGTTGGCATATAATTCTGCCACTTTAGTTTTATAATCTTCTATTGTTACAGCCCGATCTTGAGCTGCATATGATTTAGGTGCATAAAATTTTACACTTTCATTTGATTGTGCATTTGCGCCATTAGCAGCATTTGAATTAACTGTAATAGTAACATCACTAAAACCGCCAATGTTTCCTGCTAAACTAAAAGATGAAGCTCCATTTGCAGCTGTTTTATTTGTTACTACATATTTTAAATTTATAATATTACCATCTTCTAATGATTTACCAATAACACCATCACCAAAATATATTTCAAATTTTCCATCTTCTGCTTCTTGTAAAAAATAAACTTTACTTGTAGAGTCTAATTCTGTAATTGAAGTTGCTTTGATATAGGTATTAGTTGTTGTATCACCCGAACTATTTTGTACAGTTACTTTTAAAGTATCAGTATCGGCATTAGCGCTAGCAATAATAAATCTTTGGTCAATATCTGAAGCATTATAAGTGTATTGATATGTAATATATGTACCTTCGTAAATTTTTATATTTGAAAAAGTGTAAATACCATCCACTGGAGATATTGTATTATCATTAATGGTTACAAAATTATAACTTGTTCCATCTACGGTAGTTGTAAAACTTGTTCCTGTTGGCATACTTAATGAAGCACCTGTGGCGTCATTAACAACAATGTTTATATCTGCATAAGGCGCTCTTGGTGAATTTGGAGTATAACCTAAAGATTTTGCTAACGAAACTATGCTGTTTCTTAAATCAGCTGTATCAATAAACATTTCATTGGCTAAAATATTTGCATTGTAAGAAAGATAGTGAGTATTGTAGGCCAATAAATCCAAAAGAACGGACATACCTGATCCTTCAAAGTCATAATCTTTAAATTGACTTTGATTGGATAAAAATCTTTTTAAATTTGCTTTAATAGCATCAAATTCTAATTCTGATATATTTAATTTGTGTGAACTCATATTATCTTAATCTTTGTAAATAAACTGTTAACTTGGTTGGCTCAACAGCATTTAAAACATAAAAAGAAATAAAAACAACATATTCATTTCCATCTTCATTTGCTTGAACCACTACATCTACTAAACCTACTCTTGGTTCAAAATTTGTTATAACTTCAGCAATTCTATCTTGTATTAATATTGCTGTTAATGGAGTGACATTTTCAAAAAGTAATTGTCTAATACCACAACCTATTTCTGGATGAAAAGGTCTTTCAAAACGATTTGTTAAAATTAAATTTCTAACACTTCTTTTTACTGCCTCTACATCTGTTAATCTTGCAATATCTTTTGTTGCAGGATTTTTAGTAAAATTCAAATTGAGATCACTAAAAATTTTAGTTGATCGTTTTGAATTATTAGTTGACTGTGCGTCATAATTAGATTGTGCCATAACGCTAATATTTATACACTATCCCGCAAAGACATTGGCAGAACCTGAAGTCATTGCACCTAA
>Ga0208161_1001734_pt1 | contig 11489 bp, 6 predicted proteins | sample CB_VirMetaG_3_FD_184538 | JGI IMG/M metagenome (GOLD analysis project Ga0208161, IMG submission 184538) | Freshwater to marine saline gradient viral communities from Chesapeake Bay - CB_1508_1S Viral MetaG (SPAdes) (version 4) | ecosystem: Environmental > Aquatic > Marine > Coastal | place: USA... | reverse complement strand
ATGGTATTCGCAAAAACAGGGGCTAATAATTTCACCTGCTATATTTTTGATGCCATTAGACCAACGGCAACACCTACAGTTTTATCGCTTGCAAACGATTGTAATGTTTCTGGAGTAGCGGATGTTATTCCATTTAACGGAGCACTTCTTTACGCCTATTCGACCTTTAGCAACACAATCGTTATGGGGTATGTGACAAATGCTGGAGCTAAGGGAACATCGGCTAACGGCTACCCTAATCCAGTCACTTACGCACAACACGCACAATATTGTTTAACCCTTTATAGCTCTCGATATGACAGGTTCAATCTCGCATATGCCAAAGCTGGCGAGGTTCGTCATCGTGGCGTGTTCGCAGATCTGTCTACAGACTGGATCGCTGATGCACAATTGACCACGGTATCAGCAGTCGTCCGTAATATAACTGGCTTTGAAAGTGGTAACCTCTCTCATACGTATTTCGACCTGGACAATGTTGATAAATGGAAACGAGAGGTGCAGGATTGGCATAGGCCATTAACCTCTCCGTATACTCCAGCTCAAGGTGATGGAAATCTTCGATCTGTGTCACTTGCTGGAAAGATATTTTACACAGACGACAATGGTTTTGTGCCAGTTGTTTATCATTCAGACTCTGTTCAATCTACGATGTTTTTATTGCGAAACGACGGCGACATTTCAGCTAAGATGCTCGCTCAAGTCAGTACAGGTGAAACGGCAGTAACGGGACACCTGTGTAACATCACAGAGCTCGCCGACAACAAATGGGTGTTTCCTGCTACATACAAAAGTCGAGATTTTCTAGGAACACAAATATCCGGCCTTACAGAAGTGATTCTAGCGTTTAACGATCCAACGGCAGGCACATCGGCACAACTTGGCGAGAACACCCTTATCTCGGGTGGGTATCTACAAGCTTATGATGGCGTGTCTATCTTTGAGTCTGGCTTTCACTTGTTTCCGGACAATATAACAGCGGCTTCAAACGCTACAGGTACACTTCCTAATGGAACCTATACATATCAGATTGTGTATGAGTGGGTTGATAACTACAACCAACAACACAGATCTGCTCCATCTCTTCCGGTTAGCGTTACGATTTCATCGAATAATAGCGTTGATTTAACAATCCCGTATTTATACCTAACAGACAGAAAAAGCCCACGTTCACCTATAATCATCTCAGTTTTCCGATTGAAGCAAGGTGGAACGATCTATTATAAAGTGCCGTTGAGTATCACGTATAATGTGACTACAGGCAAAACCTTACCGGCATCCACTGGTGCTTTTTCCGTCCTAATCAACGACAACATATCTGATGCGAATCTCACAGACGAGGAGCTCTACACCACTGGTAATGTTCTTGAGAGTATTGCTCCACCTGCAGCTAAATTTTTAACTCGTTTCAAGAACCGCATGTTTGTATCAGGACTCGAACGCAGTGATGCACTTTGGTACTCAAAGGAAGCACAACCAGACCTAGCGGTGGAGTTTAGTCCGTTTCTTTACATCTCAGTCGATGACACAGGTGGTCCAATCACTGCTCTGAGCACAATGGATGATAAACTGCTTATCTTCAAAGCAAACACTATCTTTGTGCTGATGGGTGATGGTCCAAATGCTGCTGGTGCTCAAAATCAGTTTAATAGTCCACAGGCAGTCACAACGGACGTGGGTGCAGTGTCTAACGACTCAGTTGTCAAAGTGCGTGACGGTGTGATGTTCAAGTCTCGCAAAGGCATTTACCTCATAGACCGGTCTTTGCAGGTAAGCTACGTCGGTGCTGATGTTGAAGAGTATAATGACCTTAATATCACCTCAGCTATCGTTATCGACAACCTGAACCAAGCAAGATTCACGACGGCTGAAGGCTTCTGCCTTGTGTACGATATGTTCTTTAAGCAATGGTCTGTTTTTACGAACATTGAAGCTGTCCACAGCCTAAACTGGCAGAACAAGTTTATCTTTCTCAAAGACAATGCTGAAGTTTTGCGTGAGCAAAAGGGACTCTACACAGACAAAGGCCAGCCTATCGAAACATCGTATGTGTTGAGTCTTTTGCAGTTTGGTCAGATTCAAGGATTCCAGCGCATCTACAAACTCAACGTCCTCGGAGAATACCGTGGAGATCATGGTCTAAAAATAGAGCTAGGTTACGACTACCGAGACTTCTACGAGGAAAGATTCATCAATTACCCTGACGGTATCCTCTTCGATGGAAAATGGGGTGATGATACAGTGTGGGGTGAAGCTGGATCGGCATGGGGTGGAGTGTCTGATGGAGTGTATCAATTCCAAGTCAGACCTCGACAGCAAAGATGCCAAGCCATGAAGCTAAGGATTAGCGACTTCTTTGTAACCACTGGTACAGCGGGTTTTGCATTGTCGAACGTGACTGCAGAGGTTGGAATAGAGCCAAATGCAGCAAGAATCGCTAAAACTAAAATAATTGCACCTTAAGGAGAAAACACATGGCAGGTTTAATGGGATTTTTGTCTGATATAGACCCAACAAAAGTAAAAAAGGCCGACGAAAGCGGAGTGCGAAAGTCTCAAGAAGCAGTCGGACAGGCGGGCGCTCAAGGTCAGGCTCTACTTGAAAAGAGAATGGCAGAGACTACCGCTCCGACAGTTGAACGTGTCGCAGGACCACAAGCGGGACAAATAGACACTCGGTTTCTCGAGGCTGTACAGGCAAGAATGCCATCGGGTGCAACTGCTCTTCAAGGTGCAGGTGGAGCTCAGGTTCAGGCTCAGAAGCTTGGACAAGAAGCGACAGGAATGTTGCGTGAAGCAGCTACAGGACAGGCTCCATCGGCAGCACAACTTCAGCAGCAGCAGGCATTTGAACAAGCCATCAAGGCTCAACGTGGAGCTATGGCCGGACAGGGTTACAATCCCGCACTTGCTAGACAAGCTATGTTAGCCGGAGCTGAATTGCAGGCACAACAAGCCCAGCAGGCTGGTATTCTTGCAGCCCAAGAACAGGCACAAGCTAGACAGCAATTTGCAGAAGCAGCTCAACGTGGTGAGAGCCTGGGATTGCAGCAACAAGAGCTAGCTCTGAAAGCGGCTCAGGGTGACGTTCAAGCGCAATTAGACCTTGCTAAAATTCAGTCACAGACACTCGGACAGCAGGCAGAGCTGCAGACACGAGCTGGTATTGCAGGCGCTCAGATTGGTGCTGAGCAGGCAGGATTGCAGGCTAGACTCGAAAGCGAAACACAAAAGCAAGTTAATGATCTTGCAGTACAGTACATGCAGGCCGGTCTATCAGCTGCTGAAGCCCAACAAAAAGCAGAATTAGCGTTGTTCGGAGCTGAATCTGAAAGACAGCGACAAATTGCTGCTGGACGTTCGCAGCTCATCGGTGGAATTTTGGGAGCTGCTGGTACAGTTGGCGCTGGATTGGTGTAAAATTAAAGAGGTAAAAAATGGCTTGGGAAATTGAAAGTGAAGGTGAAGATCAACAAGGGATACCGACTCGCACGCTAGTCGATACTGCTAACCCTGACAAAAAAATCACACTAAACAAACGACTTGTAAGCGAGAAGGCATGGGACTTGTCCGGAAAATATGGCAAATCCGGCCAAGAGCAGTCACAAGAACAAGATAAAGAGCAAAAGATATTTAGTTCACTTCTGCCAGACATCGCAGCTAAGCAAAAAAAGGCAGAAGCTCCCGAGGCTGAACAAGATATACAACCCATGCAACCAACTGTCGCCGTTCCACAGCAACCAGTTGTTCAACAACCAGTCGCCTCTCCAATCATGCAAGCTACAACGACGCAAACCCAACAAACCATGATGGGACCAGAGTACAAAAAGGCGCTGGGCGAGTTCAATAAAGCCACTCAAGAGGTCATGAAAACCTCTGAAGAGGAGCAAAAGCTTCAGCTAGAGAAGCAGCAGCAAATCGGCATGGAGCGCATGCGTATCAATCAGCTCTACGAGGATGATGCAATCGAATATGAGTCAATGCGTCTCATGAATGAAAATAAGATTGAAAGACAACGTGCCAAAGTCGATGAAGCTAAGCAGAAGTACGACAATTACCAATATAGAGAGTTTTTTGAGGGTAGAACCGGCGCTAAAGTCATGGCTGGTATTGCTATGGCTCTTGGTGCAGTTGGCTCTGCTCTTACAAAAGGCGAGAACACGGCGTTTAAGATTATTCAAAACGCTATCGACTCAGATATGCGAATGCAGCAAGCGCAACACGACAAGCTTAAAGGTGAATTTGAAGGAGCTAAGTCACTTTACAGTGAGTTAAGAGCTCAAGGACTTGATGAACTACAAGCTTTTCAAGTCGGAATGAACATTCAGTACAAGCAAGGCATCGACAAACTGGATGCCATGAATGCTCAGATTAGCGATCCACAAGCTAAGGCTAAACTCGAAGCTCTCAAGGCTCAAATGCAGCAAGATATGGCCGCTAAAATGGCAGACGCTACCCGAGGTTTTGATATTAAAGCTATTAGCGAAACTAAGCCAATGGTTATGCCTTCCGCCAAAGAACAGGCTCAGGGTGGCCGTGAGATTGAAGAGTACGTTAACAAAACTCCAATCAAAGAAGCTGCAGACGCTTATCAAGGCTTGCAAGAGTTTAAGAACGCTATCGCAAGCGGAGCAACACCACAGGCTATTGCGTCATTCATCGCTTCTAACAAGGGCTTGGGACAGGGTTCATACGGTCCATTGTTTGAAAAAATGCTGATGGAGCAAGGCCTGATAGAAAGAACAAAAGAAGGTGCTATTCAGATTGTCACGGGTGCAAAGCCAGAAACTCTTGTGCGGTCTATTGAAAACTTTCTCGAATCAAAATCATTTGAAGCTGGTGTACGAGCGCAACCGTACCTTCAAGAGTTTGAAAGACTAAACATCCAAGCTGGACGACCTGCAGACCTTTACACACGCCAAATCAACCCTCGGGCTCTTATACAAAGTAAAGAGAGAGCTGGTGGTATGAGGGAGCTAAAAACACCATGAGTCAAACTAAATTATTCAATGTACAAGCTAATAGATACGAGTTTGTAACTGATGATGAGTTGGATTCGGTCTTACGATCTGGTCGATACCGACTTCCAGCAGGTCAAACGATACGAGTACAGTCTCCCGATGGCCGCACTTTAGAAGCTGACAACAATACTAATTTTAGTATGTTTCCTGATTACAAATTTGAGTCGGGATTCGGTCGTGAGCAGCGCCTTAAGCTAGAACGTGCAGCAAAAGATCCAACTCAGCAGTTTATGGCTGGTGTTGAAGCCGTCGCCCGTGGTGCGACCTTTGGTCTATCTGATGCGGCTCTAGCTGCTATGTTTGATGCAGAAGATGTAAAAAGACGTAAAGAAGCTAACCCGGTCCTTTCGACTGTCGGTGAAGTTGGTGGGGCTATTGGCTCGCTGTTTCTCGCTCCTGCGGGTGGCCTGACAGGTGGGGCAGCTAAACTCGGACAGCTCACAACTTCAGTAGCTGAGCGAGGTCTAGCTAACACTGTTTTAGCGACTGGTGGTACGACTCTTGCACGAGATATTGCAAAGAGAACCGCATATTCTGCAATCACAAAGGGTGCTGGTGGCTTTGTAGAAGGCTCGCTCTACGGTGTCGGTCAAACAATCTCAGAAGCTGCACTCGGAGATCCAAAAGAAGCTGCAGAGAACCTCATAAGCAATATGACCTTCAGTGGCCTTGTCGATGGCTCTATTATGGCCGCTACAGGAGCACTTGGCTCTATCTTTGCTAAACGCATTCCACCCGGAATGACAAAAGCGGAGTTCAATTCAGCTCAGACACAAATGTCTCAATTAACCTCAGGCATCAACAACGCTCAAAAAGAAGTAGCCGATAAGCTAGCGGATAGCCCTAAACTCGCCTCGAAGATAGGCGACGTTTATATGAAAACACTCGAAAAGTTTCTGCCACTAGACGAGGAAACAAAATCCATTCTTAAGCCTCTATTCACAGACCCAGAACAAGGTCGTGCTGTCATAGACTTTATGAACAACCCGGCAGAGGCGCTACAGGTCGTTTCCGAGCAGATGAACCGAATGGTCCGTACCACTGAACAGGGTAGTAAGTTTTTAGCGGTTCAGGGGCGTAGGGAATCCATCAAAAGAATGCCCACACGTTATGCACAAAACACAGAAGCTGGCACAAAATTAGCCAAGGATCTGCTTCTTGATATGGACAAATTCATAGCGACGATACGAAAAAACCCTGAAGGCTATGACCGCTACGCTGCAAGGGAAATTAAGCAAGTAAGAGATAAGTTTGCTAGTAGAGTCACACCTACCGTAGATCCACTGACAGGCGCTCCAACATCGCAACCATTGCAAAACAACATCGAGCTCATGGACGAATTAAATAACGTCTGGAGACAAATTTACGATATTAAAAAGCCATACGAATCACGTATTCCGGGAGAGGTTGGCGTTAAAGGTAAGCGCACCTTATCGAAACTTCAAAATATCTACAGCAAGGTGGCTAAATACACGGAAGATGCAAACGTGTTCGGTCCACAAGTGGCTTCGGAGAATGCTGAGATCTCACAGATGATCGCTAAGCATATGGGCACTGTGAAAAACTTCGAATCTAAGTTTTTTTCTCGTAAGTACATCGACGGCAAGCCCGCAAAAGTGTTTGACCCAGACAAATTCAACACATTCTTGCGTTCAGATGAAGCAAAAAGAATCCTGCAAAATGATATCTTTGAAGAGTTCATGGTGTCTTCGGCATCAACCCTCAAGCAAGCCCGGAAGTTTAATATCGAACAAGAGCTATTTCGTGAAGCTGGCGGTGTTGTGGATGAAACATTCGACGCCATAGCAAACATGAAAAAACTCAAAGCGGCGATGGATTCTATACGTGCTCTTGAAAGCTATACCGGCAAGTCACTTCAAAAAACATTAGCTTTTACTGCTCTTGGTAGCTTTTTTGGGCCAATTGTAGCTGGAGCTGCAGGTGCAGTAGGCTTTGCGGTCGACAACCCCGTTCAGATGCTACGCTATATCAACAAGGCTCAAGAGAAGATCATAGACAACAAGTCTTTGATGGAAAGCACCATTAAAAAGTTTCTCTCTGCAGGAAAAGCGACTGCCGAGGGTATCGAGGCTATCGGTGCGACTGTGACTCCCGGCAAACTCAAAGTGCCTCAAGCGATCCGGCTCGGAGTAGTGCAAGGCTTTGAAGCTGACTCTGATGAGCCACTTACACTTGAGCAGATGCTGACAGCTCCGACAGATAAGGTCGTGGAGCGAGTCATGTATAAACACAGTGAGCTCGCAAATGTGTTCCCATCAATCACAGCTGAAATGGGTGCTCAAACAGCCATGGCACTTGAGTTTCTTAAGTCAAAGATGCCAAAAGACAACAACGCACAATTTCAAGTTATCCCAAATCAAACACCCTATACCTTTCCACCAGCAGAACGTGCTAAATTTCAAAGGTACGTTGATGCAATCAACAACCCGATGGACACGCTCAAAAAGATGGCCGACGGCACTTTGACGGCGGAACACGTCGAGGCTCTTCAAGCTGTGTATCCTAAGTTGTACTCTGAGGCTCAGACAGCAGTGCTCGAGATGGTAGCAGATAAGACTGCTCTGAATTTTAGGCAAAAGGTTCAGCTAGGCTTATTCCTCGGCGTTCCTACGATGCCTGCTTATGACCCGGCAGTATTTGCGAGCATTCAGCAGCAATACGCTATAGCAGAGCAAGAAGAAGCTGGAATGAAGGTTCCAAAAGAGCTCGGACAGAATATGCAAACCAGTTTTGAGAAAGCGATGACCCGCTAATAGTCCTTAACCAGAAGGGAGTCCGTAATGAGTAGAAAGAGTGTTCTTGAGCCTTACAAGATAGTGACAGCGGGCGATATGTCCGGCAATGTCACTTCCCCAGAAACCCAAGTCAAAAACCTAGACCAGATTACCTACGAGGTTGTGTGGTCAGGCACTTCACCAGTCGGTGAGGTCACGGTCGAAACTCAAGTGAAAGACGTATGGCAGGCTATCGCATTGCCGACAATCTCAGTGTCGGGCAACACTGGCAACCATTTGATCACGATCAACTCAGCTTCTCACTTTCACAAACTGCGACTTGTTTACACAGCGACCTCAGGAACAGGTTCGCTTGATGTGAGCATCATCGGCGCAGTGTTAGGAGCGTAAACCATGGCTCATTTTATATACCCACAGGCAACATCCACCACGGCCTTCTTGCTAGACAGCGTTATCGTATCACCTACGGTAGACTCGGCTGTACCTGCTAACAACAAAGGCATGCCAGTCGTTAACCTCGCTGGTGAGGGACTTGGACCACTAGACGTTGCATCGGGAGCGAGCTCGGCACTCACATTGCGTGTCGTTCTGTCAGATGACTCAACGATCAGCATCGAGGAAGACAAAGACTATGGCACAGTCGGTGCAAACACTATCAGAACTGCTGCACAAATCGGCAATGCCACAGGAGCAGCTGATTTTGGCTCAGGAGCGGATTCTGCACAGACTCTAAGGGTAACACCTTCGACAAGGTCAGAAACTGCAACCACGCCTCTCGCTGTGCGTCTGTCTGACGGGACTGCTTTTTACGCAGGAGCTACAGAGGCTACAGTCGCTTCTATCGACACAGAAGTCACAGCTATCAACACAAAGACGCCTAGCCTCGGCCAAGCCCTGATGGCTGCCAGTGTGCCGGTTGCCATTGCAAGCGATCAAAGCACTCTGCCAATCTCAGCAGCTAGTTTGCCTCTACCTTCAGGTGCAGCGACCGAATCAAGTCTCGTAGCAATGAGCGGAAAGCTACCAGCGACACTCGGACAAAAGGTTAGCGCACAGTCGATGTCAGTCACGATCGCAAGTGACCAAAGTGATATTGATGTAGCGCAGGCTGGAACGTGGGATATTCAAAACATCACAGGCACAGTGTCACTCCCTACAGGTGCATCGACTGAGGCAACGCTGGCAACACTCAGTGGCAAAGTGGCAAACGACTACGGTGCAGCAGCGGGTGCAGTCAGAACAGCGGCTCAGATAGGTAACGCAGGCGGTGTAGCGGACTTTGATGAAGGTACATCTAGCTCACAAACGCTCAGAGTTGTACTTGCTGATGAAAGCAAACCACAACTTGGCCTTGCTCCGGTAGCAGTGATCACTAGAGCCTATAGCTCAATCAACGTGACAGGTACTTACTCAAGTCTCGGCGCTCCACTGGCTGCACAAGCAAACATGGTTGCCTTCTTTGAAACTGGTGGCGTTCCGCTGATTGTCGGGTGGGGAAGTGTCGACAAGTTTATCATTCCACCTGGTGGTGCTGAGTCGCCTCTGCCTGTGACGATTCCTGCAGCTACACAGCTACAGATTAAGACGGCAGACGGCTCTACAGTATCGAGTGGCAATCTTTACATGACAGTCTTAGGGTGAGGTGAAAAATGGCTTTGAAGGGCTTTCTCGCCTCAGGGTTTCAAAAACTCATTGGGGCTAGTCGAATCAAGGGTGCTAACGAGCAGTGGCTTGGTGAGCCGAATGTACAGACGTTAACTGTTAGTAGTGGACAAATTACTAACACGCTTAATTATGGCAACAACGTCTTCGTGACGAGTAGTCCACAAGCGCTGAGTTCAACAGCATTAGTAAGTACATTACCAAGCTTTGATTGCTACATTACCGTAGTAAATACGAGCACAAACACATTCAATGCTATTACTTTGAACCCAAACGCAACGCCATCAGCTGGTGGGGTGTATGTGGAGAGCGCTTACTACATAAGACCATATCAAAGTATCACGCTGTTCTATAACAGCTCTACACAGCTGTTTTACGTTGTTGAAGCACCATATGATCGACTGACTTTAGATACATTGGCCATTTCCAACGGTGCTACCAGTATTCAGTTGGATCAATATTCTAACAATCAATATCTATCGTTAAATTTAACTCCAGGAATAGTCGCCAACATTGCGACTATTGTACCACTTGCGACAAGCTTCACCGCTGCACCGATCGAGTTGAAAATCACAGCTGTAAACTTTAACGCTTCTGAAACTGAAGTGTCGTTTATTCAAGATGTGAATTACTCGACAACTAACGGTCTTTTGCTTAACGGTGACTTTAAGCTCAATCGTTTTGGTGTTCTGAATTTAGTTTATGACAAAATCATAAGCAGATGGATTGAAATTTCTAGATCAACTGGTTCTTATTGAGGTGATACATGAAGTACATTGTTTATTTAACTACATTTCTGCTGTTCTCCACAGCAGTGGCTCAGAATCCCACAATCCTGCAAGGCAACTACATTAGCAACGTGTTTGGGCAGTCTAACTTTGTCAAAAACCCAAACGCACAGACAAGTGTAACAAACGTAACCCTAACGACAGCTACAGCAACACGTTCAACCACGACACCACTTGTAGCTACAACCGAATGGAATGTGACTATCACATCAGCTAACGGAACGGTTGCATGGGCAACACGCAGCTTTGACGCAGGGATGAAGAATCAAAACTGTGAGGCACGTTTTAGTTACCGTGGTTTTCAGGCGACATCCAAAGCACAGATCAAGCAAGGTGCTAACGTCGTGGCCGAGCTTACACTCACACCCTCAGCCACAGATCCACGCATTGCTAGCATCAACTTCCCATGCGGTGACCTAAGCAGTGCGACTACGTTTGTCATTACAGACACAGCGACACTGGCAGGTACTAATGAAATCGGTGGCATTTACGTCGGCCTTGCGACAAATCAAGCTAACGTAGCGCAGGCGGAAAATCTTGTAAAAGCCGTCCGATCAACATCACAAACAATAGCGAATGCAACTAAAACAACTTTCATTTTTGATACGGAAACATTAGATCAATTAGGCGAATATGACCCATCAACTGGTATTTATACTGCAAAAAGATCTGGACGATATTTGGTAACATCTTCAGTAACATATTTAAGCGCAGGTTGGTCAACTGGAACTATATATAACATTTCAATTCAAAAAAATGGAATTGATGTGATTGACATTTATAATACTATTTTTGCTGCAATTTCAAATAATCTTGGAATGCAAACTACACAGACAGTCGAATTAGTCGCTGGCGATACAATCAAAATAGCGTTGTATCATACTCGTGGCGGCAACACGAACACTCTTGCTAGTTCACAATACAATGTTTTAAGCATTAGCCGCTTCCCCTCAGCTTCCGAGCTTGTCGTGACGCCTGAAACGCAGAACGTGTGGGGTGGGGTGAAGTATGCTGGTAGCAGTGATTATGTTCAAACAACTGGTGTTAGCGACTCAATTGTAAACACTACGGTTTTTGGTACTCCTTCCTTTTTTGGCGGTGCTTCCGCTAGTTCATCAGCATGCGGTCTGACAACTAACGATATTGGGATGTGTTTACAAAATGTGCCACCAGGCACCTATGAAATATCAACAAATCTTGAGTTCGGTAACAGATATGCCGACGGGACGCCAGGTTTTGCAATTTGTTCTGGCCATGTCGCAGTCA
>Ga0208161_1001730_pt1 | contig 11505 bp, 5 predicted proteins | sample CB_VirMetaG_3_FD_184538 | JGI IMG/M metagenome (GOLD analysis project Ga0208161, IMG submission 184538) | Freshwater to marine saline gradient viral communities from Chesapeake Bay - CB_1508_1S Viral MetaG (SPAdes) (version 4) | ecosystem: Environmental > Aquatic > Marine > Coastal | place: USA... | reverse complement strand
TCGCGGATGATCACGATGTGACGCTGCCCCTTCGACAGCAGGAAGCCCGCCGTCAGCACCGTCACCGGCTCGAGCTCGTGGTCGTCAGACCACTCGCCGCCGCCGTCGATGATGTCCTGCCACTCGACCAGTACAGCATTCAGCTTTTTGAGCGCAGCCATTTCAGATACTCCACCCCGTTTTCCACGTCAGCGTAGGCGGTGACCCTGCCGGCCTGGGAAGTGGCTGTCGGGTCGATTATAGTCAGGATGGCGGCGCCTTCTTTCTGCTCATAGAACCCGAGCCTGCGCGCATAGTCATCATAGGTTTTGAAGCCCTTCACCCGGATCATCACAGGGATTGATCCTTGCTCCGCCAGTTCGAACTGACTAATCGCCCAGTGATGCCGATGTCCCGCGACCAGAAGATCGATTTTATCTCCGAACTTTGCCGCCTTCGTTGGCCCGTGGAGAGGGTTGAATTGGCTGTGCCCAGCAAAGTCATGCGCGGCGTTTACGCGGATCTCGCACCCATTCTTGAACTGGAGGATGAAGCGCGCCTCCCAGTCGTGACAAACGATCTTCTGTGTCTTGTGCTTCGCTGCCATCAGCTGCAAGATTTCGGCGCCATCACCCCATGCGTCGTGATTTCCGATTAGCCAGAGCATCCACTTGATGCCGCTGTCCAGCATGAACCAGGCGGCCAGCCTGCGCGCCGTCTTTGCTGATGCGTCCTGCTTTGCGTACAACGCCGCAAGACGCCCTGCCCATGCATTGGTCGTGTCACCAATATTGGCTCCGTAGAGCCCGTCTGTCGTCGCGCACAGATGAGCGTACCGGCGCAGGAGTTTTATGTCGCAACCATTGTCATCGATGTGGGGGTCACCGAACCACAGGATGCCGATCGGTCGATCCTCTTTGACCTTTACGTTGAACCATGTGTGCGCTTCGTAGCTCTGGATGCGGAGTTGCGAACGCTCCTCCGCCAGGTCGAGCAGTCTATTGATCGAGATGTCGTCTACCGGGAAATCTGGCAAGATGAGATCTTGACCCTCGTCCTTGATCAGCCCTCGTCTCTCTGCTTCCTGCACCCCCAACTTGACGCCGCCGCGGCTGACGCCGATCGCTTCGCTTGCTGCTTTCACTGAGCCGAATTTCTTCACTGCACGATATCGGACCAGGCACTGCTCGTCGGTAAGGCTCGGGCCTGCCATTTGAACTCCTACTTTCTCATCACCAACGGCCCGGCCCCGATCATCGCGGCGACGAGCAGGTAGGCCCACTCGAGGCTGATGCCGGGGGATGGCCACGGGGTGCCGGTGATCACCTGATAGGCGGGCGCGCCGATCTGGTAGAACACCAGCACGGCGGCCTGCAGGAAGAGGACGCTCGCCCATGCCCGTTGCAGGATGGGCGAGGCCTTGAGGGTGGATTGTGTGGCGCGGGCGATGCTGGCCGAAGCCTCGGCCCATGACGCCTCCACCTTGGCGGCGGTGTCCTGCGCCGCGATCTTCACGCGGGCCTCGAACTCGGCCTTGTCTATCTCCTTCTTGAAATACGCCTGGCCGAGGTCGAGGACGCGATCGACAAGCCCGCCGGTCAGCAGCTTGACGATGGCCGCGATCACGCCGCGGGCGTCCGGTTCTGGTCGATGACGCGGCCGATGAGGCCGGCGGCCGCGAGCACGACGAAAACCCACGGCTCCCAGCCATCAGGCAGCAAGGCCTTCACGTCGGCGGGCAGCATGCCCCAGACGATCGGCAGGGCGATGATGGCAGCAAGGGCCTGCACCGAGAACCAGCGCCAGGCTTCCTTCCAGTCGGGTATCAGCTTCATGGGTCTATCCTTTCATGATCCACGCCGCGAAGGCGGCAATGAGGGCGGCGGCTGCCGTGGCGATCCACGCACCGATCTTCGGAGCGGGGTCTGGCTGGGCCACAGGAGGCGCAGGAGCGGGCTCCGGCGGCTGGACGGGCGCAGGGGGTGGCGGCGGAGGAAGGGGCTCTGCGGGCTTCGCTGGGGCGCTGGCGCTGAGGAACAGGTCGCGCTCCTCCTTCCGCCGGCGCACCAGCCCCGGCAGCACCTTGCCGCCGCCCTTGTTCCACAGCCGGAAGGCGTCGGCCGCCTTCTGGATGTCGCCTGCGTTGAAGTGCCTGACGACGCTCGATCGGCTGAACGCCCCGACGCCGATGTTGTAGGCGAGGCTCAGCATCGCGTCGAATTGCGCCTGTGTCGGCTGGCGCTTGATGGCCTTGATGACGCCTTGCTCGTAGATCGCCAGCGCCGACTTCAGCATCTCTTCGGCTTCCGCCTGGGTGATCTTCATGCCCTGCGCCACCTTGCCGACGCCCGCGCCGGAGGTGATCCCGTAGCCGATCGTCCACACGCCCGCCGGGCAGCGGTACGCGGTCAGGCGCAAGCCTTCGTGGGCCTTGATGATCTCAAGGCCCGCCTTCGAAACCTTCATCTATGCATCTCCTTGGGTCCGAGTTTCTTTTTCCCGTTCAACGGGTGCGGACGGCGACGGCGCTTCGTCACCTTCCTCCACGGCTTGGCCGTGGCGGTTGTGGTCTTGGCCATTGGGGGTTCCTTAGTTCTTCTTGCGTTCGTCGAAGACGGCTTCCCCGAACAGCTCGTCGAGGAAATTGTAGGGGCCACTCAGCGGCACGCCGCCGATGATGGACACCGTTCTCACGGCGCGCTTCACTTCGCTCCGCGTCGGCGCCTCGCCCTCGACCATCCAGTCGTAAGCGGCGCCCATCGTCTTCCAGTAGTCATCGACGACACCCGCCGCCGGGACAAGATCCGGCGTGAACCCGCCCGACGCCGCTTCGGCAGATAGGAACACGCGCGCCAGTGGGATGGCGCCGAGCGCCGTGTCGGCGCTCTTGAGCAGCACCGACAGGATGTAGCCTGGCTCCTCGTCGTCCTCGTCGTAGTTGTCCACGACGGCTTCCCACGCACGGCGCCCGGCCTCTTCGATCATCGACGACATCATCACGAGGATGGCCACACGGGCTGCTGCCTTCGGCACGTCGCGGATGCTCTTGGTCTGGCGTGCAACGTCCTCGAGCCGGTTGTAGAGCACGTTGAACCATGAGTAGAACATCGACACTGCGCGGTTGATCTCGGAGCCGCGCTGGATCGGCGAGAGATCCTTCACCGCGCCAGCCGATTGGGTCATGCGGACGACGGCGTCGGCGTGCATGACAGCCTTCTCGTGGTCGCCACCATTCCGCGCGAGATCCTGCTCATAGGCCCCGTGCCACGTCGCGACGTTCACCGCCGCCTGCAGCCAGCCGATGTGCTCGAACGCCCAGGACGCGACCGTCGCGGGGAGGCTCATTGTGGTCTGCCTCGCGTAGGCGTCGTTGATCATCTTGATGTCGCGGTCGAGCTGGGTCACCAGGGGGCGGAGCTCCTGGCTGTTCTCGAATGCGAACTTCCAGTTCTGGATCGCGTTCGGCGAGGCCCATGACTTGGCAAGCCCGGCGAGCCAATACTTCGGGCCGATAGCGTCGAGGGACTGGACGGCACCGATCAGCTGCTTGACGCCGGTGAAGATGTTGAAGCCCATAGACGCGATCGACACGCCGCCGCGGAGGTGGCGCATGGCCTTGGCAAACGGCTCCTGATTGGTGATCGCGGGCGTGTCCTGATCGCGCGCCACGTCCTGCAGCCACGGCCGGATCGTGCGGTAGAACTCATTGCCCATGTGGCCCTTGACCAGCGCCTGGAAGCGCGGGTGTCGGGTGATCTTGTCGGCCTGGGTGATCGCCTCGTAGTGCGTCACATAGTGGACGACTTCGGCGAGGTGCTGCGAGATCACGGAGAGCTCCAGCTTGATCGGCGCAGAGTATTGGACGCGGGCCTTGGTGAACCCGTCGCCCAGCGTCGGGCGCGCGTAGTTGTTGGTGAAGAGCCCGGCGCTCTCCTGCTGGTTCTTGAATTGCTGCTCGGTCTGCTCCGGGTCGTAGACGACCGGGTAGTAGCCGCCGGCGTAGGTGCCGAACGGGGTCACGACCGGCGTTGGCACGACCTTCTCCGGGGCGAGGCCGGTGGCGGCCTTGGTCGTTGCTTCGATCTTCGGCCAGAGGGTGTCGATCTCGTCCCAGACGTGCTGGACGAAATCCCAGTCTTCCTTCCGCATGAAGGCGTTGATCTCCGCCATCATCTGCTGTTCTTTCCACTTGTAGCCTTCGACCAGCTTCTGCCGGTTGCCCTCGTTGCCGAGGTTCAGCGCGGCCGAGATGATCGTTGCGCCGTTGGCAGTGGGGTTGCCCATGAAGGTGCGCTTGCTTTCCCAGCGCGCCTGCTGCTCACTGGGTAGGTTCCGCATGCGCTCGATGATGGTTTCGTTGAACCGCTCGAGGATGTCGTACTTGGCCTTGTTCGCGTCGGCGATCGGCTGATAGATCAGCCGGTGCATGAGGCCGCCATCCGGCTTGCCGTCGAGCCAGCCAAAGAGGAATTCCATTTTGACGAGGCCCGCGCGGAAGCTCCGCATCCTGGCGGCGGCGCGGTCCTTCCAGCCCTTCGTGAAGAGCACCGTGACGTTGGGATCGCCGAGCGCACGCCGGGCGTTCTCCTCCATCTCGGTCAGGGCCTGCTCGAGGTCGCGCTTCTCCTTCCGCGCCTTCAGCTCGTTCTTGGTCTTGGCCAGGTGCCAGATGTTCATCACCGCATCGTGAACGCCCTCAAGCTCCTCAAGCGTCATGTCGGCGACGTTCTTCTTGCCCAGCATGGCGCGGAGCTTGTCGGGCAGGACCAGCGGCTCGCCGTTCTTGTCGGCTTCCTCGACCAGCTTCTGCAGCCGGTCCAGCTTCTGGACGGAGGCAGCCGACATCGGCTTCAGCTGGATGTCCTCGAGGATCTGGTCGATGCCGTCGAGGTAGAGATCACCAGCCTTGCCCAGCTTGGCCCGGCGATCGTTCTTGGTGAACGGCATCAGCTTGCGGCGGATGACGTCGATACGTTTCCCGGCGTCCGTCGAGGCCTTGTGCATCGCCGCGGCCATCAGCTGCTGCCGCTTGTGGATCGCGGCCTTGGTGGCGTCGCCCTTCGCCGCAGCCTTCGCAGCGTCGGTCGCCGCCTTCAGTTCCGCTCGGCGCCAGCGCATGGGGTCGAGTTGCCGGCGGGTCAGCCCCAGCACCCTCTGCTGCGCCTGCGCCGCCATCCACTTGGTCAGCCCCGGCGGCACGTTCGGGATGCCAGCCTTTGCCGCCATCGCCCTGAACTCGGTGAGCAGCACCTCCTGGGTGTCGTCGCTGTGGACGGCCTCGTTGGCGGCGTCGGCCAGCGCCGCCATATCCATGTCGCCGTGCCGCTCGGACATGATCTGCCTGACTTTGGACGGCAGATCGCGGTCGGCGAACTTCGCCCCGGCGACCAGCTGGATCATCTGCTCGCCGCTGTCGAAGCCGAGGATCTCGGCCACGGCGTCGAGCGGCAGGCCCGTCTCGTCGGTCATCCCGGTGACGTCGCCCTTCCATTCCGCCGGCACGGTGGCGGGGTTGATCTTGAGGGAAGTGCGGCCGGGGGCAGCGTCCTCGAGGCCCTCGCCGGTGGTCAGCAGCTTCCACGCGCGATGCCCGCGGGTCTGGGCGAGCTTCCCGCGCTCCTCGTCCATGACCTTGGCGCGCTCGTCCTGCCACGCGGCTTGTGTCTCGCGGGCGGACTCGAGCATCAGCTTGGCATCGACCTCCCGCTGCTGGGCTTCGGAGGCCTTGTTCCACGCCTCGACATAGCGGTCGTATTCGTCGTCCGACAGGAACAGCGCCTCCTTCGGCAGGGGCTTGGCCCAGCCGATATTGGTGCGGGCCTCGGCGATCTCCGCGTCGGAGGCGATGAGCCGGTCCATGACGGAGCGCACGTCGTCGGTGAGCTCGACGTTGAGGGCGGTCAGCCGCTTGTAGATGAACACCAGCCAGGCGCGGAAACGGTTGAAGGCGCCCTGCAGCTCGGCAGACGGGGCGCGGCCCTCCATGAGGTAGGCCTCCCAGCCACGGGCGAACTGCTCGTGGTGCTTGCGGTCGATCTTCTGGGTCGGGTCCAGCCCCATCCAGCCGCGGATCGTCTCGAGATCCCTGACCATCTCGGGCGATGCGGCGCCGCTCTCGACCAGTTCCTGGATCACCTCGAGGTAGTAGTGGCCGGCCTCGTGCATGAAGGTCGAGAGGTCGGCCTTGCCGGTGAGCGTGATCTCGAACCGGGCCCGGTTCGGTGCGATCTCGATCGAGCCGCGGGCGAAGGTCTGGGTGGATTGACCTTTCTGATAGAACCGCATCGCCTCATAGAGGCCGCCGTGCGTGGTCTCGATCCCTTTCGCCCGGTCCCACAGCCAGTGGTGAGCGATGTGCTGCCACACCTGCGGGTCCACCTGATCCGCGCCTACCTTCTTGCGGATGCCTTCGAACCGCTTGGTGACGCGATCGAGCAGCTCGGCCGAGACGCGCTGGTCCGACGAGCTTTCCTTGATCCGGCGGGCGAGATCAGCGCGCTTGTTCTTCAGCTGGGAGATGTCGCCCTGCCCTGCGATCCAGGTGTTGATCTCGACGGCGTCGATCGTAGGGACGTTGCCCATGCCGAGGAGGTGCCCGATGAAGCCCTGCTTGCCGGTGCCTATGCCCTTGAGCTTGGTCACCGCCGCCTGGATCTTGGCGCTGTTGCCTTTCGCGGCGTTGAGCTCCTCGACCAGCCCCTGCAGGTTCTGCATCGAGAACTGGTTTTTCCCGGCAGGCTTCATGGAGCCCATCGTGGCGTGCCGGTCGTCGCCGTAAGCGGTGCGGACGGCGGTGCCCTTCTGCCACAGGTCATCGCGGAACTCGCCCCGCTCGAGGGCGTCAAGCGCGGCCTGGCCGTCAGGCGTGCCCAGCCAGGCGGCAGCCGCCTCCTCTGGGCGCAGCTTGCCGTTCTCGATAAATTGCTGCGGCACCTGCAAGCCGGTCTTGTTGGCGACCATATCGGCGCTCTTGGCGCCGGAGCCCATCGAGCTGACCGTGATGAAGTAGGCCTTGGCGACGTCGCGGAGCGTCATCTTGCCGTCGAGCAGCTTCTGGCGCTGCTCGGCCATGAACTTGGCCACCTCCTGCAGATAGCCCGGGAACTCGCCCAGGATGCCGATCACCTGCTGGTCAGAGACGAAGCCGGTCTTCTTGAGGTCGGACAAAGCTTGGGCCGCCTTCGACACTGGCTCGGCGGCCGGGCCGTCGAACGGCTGATAGAGCGTGGTTGTGCCCTGAGACGAAGAAGGCCCCGGTGAGGGGGCCTTTATGGTTTCGTCTAGCAGGGCTGCGACCTTGTCTCGATCCTTCGGATCCAGGCCTAGGTTTCGGGCTTCGGCGTCGGTGAGGCTTGCGATGCCTCGGACAATTGACTGAGCGCGGGATGCCACAGATGTTGCGTCACCAGCTCCCTGATCCCTTGCAGCTCCTCCAGCGTCGGCGGAGGGCCGTCCTTCAACAGCCGCTTCTCGATCAGCGTTCCTAACGTCAGCAAGGAAGGATCTGGCATTTGCTGAAGTTCCTCCCGCGAGAAGACCCTCAAGGCCGCTGCGGAGATATCTTTCGAGGATACCTTTTCGGTCTGCATCTGTACCCTTCCACCTCATCACGACGACGTCAGGATAACCGTCGTCCTTTTTCCACTTGCCCTTCGTCCAGAAGGCTTCCGCGTCAGCCAGGTTCCCTGAGAAAAACTCAGGGTTGAACGGCACCCTGCCAGCAACCTCAAAGCCGAAAACACTGTAGAGCGCCGGCAAGAACCCGTCCGGGAACGACGCGCTCTTGACAGCAAAACAGTCTAGCACAGTTGCGCCGTTGGCGATAGCATCAAGTAGCACTGCTGGGCCCGCGATGCCGCCTGCCCCCAGTTCATTGTTGACGACGCTGGTGAGCGTCTTGTCGCCGGGGAGAGCAGGCACGCCGGCAAACTCGTAGTCGCTGCCGTCCTTCAATGCGTAGTAGATTTGGCCATCACCCAGCTGCTTGATCAGCAGCGACCCATCCTTGACCTGACGGTCAATAAGCTGGGCCGGGGTGAGGGTCTTGACCCTCTCGTTGGTGCCCTTGACGAAGGTGAAGCTGCCCTTCTCAATCTCACGAGCGGTAACCCTCTTGGTGACATTTTCACCGCTACGCGTGACCGTGATCTTGCCGCGCACCTTGGTGACGACGGCGTCCTTCAGAACCTTCTCAGAGCTGTTGATATCAACCTGCTCCGTGATGTCCTCGCCCTTCTTGAAGGCGCGCGGCTGGCCATCAACAAGCTTGATCTCGACGCCCGCAGACATGCGCTTGCCGGTCTCTTTGTTGACTGCCGCATAGACGGTCTCGGTGACCTCGTAGATGGCATCGCGCGTTTCGATTTCGTCTGCGGTGTACAGGACGCCGCCTCTGCCTTCGTACCCGCTCTCGGGCGGCGACAGCGTGGCGCTGGCTTCGCTTGCCGCCAGGGCGTCAATGAACCCCTGAACAGAAATGCCGCCTTCGCCAATGCCTTTCCCAGACATGCGCCAATTGTTCAGGGCGAAGTCAGCAGCTAGCCGCGCCTGACGGTGACTTTCAATGTTGCTGGGCGACAGCGTTCCGATCTGGTCAACCAGCTTCTGCGTCACCTCAACGATCGGCTTCGACAGCTCAAAGGCGCGACGGACATTGATCGGCTTGTCGGGTGTACCGGCGGCTACATTCTCAGCGAGCTTTTCCTGGTAGGTGTTGTTGAGCCAATCGTCCCACAGCGTCTCGTAATTGATCGGCGTGTTCAGTTTCCCGATCACCTTCCCGCGGATACCGAGCGGGAAGTCCGGGTGCGGCATGGTGCCTTGCGTGCCGAGATCGACCTGCAGGCTTTCCTGATCTAGTTCGACCAGCAGCACGCCGTCGCCCCAGCGATGACCCGCGAGCTGCTTCTGGATTGTTGCTGCCAGGATCTTTTCCATCGACGGCACGCCGAAGGCTTTTGCCTCCTTCGTGCCCATGATGCGAAGCATCTCCTTGCGAGCCTCAAACGAAATGCCGTCGAGGTAGGCGTCAAGTTTCGCCGCGTCTTCAAAGCCGGGAAAGGCTTCAAGGTCTGCCTTCTTCTTCGCCAACTTCGGGTTGACGCCCTGCGTGCTGCTCAAAACCTGCCCGCGATAGACGAGCGGCTCCGTCCGTTCGGCAGCCTTTGCCAGCGCCTTTTCGCTCTTCAGCGTAACGACAGGTTGGGTTTCTTCAGCTTTCGCTGCGATCATTTTCCCCAGGGCCTTCAGCCCTTCAGGCTTGACCCGCCCGTCTCTGGCATAAGCTTGGAGCGTACCGAAAAATGCGCGCGACACGGTCGTGTTGGACTGATGCATGTTCGCATCGCCCATCACCACCAGCATATAATTGGCGCCTTCCTTCAGGCGGGCCGCCTTCTGGCTGGTGACGCCCTTGCCACGGTTGGCCCACACGATGTTCGCTAGCCAGTTGGTCACGCGCAGGGGGAAGTACGGACCGCCCAAGAGAGGGATCGCGATGTCAAGCTGAGAGCCGTCAATGCCACGGTAGAGCGCGGCGGCGGCTGTGCGGTCTGCAATTGTCGGGAAGATCTTCTTGCCGACGAGATCCTGCAGCGTGATGACCGGGATATCCTTGTCATCGACCAGAGCATCGACCTGGTCTACGCGAGCCCCTACATAACCTTCGTCTTCAACTGCCTCGTCGAGGTCATCGATACTCTCGTCGAGCTCCTCCTCGGGCGTTGGCACCTGCTCGCTCTGAAACAATACATTCGGATCGTTCGGGTCGAACGTGCCGAGGTTGCCGGTGGCTGGCTGAAGCAACGCCGGGTCGTAGACGATAATGTCGGGGCCATCCTTCGTGCCCTGGAACCCCGCACTCCTGACGAAGTCAGGCCAGTCGGCGGTGTCGAAATCAATCTCGCCAGCCAGACCGCTGTGCAGTTCCGAAGCAATCCGGCTGAACTCGCCGGGGTCTTCGGGCACGGCAATGCCCTTGCCGACGAGATAGGCACGGACTAGTCCGGCGGACAAGCTGCCTGGGTCGTCCACCTCGTTCATGTCGAGGATCTGCGTGCCTTCCGGGATGACGTATTCCCGCACCTGACCGTACTGCTCTGCCGAGGCGCGGTCGGTCGAGGTGAACACCCCGGCAAAGTCTCGCGCCTGCGGAGCAGTCTCAGCCTCCGGCGATCCACGGAAAACGCGGATGCCTCTCGGCCCCTGCATCATCGTCGCATTCGGATCCGCCGCAGCCATGTCGGTCTGCTGGGTGCCCTGGATCCGCAGCGGAAACCGCGCCATGATGTCATCGACGGTCATGCCCGGCGTGCGTTCCGCCGTCGCCACATAGAAGCTGGCGTGGACCTTCGCCATCGTTGCCGCCACGCGCGGCTCGTTTCCTGCCGCCACCAGCTGCTGCGTGAACTGGTTCTCCAGCGAGGCCCGGACGGCGGCCTTCTGGTCTTCCTCCGAAATGGTGGCGACGAAGTTGTCGAAGTCCTTGCTGTCCTTCTTGAGCTCATTGACGGTTTTCTCGTCCGGCCCTGTCCTGACGTCGTCGGCAATGTCCTTGAAATTCTCGAGGCTGACCAACTTGACGATCGTGCTCGAATTGAGCGGCACCTCAGCACCGGACTGCGCGGCCTCGGCCATCGCCTGAACCACCTCGGGGAACTGTGCCTCCAGCTGCTCTCCGGTCAGGCCTTCCGACTGAAACAGTTGCACCAGCTTCTCGGCAGGCACGGACATAGCCGGGCCGCCGTCAGCGTCGATCCTCTCGGCCAGCGCCACAAGCGTATCGGGCGACGTGCTGTTGATGTTCGACTTACGGATGCGGTCACCCAGGTCGATGAGATCGTCCCGGCGCTTCTCGGCGCGCAAGACGTAGGTGTCGAGAACCGCTTTCGCGCCGCCGATGACGGCGCCGGCAGGACCACCGCCGATTGCGCCGCCGACACCAGCCTTCCCCGCCTCAGTCCACGAGAAGCCCTTCTCGGTTTCTGCTGTGGTGGCGACGTTCTCAAAACCCTCCTGCACGAACTCTGTGCCAGCTTCCGTGGCACCTGCGCGAACGGGGGCCATGAGCCCGGTTCCGGGGTTGAGCATCTTGCCGATGCCGATGCGCTCACCCATCGTGATCAGCAGCGCAGCCGGGCTGGCAGCGCGCATGTCCCCCATCGTGACATAGTCACGACCATCGTTCTGGGCGCCCTCTTGCGCTATGCGCCCCTGCTCTGCCCTGTATGAGAAAAGAGGAGACACAGCAACGGCGACCATGTTGGGGAGACTGGTGATGATCTGCTCGGCAGAAAAGCCGGGGATGTTGGCCAGCATCCGGCCGTACTCACCGCGAGAGAATGCGTCGAGGATGTCGCGTTCCAGGTCTACCTTCGGCTGGTAGCCAATCGCCTCAGTGAGTTCCTTCGTCGTCAGCATCACGTCGCGCGAGAACTGACGCATCACACCGCGGGTGTATTGGTAGGTGTCGCTGGCCAGTGCCTTGTCGAAATCAGGGGCGTTGACGCCAGCGAGGGGATCATTCGG
>Ga0208161_1001729_pt1 | contig 11507 bp, 10 predicted proteins | sample CB_VirMetaG_3_FD_184538 | JGI IMG/M metagenome (GOLD analysis project Ga0208161, IMG submission 184538) | Freshwater to marine saline gradient viral communities from Chesapeake Bay - CB_1508_1S Viral MetaG (SPAdes) (version 4) | ecosystem: Environmental > Aquatic > Marine > Coastal | place: USA... | reverse complement strand
TGATTTAGTAATCAAAACTAGATACGATTTACTATTTACTCATAGAGTAGCTAACAATTGTCCTTTATTAGAAGACATTACACAATACAATCCAAATTATATTCATTATTTTGAATACCCCCCACATTGGAAAATGGCTGACCAAATCAATGACACATTCGCAGTTGGTGGGTACGATCTAATGAAAATTTATTGTAACGTGTTCCCCCACATGTTACGTATTATATTTGTAGATCCTGAATACTATAATTTTTACTTTGATAAATTTGTAAACGAAACACTATTAGCCCAACATTTAAGAAATAATAGAGTACCACTAAAACCCATTTGGCATGGGTTTAATGGGTATCGTGGTATAGATGGTGGATGTGAAATAATGAGATAATATGAAAGAAATAAAAGTTTTTGGTCACGGTCCTTATGTAGGTACTACTGGTTATAATAACCATACTCGTGATTTTTTTAGAGGGTTATCAAAACATTTTCCTATTAAGTTTAGAAACTATACTGTAGGTAAAAGTTGGAAAGATATGAATGATGAACCTCATAATGGGGAAGATTATCTTGATAATTTAGATAAAACTTTATTACATACTCAAACTTATTTTGATACAAATAATAATTTTCAAAATGATAGAATTTATACTCAATATGGAGAAGATTTTAATCATAATGTAAACATTATTTTGATGGAAACTAACCATCATTATTTTTATGATCGATATAAAGGTCCTAAAATTGGGTATAATGTTTGGGAAACTACTAAACAACCCGAAGGTTTTTTTAAAGTTTGGAATGAATTTGATCAGTTATGGGTTCCTTCTCAATGGCAAGCTGATTGTACTATTGAACAAGGAGCTGATTCTAATAAAGTAAAAGTAGTACCTGAAGGAGTAGACGTAAATACTTTTTATCCCGAAGACCCAGTTACTAAACTCGATTATGTAGATGGTAGATTTAAGTTTATCCATTTTGGAAGATGGGATTATAGAAAATCTACTAAAGAAATTATTGAAACTTTTCTTAAAGAATTTAAACCAGAAGAACCAGTTGATTTTATTTTATCTATTGATAATGATTGGGGTAAAGATTTAGATGGGTACGAAACAACCGAGGAACGCTTGATAGGTTATGGGTTTAATGACCCACGTTTAAAAATTAAACATTTTCCATCTAGAAAAGATTATATTACTTATATGAAAAACGGACACGTATTTGTTTCATGTGCTCGTAGTGAAGGATGGAATTTACCTTTAATTGAAGCAATGGCTTGTGGTACCCCCTCAATCTATTCTAATTGCTCAGGTCAATTAGAATTCGCTAAAGGTAAAGGCCTACCAGTTAAAATATTAGGTGAAAAACCTGCAACAGATAATTATTATGGAAATTTTGGTATAAATTTAGAAGATAAATTTATCTCTGGTAACTACTATGAACCTGATTTTGAAGATTTAGCTCGTGTAATGCGTAATGCATTTGAAAATTATACTGACCATAAAAAACGCGCTATTGAGGAAGCTAAATTAATTCATCGTGATTTTAATTGGGATAGAATTGCTGAAATTGGTAAAGATACACTTCAACAATTTATGGATAATTACGTACCACTTCCTTCTAAACCTAATCAAATTTTATTATCTTATACAGATGGTCCTAAAGTTGAAATTCAAGGAGAAATTGAACAAAATTATAATATTGAATTTATAGATAAAAGTACTAATGAAGTAGTTTATTCTGATGTTATTTCTAATAACATGTGGACGTCGTGTAATAGAAAGTACTATACAAATTGGGTCATTAAAGTAAACGGTAAAATAGTTGACGAATTTAATTTAAATAATAAACGAGCTTTAATTTGTTTAGAATCTAAGTCATTAGGAGATACTATAGCTTGGGCTCCATATGCTGTAGACTTTGCTAAAAAGCATAACTGTAAAGTTATATTATCTACTTTTTACAATAATTGGTTTAAAAATGTAGAAGCTTATAAAGATATTGAATGGTTAGAACCAGGTAATTCAATTCCTTGTGATACTGTTTATAGAGTAGGATGGTATAGAGATGACAATGGAGGGTGGAATAGCCCTTCTATGAACCCAATCCAATGTAATACTATTCCTTTACAACAAACTGCTACTGATATTTTAGGTTTAGAATATAAAGAATTAAACTATGGGTTAGATTTTAAAAAATCTAAACGTCCCACTTTAGGTAAATATATAGTTATAGGACCCCAAGCAACTTCTGGTTGTAAGGAGTGGTCTAGAAACAATTGGATTACCTTAACAAAATTGTTAAACCAAATGGGATACCAAGTTGTAGCTTTAACTAAAGACCCATCAGATTTACCTAATGTTATAAATTCTTGGAACCAATCATTTGATGAAATAGCTAATTATTTATTACATGCTGATTTATTTATTGGTTTAGGTTCTGGTTTATCCTGGTTTAACTGGGCCTTGGGAAAACATACAGTAATGATTAATGGATTTGTAGATAAAAATCACGAATTTCAAAGTAAAGTTACTCGTATTATGAATGAAAGTTCTTGTATCCCGTGTTGGACTAATCGTAATTTTGTATTTGATGCTGGTGATTGGGATTGGTGTCCTATTTGGAAAGGAACTGACAAACAACATATCTGTCAAAAATCTATTACTCCTATGCAAGTATTTACAAAAGTAAAACAATTATTAACTAATAAAAAATAATCAATATTTATTACTATGGAACAAGTGTTTTTGACAAAAGAAGAGGTTGAAAAATTGAAAGACTTACAAACACAAGAAGTCAATCTAATCAATCAATTAGGACAATTAGAATATCAAGTTCAAACCCTTTCGTTACAAAAAGAAAATTTAAAACAACAAATTTCCATTCTCCAAAAAGAAAGTACAGTTATAGGAAAACAGTTACAAGACAAATATGGAGAAGGAACTATTGATGTATCCTCAGGAGAATTTACAAAATCCAATTGATTTTTGAATCTCTCTTGAATATTTATAATAAAATAATAACCCCATTACAATGGCAGAAACATTAGTATCACCTGGTGTATTAACAAGAGAGAATGACCAGTCATTTATCACGCAACAACCTGTTCAAGTAGGTGCCGCAATTGTTGGTCCTACAGTAAAAGGTCCTGTAGAAATTCCTACAATTGTTACTTCTTACTCAGATTTCCAAAATAGATTTGGTACTACTTTTGAAAGTGGTAGCCAAAATTATACATTTATGACCTCAGTAGCAGCTTACAACTACTTTAACAACGGTGGTAACACTATGTTAGTAACAAGAGTTGTTTCTGGTTCTACATCTAACTGGGATTATGCAACCTCAGCAGTACCTTCTTTGACCACAGGAACTGATTCATTTACTTTAGAAGCAATTGATAAAGGTGTAATTTGGAATAATACAGGATCAGTAACCTCAGGTTCTTTAGATTCAGGTTCAATTGATAATGTTAGATGGCAAATTGTTACTAGCAATACATCATCAGGAACATTCTCTTTAGTAATCAGAAGAGGTGACGATAGTAATACAAACCCTGTTGTTTTAGAAAGCTATAACAATTTATCATTAGATCCAAATCAAGATAACTATATAGCTAGAGTAATTGGTGATACTTACTTCAATTATAATTCAACTGAGAACTACTTAGAGATCTCGGGTTCATTCCCTAACAGATCTAGATACGTAAGAGTTAGTAATGTAAATACTCCTACCCCTAACTACTTCAACAATGCTGGTATAGCTAAATCAGAGTTTACAGGTTCAATCCCAGCCCCTGGATCAGGTTCAGCAAATGGTTCATTTAGTGGTGGTACAGGTAATATTATTCCAAGTGGTAGAGTAATGAATTTATACCAAAATATCAATGCTACTGATACACAAGGTTTAGTAGGAACTGATTACAATAATATGTTAAATCTTTTATCTAACCAAGATGATTATAGATTCAATGTATTATTGACTCCTGGTATTACAAATGCAACACAAGCTTCACAAACAACTACTGCAATCAATAATACCCAAGGTAGAGGCGATAGCATCTATGTATTAGACCCAGTAGTATACGGTTCTGGAATAGCAGATGCTACTAATGAATCAAATTCAAGAAATACCTCATACGCAGCTATGTACTGGCCTTGGTTACAAACAGTTGATCCTGACTCAGGTCAAAATATTTGGGTACCAGCGTCAACTATGATCGGGGGAGTTTACGCATATAACGACAGTGTAAGCGAGCCATGGTTTGCTCCAGCGGGTATCAACAGAGGAGGTTTGACTAACGTAATCCGCCCAGAAAGAAAATTATCTCAATCTAATAGAGATACATTATACGAATCAAATGTCAACCCAATTGCTTCATTCCCTGGTGTTGGAACAGTAGTATACGGTCAAAAGACATTACAAAAACAAGCATCTGCTCTTGATAGAGTAAATGTTAGAAGATTATTGATTGCTCTTAAGTCTTATATTGGCCAAGTTGCTCAAACATTAGTATTTGAACAAAATACAGCAGCTACAAGAAACAATTTCTTATCAGCAGTAAATCCATACCTCGAATCAGTACAACAACGCCAAGGTTTATATGCCTTCAAGGTAGTAATGGATAACTCAAACAATACTCCAGACGTAATCGACAGAAATCAGTTAGTAGGTGCTATTTACTTACAACCAACTAAGACTGCTGAATTTATCATCCTCGACTTCAACGTATTACCAACAGGAGCAACATTCCCAGGTTGATAAAAACTGAAAGAATGAATATTTATAATAGAATAAAATAAATAACAATGGCAGTATTAGATCCAAACGAAATATTTTTCACAGCCTTCGAACCAAAACAGGCTAATAGATTTATCATGTATATTGATGGATTCCCAGCCTACACAGTTAGAGCTGTTGGAGGTGTGAATTTAGCCCAAGGCACTGTAGCTCTTAACCATATCAACGTTCAACGTTTTGTAAAAGGTAAAACTACTTGGGGACCAATCACATTCACATTATTTGATCCAATCACACCTTCAGGTGCTCAAGCAGTAATGGAATGGGTACGTTTACACCACGAATCAGTAACTGGTAGAGATGGTTATAGCGATTTCTATAAGAAAGACTTAACATTCAACGTATTAGGTCCTGTTGGTGATGTAGTATCTGAATGGATCATCAAAGGAGCTTTAATCACTTCAGCTAACTTTGGTGATTATGATTGGGATACCGCAGACACTGCTGTTACTCTTACAATGGAAGTTCAACCTGATTACTGTATCTTGAACTTCTAATAAAAAAATCACATATTTTTGTAAAGAGAGCTTGGATTCGTTCAAGCTCTTTTTTATATTCATATTTATACTAGACAAACGTTATAAATAAAATATATGAGTTTTACCTTACCAACTGAAACAATCGAATTACCTTCAAAAGGTTTAGTTTACCCTGAAGGTCACCCCTTATCTAACGGTACTATTGAAATCAAATACATGACAGCTAAGGAAGAAGATATCCTTACAAATACTAATTACATTACAGATGGTACTGTTTTAGATAGACTTATCAAATCAGTAGTTGTTACTAAAGTAAATTTTGATGATATATTACTTGGTGACAAAAATGCTATTATGATTGCTGCTCGTATTTTAGGATATGGAGCTGAATATAAGTTTGAATATAAGGGTAAAGAAGAAGTAGTTGATCTTTCTACTTTAGAAAATAAACCTTTAGATGAGTCTTTATTCCAAAAAGGTAAAAACGAATTTGAATTTACACTCCCATCTTCAGGAAATAATATTACTTTTAAGTTGCTAACTCATGGAGATGAAAATAAAATTGCTCAAGAATTGAAAGGTTTGAAAAAAATCAATAAAGATTCTTCTCCCGAACTTACTACTCGCCTAAAGTACATGATTACTTCTATCAATGGAGACTCAGATGGAAAAACAATTAGGGAATTTATAGACCAGGCTTTTTTAGCGCGAGATGCTCGCGCGTTTAGAGAACATCTCACCCAAATGCAACCAGACGTAGATCTGAGTTTTTTTCCCTCAATTGGAACAGAACCAGCAACTCTCCCAATTGGGATTAGCTTTTTTTGGCCTGACTTTAAACTCCGCTAAAGAGTATAGAGCAAAATTCCTAACGCAAATCCACGAAATTTGTTTTTATGGTCAAGGGGGATATTCTTGGCCAATAGTTTATGAAATGCCTTTATGGCTAAGGAGATTTACTTATCATAAAATTAAAGAACATTACGAAAACCAAAAACAAGAAATAGAAAAGTCTAAAGGTCAAAATTCAAAAATGAAAGAAGTTATAGGAAAAGATGGATTAGTAAAATCTCCTGAATTTCTCAAAAAAACTAGTTATAAATAATATTTATTATATATAACACCTCCCCATGGCAGAAGATAACAATACAAGACGCATAAGAGAATCTAAAGAAGAGGCAGCAGCAATGCTTGATGCTCTTCAATCAATTACTGATACTATCCAGGAATCAATTTCAGCCTTAGCAGATGGTTTAGACGATGCTAATACTAGTGCTGAAATCATCAGTAAAACTATGCAAAGAGGCATTGTAAAGGAATTACAACAATCTGTAAAAAATCAGGAAGAAATTGTAAAATTACAAGCACAAGCAGCAAGGGGAGAAGCTAAAGCTAGTGATGTTGCTAAAATCAAGAAAAAACTTTTAGATAACCAAGCTTTAGCTCAAGCTAAATTAGTCAATCTTCAAAGAAACACAGCGGGTCTCAATCAGGAAGATGTAGATGCTATGGTTAAAAAGCAAGAAGAATACTTAGCTTATTTAAAATCTCAAGAAGACGAACTTAATAATATCAATACTATCAATGATAGTTTAATTCTCCAAGGAGGTTTAACTAAAGCAATTGGTAAAAATATAAAAGAATACATTACTGATCTTGATAAATCAGGAATAGCAGCTGCTCTAATGAATGAAGAATTAGAGGCAAGCGAAAAATTAATGGTAGCAGGCGAAGCTGCTATAATAGCTTTAGCTAAAGGTGTTATGGAAGCTAGCGATAATATTAATGCTATCCAAAAAGCTACAGGTATTAGTTACATGAATGCTAGGAGATTGCAAGCCGAATTTGCAATAGTAGCTATCAATACTAATAAAGCTTATGTAAATTCTGTAGAATTAAATAAAAGTTTTGCTGCTTTAACAGAATCAACAGGTCTTTTATTAGATTATAGTGGAGATACACTAGTCACTATGACTGGCTTGACTAAACAAATGGGTCTTAGCGCTGAAGCAGGTGCTCAATTAAGTTTATTAGCCAGTATGCAAAGTAGTGATACTGAAGCTGTTTTAGATAATGTTGATGCTACTGTAAATGCTGTAAACAAACAAAATAAAACAGCAGTTAGTCTTAAACAAATTTATAATGATATTTCATCTGCATCTAAAGCAATTGTAGTATCATTAGGAATGTCTCCTGAACTTTTAGCTGAAGCTGCTACCCAAGCAAGAGCATTAGGAACAGATTTAGCAGGAGTTGATGCAATAGCTAGTTCATTATTAGATTTTGAATCTTCAATTGAAGCTGAATTATCAGCTGAATTACTTACTGGTAAACAAATTAACTTTGAAAAAGCAAGGCAATTAGCATTAGATAATGATTTAGCAGGCCTAGCTGAAGAAATCAAAGATAACACAGCTCTTACAGAATCATTTGCTACAGGTAATAGGATTCAACAACAAGCATTAGCAGATACTCTTGGAATGTCTCGTGATGAACTAGCAGGTATGGTTTATCAACAAGAACTCATGAGTATGGGTCAAGATAAATTTATTGAGAAATACGGAGAACAAGCCCACCAACAACTAATGGCTCAATCCGCTCAAGAAAAATTTGCGGATACTATGACTAAAATTCAAACTATTATTGCTGATATGGCATTAACGTTTGCTCCTATTATAGATATCATAGCATATCTTGCTGAACAAACTTGGGCAGCTTATACAGCTATGGCTCTTATTGGTGGTTTATCTTTAGCAAAAACTATTGGAAGTTTAGCAGTAATGGGAGTTCAATTAGGTCTTATTTCACTAGAATCAGTTACTGCAGCATCAGCTTTAAGTTTTGGTTTAGGTGCTATTGCTATTGTAGCAGCAATAGCAGCTATTTCGGGTTTTGTATCATCCCAAAGAAAGGAAAAAGAACAAAAAGTTCAAGATGGTATAGCCCCATCATCTAGAGGCCCATTTACTATTACTGATGCTTATGATTCAACTGCTATTACAGCTAATGGTGATGGAATTGCAGTTTCTCCTAATATAAATAGAGGTGGGGGAAATGATAGAATGATTGCTTTATTAGAAAAAATTGCTAATAAAAATTCTAATGTGTATATGGATTCACAGAAAGTAGGTACTACTATGGCTATGAGTTATAGCAAAGCTTAACTTTCAATATTTATAATAAACGTTTAACATAAAACTCAGAATTATGCCTGATAATAATAACCCAGATTTAGGAAGCCGATACAACAATGGAGGTTCAAGATTAGATCCACGTGGTGGTCAAGGTCAAGGAAACACAGGTAGTGGTACTAGTGGTGGGAAAAATAAATATGGAGATACAAAGCCATATGGTGGTGGAAAACCTTAATAAAATTTAAATGCCCTTAGTTGACTTAAAAACTAATCTTAAGTCTTTACGTTATGGTAAAGATAGACCTGGCGGTGGTAGTAGTCCTGAACCATTTATCCAAGTAGAACCTAAAAATTCATTTGATATTCCTACAGAAGAAATTGGAACTTCAGGTGGTAAAGATTGGGTACTTAGAGGTGGTGCTTTAACTCTTACTAGATCTGCTCAGGACGCCTCTCGTTTATTAAAATGGGGAACAGATAATAGTCTCAATTCAGTTATTTTTACTGCTAAACAAATTTCATTATCTGCTCAAGGTCAAACTTTTGGAGCAGGTGGTCCTGATGGGACCTCAGTTCAAGGTGAAGGAGTTTATTTACCTACTAACACATTAGCTCAAGTAGCCGTAAATGCATTTGGTGCTCATGGAAATAAACAAGGTCTTACACCTTTTGATAATAACAACAGTTTTATTACAGGTCTAGGTAAAATATTACAACTTGGAAGTGGCCCTTCAATAGGTCGACCTACTTATTTATTTGATTATTTAAGTAACCCAGAACACCCAGCAATCGAACCTGAATTTAATAGATTAGTTTATTTAGCTAATACATCATTTGATAATACTACTGGTACTTTATTTAAATATAATGGTGGCCCTGGTCCAGGTGCCCCAGGTGGAATAGGTACTACTAGAATAAAATTCTCTTCAGGCAACAGAACAGGTGATGCTAATCCATTACGTATTACTTCACCTACTAAATTCTATGGCACCTACAAACCAGCATATGCCCCAGGTAAATACCTCAAATTAGTAGGCACACCTTACAACCCAGGTGCTTCAGGAGAATATTTAAGATTGACTGGAGCTAGATTAATAAATCCTTTTAATGAAGAAGGCCAGTACTTACTTCAAAATAATGTTTATACTCAAGGCAATACATTTCCTGACATGTTTAAGTCAACTGCATTCCCCCAGAACGCAGCTACATTTGAACAAAACCAATTAATTGAGAAAACCCCAATTTCTAAAGGAGGCCAAATAAGCGATTTTAGAAAACAAATCACAGTTAACAAAGCTATTGCTCAAGTAAATGGAATGTTGACTGCAGGTCCGGATTACCAAACTAACAGTATTGATGGTAGCAGAATAAACTACTTTGACCCCGGAAGTAAAGTACGTGACAGAAGTAATTATAGAAAAGGATCTGGTATAGTAGATGCTATCAATGGTCTTTATTTATATTACCAAGAAAGTGTAGACCGTAGTGGAACTAATGACCTAGTAAAATTTAGATTTGCTGTTATAGACCCAGATTCTCCTTCAAATAAAACCTTTGTTCATTTTAGATCATATTTTGATGGAGCTATTACTGATAATATGAGTGCCAATTGGGAGTCTTATAGATACCAAGGTAGAGGTGAAGAATTTTTCCATTATGGGGGATTTAGTAGGGAAATAGGATTTGGATTTAAAGTTCCTGCTCAATCCAAAGAAGAACTTTCAGTAATGTATAAAAAACTGAATTATCTTCAATCAACAATGGCTCCTAATTATAGTGATGCTGGTTACATGAGGGGTAATATAGTACAAGTTACAATTGGAGGTTATTTATACGAAGTCCCAGGTATCATAACTAATTTAAATTATACTCTCCCTGAAGATTCACCTTGGGAAATTGGTATTGGTATTGATGGTGGTGAAGATTTTAGTGTTAAAGAATTATCTCAAATGGTAAATGTATCTATTACATTTAAACCTATCCACAACTTCCTCCCTGAAACAATCAAACCAAATCTTATAACTTCAGGTGGGAATATCACACAAAGATTTATATCTTTAGCAAATGTAAATGGTAATTTATATGCTAATGGCATTAGTCCGAATCAAGATCCAACTCCAAAACAAGAACAAGATTCTGAACCTACACAAATAACCGAAGGTGAACAATATAGTGGGGGATATAGAAATTTTATTTATGATGTTCCTACTTCGGGTCAAGTAGCTGCAGAAAATCAAATAAACCAAATATTTCCATTTGAAGCTGGAGATTTCCAAGGCAGTAGATTCTTCAATACAAATAATAATGGGTAATGGGACGTTATACTAGAACACCAATCGTAAAAAATATCTCAGGCAGACAATACTATAAACGTGTTGTTTATCCTGTTATTCCTCGTAGTAATCAAGATTTATATGTTTTTACTACAGATGATGATAGATATGATTTACTAGCTAATCAATATTATAAAGACGCTACTTTATGGTGGGTAATTTCTCTAGCTAACCCTCAAACAACTAATGCTTCTTTAATCCCTGGTGGTGGGTTACAAATTAGAATTCCTTTCCCTATCCAAGACATAATCGCAGAATATAATGCTTTAAACGAGTAATAGTTATGAGTAACCTTTTAGGAGCGAATTTTAAACAATATGTAGCTGACCAAATTGATATTCGCCAATCTCGTTTAGGTCAACGTGATTTAGATAATAGTACTATAAGTTGGGCTAATAGTAAAACTGCTTATATAGCATTAGCATCTTCTGTAGATATCAAAAATTCCCCTATTTACAAAAACGAGGTCACTGTAACTATCAATACGGGTGATCTAAACATATCAGGAGCAAACCCATCTAACACAACTTCAGGTACTTCAGGTACTTCAGGTACTTCAGGTACTTCAGGTCTTACACCTACACAATTAGCAAACATGTTCCCTAATGGGAATACAGATGCTAACCCAAATCCTCAAGGTAGTCAAATTACCCCTCCTGCTCAAACTGGATTTGCATTTCGTTTTGTGAAATCACTCCCACCTCTTCCTGATAGTACTGTAGAATTTAAAACCAGCAGAATCCAAAATTCCAAGTTGGGTTTGTTTTGGA
>Ga0208161_1001728_pt1 | contig 11509 bp, 8 predicted proteins | sample CB_VirMetaG_3_FD_184538 | JGI IMG/M metagenome (GOLD analysis project Ga0208161, IMG submission 184538) | Freshwater to marine saline gradient viral communities from Chesapeake Bay - CB_1508_1S Viral MetaG (SPAdes) (version 4) | ecosystem: Environmental > Aquatic > Marine > Coastal | place: USA... | reverse complement strand
AGCATAAACTACTACTTGTTGTTTTACTTCTTCAACAAGAATTGACTTAACCCACTCTTTGATTATATTTCCCATAGTAATAATTATCTATTTTATATTGTTGCACCATCACGCAAATCTGGCAAGACTTCGGTAATATCACCAGCCCTTTGGCCAAATTGTCGTGTTGCAACTACACTTACACCTTTAACTCGTGTATATGTTCCGTTTGTTTTTGTTCCCGTAACTGTTCCAACATCTTCTAATTTTAAATAAAGATTTGCACGGATTAAACGACCTTGTAAATTTGACGGAATTACATAGTAGTACCCTTGGTCGCCGGGTTGATTAGTTCTACTTGAATAATAGTCCGGTGTAGAAAGATTAAATAAAGATTTACTAAATACCGTATATTCGGTTGCGTTAGCAAACCCATCATAAAAGTATGTACCATCGGTTGGACCTGTATATCCGTATGGTCCGGAATTAACCGAACCGGTGTTCGGAATTTGTAGTGTCATTTCACAAGTGGCTTTAATACTTCCAGCTCCCGTTAATCCGCTAGCTTGTCTATGTGATAAATGACTAAATGCATATAATAGTCTATTCTCACCCGGCATAAATTGAAAATAATAATTTGCAACTTTAATTCGCGTACCATACGAAGCTGTTGCTGTTAATTCATATTCAGTATAATCCGATATAATTTGTCTACCATTATTTCTCGCATCAACTATACCAGCCCTTGTATCAAATAAGGTATAGAAATCACCATCTAATAGTCTTTGGATAAGAACATTAGAACCCGTGATTTGGCCATTAGCTTTCAATGCAAGTTTTGGAATAGATACGGATGCTGATGTTTCAAATTGAGATGAACTTATTGCGGTTGGGGTGACTACAAAGCCACCAATCACAGCCTCATCATCTTTTGGATTGAGGTGGAAGAATGATGAACTGATTTCTATATTTCCATTTGAACCACTAATAAATTGAGTGTTAGCGGTTCCAATAAAAAAGTCATCCGTAACGACTTGTAAATTACCACCATCAACAGTTGTAAACAAGAAACTCGAACCACCCCCATCAGACACCATCTCAATACCAACGCCATTATATTGGTCTACTCCGATTTGTAAATTACCACTACCACTCCAAATGAGGAACCCACCCGGACCCTTTCCAAGTGAAGCGGATGTAAATCCTTGGTAACCCACCGACTTAATGTATCCACTCGAATGACCGGCCATTTCAATACCGGTTCCAATAGCATTACCAATATTAAACGAGCCGGTGATTATAGATTGGTCGCCTGCGATGTAAATGTTACCACCTTTAAAAACAATATCAGATTGAATTATTTCAGTTTCAGAACGAACACCATCTACATTTAAGAATTGTAGTTTTAGTGTTTTTGGGTCATTAAGTTGTTCCGTTGGAATTGGAACTTTAAATGATACTGAAGAGGTTGCTTCGACTAAATTGTTTGATATCAACTGATATTCTGCTGAAGCTAATCCTTGTGACTTTAAAAGGGTGTTTACTGAATGAACTCTACCTACAATAGGATTTAGATTATTAAGTGTGATATTTGCAATCGCAACTTGGTTTTGTGTTGATGTGTCAGATGCTGTTGAGTAGTATTCTACATTTACATTAATAGTTCCATCCGAATACTCGTATGTGTGTATTGAATCGGTCGTTCTATTATCACTTTGAGTTAATGGATTTAATAGTCTTAAAATTTCAGAACTTACTACGTCACTAATACTTGCGGTGAACGATGTTGGTTGTGATTGACCACCACCCAATCTCGGATATAGTGTTGTAGATAAATCACCATAAACAATACCACCAACCATTTGACCTTCAAACACATCACCATTTGCGTATTCAAGTGATGTGGTGTTTCCAAATGTAGATTTTTTATAGTAGACACCCGAATTGGTAATTGTTTTTACCAACTGATTGTTTGATACGTTCTTGTTTGTAAAAGAATCTACACTTGATGATAAAGTTAATTTCGGTAAATCAGTTGACTTGAATACAATCTTACCATTTGATGGTTTTTCTGGAGCAAACGAAACTTTGCGTCTCCAACGAACATTTGGAATCTTTTTAAAGTCATCTGGTACTTGTCTACCATCAGGTCGTGTAGCAAGAGTTCCAAGTAGGATTATTTCACCAATACCTTTAGCGTTATTGTATCTATCAGTTCTATCACCATAAACCCAAATAGAAATTAAACGAGAATCATCCTTTTCTCTATGGTTTGGGATTTCCCAATAAACCGGTGTTCCATTTGGGTCCAACACCTCAATAAAGATTTGAGTGTTTGGTTGGAAGATTTTTGGATTGGTTTTAATACGAAGTAGGTTCTTACCCTCACCCAAGTATTCTGGAAACTCTACAATAGAGAAATACTCATCAGATGTTGCTGATGAGTCTTCTACTAAAACTCTATATTTGGATAGATTTTGCTTTGACTTTATTTTGAGTTCCAAACCCATTAACTACTCCATTTCCTATAAATATCTAATAGATGAAAACCCTTTGATTTTGTTGATGTCAATAATGTAATCAACCATATCTCGTGTCTTATCAATGTGAGATATCGTAATGATAAAATCAAATTGAGTCTTTAGATAATCAAATAATAAATAGAGTGAGTTAAAGTTGTCCGTGTCTAACGAACCAAATCCCTCATCAATAGCAATAAAGTTTGGTCTTGGTAAGTTGGATACATTCACTAATGCGGTTCGGATTGCGATTGATGAAATAAACTTCTCCATACCACTTGTAAGTTCTAATGGCCAATATTCCGTATCGGAATACGCGATAAACGAATTGATATTCTTACCATCCGTATTCAATAGGATTTGAAAATCTACAATTGGTGAAAGGATGTTGTTGATTTCAATCTCCAACTTGGGAAGAACCTCTGAAATAAGATTGTAAGGGATACCATCTCTCTTTACACATTTGAGGTAGTATTCGTATCCATCAAATTTCATTTCCATAGTACGAAGCTTCTCAAGGGATTGATGAACATTCTCAATAGTCTTTTCAGCCAATTTGATTTCAGAATTGATATTCATAATATCATCGGTCAACTCTTTCAGTTCCTCTTCAATTTGAGTTCGTGTGATTTTTAAAGATTTTATCTTTTCTTTCACTAGCTTGTTGTGCTCAACGGCTTGTTCTTGGGCTTGAGCTTTCTGAATGTCAGACTTTAATGTGTTGATGGAATTATCAAAATCCTTGACAAGACCCATACAATAGTCGTAGGACTTACTTGTTCGTAACCACTCCTTATCCAATCTTGCGTGTTCGTTGGATAGGTCATCATATGATTTAATTTGTTTGGTGACATCACAATTATTTCGTTCACCCATTACATCAAGTCGGTCTTTAACAACATTTGTGTATTGGTCACCTAAACTTTTTAATTCTTTTTCAAGTCCTTGTGCTTGTTTAGCAAATGGAGTATTCTGATTTTTTACACAATGGTCACAATTATCATCAAAGGAAAGCGAACCAATACCATCCAAGTGTTTCTTGGCGTGAATCATTTGTGATTCTATCTTATCCAACTCAACACCCATCTCGTTGAATTTCTTGTCAAGGATTTTGTATTGAGATTCTTTTTCACGAAGTGATTGAATATCAATTTGTGAAATCTTATGTTCTATATCCTTTTGTTCAGTTTCAATCTTACTTACTTCAGATAAAGCAATACTACATTCTGAATTTTGAGAGTCCCTCTGCTTTTCTAATGACTTGAGGTGATTCTCAAGCGTTTGAATATCAGCAAGGTCTTCAACGGGCTTCAATGTACCCATCTCAAATTCAATCTTTGTGTTTACCACATCACGTTGTTCTTCAAGTTTGGTTTTCTTCTCTTGAAAAGAATCTAACGAGCCGGTGATGGATGTGAGTGTTTCTTCAGCGTCTGCAAGTTGAGTTGGTAAGTCTTGATTCTTATAGTCCTTTAGAAGTGCTGATAATTCCTTAATCTCCTCACTTGCGATTTGGTACAATCCCTCAAAGACATCCATATCCAAGAATTGAGCAAGGAGTTCTTTTCTTTCTTTTTGGGACTTGTCAATAAAGCCGGTGTTGTTGGATTGGGTAGACATTGCGGTCAACACAAAGTCATCGTATGTACCAACGTATTCACGGATGATAAAGTTTGTATCTCTACGCTGTTCTCCATTAAGCGACTCTACCACTCCGTTTTCAATCTTATAGAAGTTGGTGTCTACTTTAACAGTACCACGCTTAGGCGACTTTTTAGCACCTCTCTCAATAATGTAATCAACTCCATTCAATTCAAATGTGAACTTACAATCAAAGGATGTCTTTGAGTAGTTCATCACATCCTCAGCTTTTGAGGTTCGTGAACACTTATCAAAGATACAAAATGAAAGAGCATCCCAAAGGGTTGACTTACCACTTGCGTTTGGAGCAAAGATTCCGTAAGCACCTTTCATATTGCTGAAGTCAATAACATTATTTGGTCCGTATGAGAACATATTAGAGAACTCAAACTTTTTAGGAATCCAAGTGGAGTTTACTTTGATGTTATGAGTCCCTAACTTTGCGTTAATATCGGTGTTGATACCTTTTACGATAGTCAGTTGGCCTTCAGTAAGGTGCTCGGTGTCGTTAAGATACTCTTCAATCAATTTATTTTGATATGCAACATCACGAACATTTTGTAGAACAATCTTCTCACCTTCATTTGCACCCTTACGAGTAATTACTTTTTGAACCGTAAGTTCTTGAACTTGTCTACCTTTTTTAAGTTCTGCAATTAACCTATTTAGGTCAGAGGTTTTTGTGTCTTTAACACGAACTCTCATTCTTGGCTTTTGTGGAATAGGTGAGTTGGAAACAATCTTACCATTCTCAATATCCACCGTCACATATCCATATGGATTTTGAATCTGAACAAATTCGTTTGTTCTATTCTTAACATCCCATACCAAGATTCCGTGTTCTGGAAATACCGACTCAGCGTGGTTCTGCATAATCAAGGAACCCGGATACTTAATCCACTCGTTCCCCAATACACCATTATTTGGTTTGTGAATGTCACCCAACAAAACAATATCGTATCCCTTAAAGTTTTCTACGAGAACTTTTTTGTTTTCAATTACAAAACCAAACTCGGTAATAATTTTATCAACCGCTCCGTGAAATAATGCAATCTTTGTATCACACCCATCAACATCACTTGATGGTGTAAATCCAGGCGACTCATCAAATACTGATTGGTGAGTGAAAGAACAATTACCAATTTTCCAAACACCCGTATCACGGAGGTAATACAAGTTGTCCAGCTTCAAAGCGTTCACGATTGGTTGAAGAGCATCCATACGAGATGGATTATTCAAGTTGGCGTCGTGGTTGCCTGGAATTACAATGGTTGGGAGTAGGTCTGACAAACGAGTAAAAAACTCTTGGGTCAAATCTACTACTTCAGGAGACATATCGGTTTTTGCGTGAACAATATCACCAGCAACTACGATGATGTCATTTTCTTCCATTGTGGACAAAATGTATCCATAAAGTTGGGAAAACACATCACGATATTCGGAATGCCTTTTTAGGTTTCTGATGTGGACATCCGCAATGTGGTAAATCTTACCAATCGTGTCTACACCAATATTAAGAGTTTTAATTTTACTCATAAGCCGTTCATCTTCAACTCCACCAACCTTCGGAGTGTCAAGGGTGGTGTGTTGTAAATAAGTTTATTTATTTCATCATATCCCATTTCAGATGGGTCTTTATCTTTTAACTCCACTAAATGCGTTTGAATTCCATAGGACACAAACTTTTCAGCCAACCCTATCGAATTCTTTATAGCATCCGAATCTAAACAAATATACAACTTTTTTACCAATTTTCCAAGTATTTTCTTTTCAAGGTTTGGTTGTATTGATTTACCGAAAAGAGGTATTACATTTCTTCTAATTGCAATAGCGTCAAAAGCACCTTCACAAAGTACAATCGGAGTATCCCAATTTACCAATAAATCAAACCCAACAATATCCTTGGATACTTTTGGATTTTTATGTTTGAACTTTGTATCGTAAAATGACCTACCTACAAAGTAGTTTAGTTTACCCATTTCATCATACGATGGGATAATGATTTTGTCTGCATATTCACCACCCTCACAATATCCAATATTGTATTTGACAATATCTTCAACTCGGAGACCTCTATTCAGTAGATAGTTCAGAGCGTGTTTCCACTTGATTGAGTTGGATTGTTGGTAAAGGGGTTTGAATTCTTTTGGGAGTTCTACTTGTTCTACAATATCAGTAGAAGCATACTCACTTGCGTATCGGTTAACCTTACTGAAGATAGAGTTGTATTCATCCCAAGTTTGCTTGGATACACGGAGTTTTTTGAATAGGGACTTAATACTCTTACCCTTCTCATCCGAAATCCAACAGTGCCAAGGATTTTCTCCTTTGGATGTAAGTCGGATATTGATTTCCAACTTTCGTTTATAGTGGTCTACAAATGGAGAATAAAACGCATAGTTATCACCCGAAGTTTTCTTGGATGTACCTAAAACGGATTCTAATAGTGATAGTAGTCTTTCTTCCATACTACTAATATACGAAATTATTTTGAGAAATCAAAAAAATCTTGTTTAGGTTTTTCATCCAACCATTCTTGGGGGATTTCTTTCTTCGACCACTTGAACCCATTCTTCTCACACCATTGAGCATAAGTAGTTTTTGAACCCTTATAAATTTTACCATTTGGGGACTGAAGAACAAATCTCAAATCAATTTCAGGATGTTGTTCTTTGATAAGGGTGTGTTTCTTTCGGTCTTCAGGCAAGAACCAACCTTTGGATTCAATGTATATTCCGTTGGGTAACCTAAAGTCGGGTTTGTAAGTGTGATGAGTTGCAGGGATGGTGTATGGAATTTCGTGTTGTTCGTATTCCCCATCAATTCCTTGAATTCGTAACTGTTCGTTAATCTTGTCTTCAAGGCCGGACTTGTGTCCTTTTGATTTTTGGATGTGACTCCAATTTCCTTTTGCCATAACTTATATTTTTTTATTACCCAACTCGTATGATATTAGCAATAATTGATGGGGTTTCGGGAATAACTCCATGCGCAGGTGTTTCTTCTAATGATAATGTTGTACTATCACCAGTCCACCATAATTGAATGTAACCATTATCCACTACATTCTGACCAACTATGTTGATACTCATTAGTTGAGCGGATGCATCACCCGAATCCTTTCGTGTTGGGAGGGTTATTCTGGTTGTGGAGTTTGGAAAATTACTTCCGTTATATTTTATCCAAAAATAAGCATCGTGTACTGCATTAGCAGAGTTAGTTATTTGTGCTACAAAACTAAATTGGTATGTACCTTGATTTTCCATTGTCAATTTAGTACCATCTACTAAAGTGATTCCACTTTGTCCCCAACTATTTGAAAAGGTTACAACTTGTGCCGAACCTGATGTTATTAAGGATTGTGAAGATGTATCGTATAGGGAAATATAAGCAGATTTTACTAATGAACCCGTTAGATATGTACTTAAAGATGAAACCGATGTTTCTATACTTCTATTGTTTGAATCACCTATCCAAATATTATCTTTGGTTAATGAGGCTTCGAATGAACCCGTAAAACTAACTGAACCCGTGGTAATCGTGTTACCTATACGAGTATAATCACCAACTTGGGTCATACTACCAGAGATGAAAGAGAATGAACCAGTTTCTGCAATGAATGAGTTTCCAGGTTCTACCAATCTCATACCACCTACTGATATGTCCAAATTACCTCCTTTATTTGAAATAAGTGCAGCAGGGTCACCAGGTGTGTCTGATTCAATAGAAATAGAACCCGATTGTAAGAAGATTTCTCTAAATGGTTTTTCGGGTGTTCCTAATGTAGAACCTTGTGGTGTGGTTGGTACAATGTCTCCCGATACTGTAATACCCGATGCCGTTAACGGAACATTATAATTTCTAATCGGTGTAGCAATATCACCAATAAGTGTGTGTTTAGTTTCACCACTATTAACAATAGCAAATGCATCCTCAAGCAGTGGGGTTGTTAATCTATTTAATTGAGATATTTTTTTATCAGCCATTATAAAATTATCCTATCACCATTTTCTTGTAATAAATAGTCACCATTTTCTTGTAATAAAAATTCAGAGTCGGTGATACTTGTTTCGAACGGACTTCCACTTCCTTTGTGTGATTGTTGGGCTAATATAAATTCTTGTTGTTCTTTTAATATTAAAAAATTATAAAATTTAACTATCTCATTTAATGGTAGCTTATCTTTGTATCGGCTGTAATATTCTACCCAGTGTGTCATAATTAATCTATATCAAATTTAACCTGAATTGTAATATCCAAATCACTTCTTCTTTTTAAAGGTGAACCTAACTTTGCAGTAGCCAATAAATCACCACTATCATTATACAATCCAATTGTAGTCACATAGGGGTAAAATGCTGACAGCGTGGTGAAATCTGCGAGTTGGAATTCGTTCTCACTTGTTGAATATCTTGCGGATGGATTGGATGTAACCAAAAACTCTTCTTTACCAATTTCACAAAGAGCAACTACCTCTTCTACAACTTTGGTAGAACGATAGTCAACTTGGTAATTTCTATTTGTGTATGAACCGTTACCATCGCCCAAAAGAACATTTTGATATCGGGGTCTTGGGTCGGTCACTACAACCATACCTTGTTTGTAAAATACATACCCAACATCATTCTTTTGAAGGTATGAACCACTAACAACATTATTGTCAGCAAGAGATGATACTTCGGATGTGGTGAGTGCTTCACGATGTAATCTAAATTCATCAATAGAACCACTAAAACCCAAAGTACCACCATAGGTGTCATTACCAATTAAAATATCTTTTTGGTTGTTGATATTAAATCCGTATGATACTGACTGACTTGCAACACGAAGACCATTTACCCAAATCTCATACAAAGAGCCAGTCTTGTTGAATGCGTATTGTCTGTATGCACCATCATTATATTGAGCTGATGAGGTTACTCGTGTGGTGGTAGTGCCATCTGATGTTTCAAAAAATATTTTACCAGTATAAGCACTATAATCAGTATAAACACCAATTTTAAATGGATATGAACCTACCTCACTATTTTGTGTAGTAATTGTTCCGTCTTCGTTAATATATCTCTCTGCAATATACTTTGAAACAATAAGTCTTTCAGTAGAAAAATCACCCACAGCGGTAGATTGGCTAGCTGGTAAATTCGCCCAAAATGAAATAGCCCAATTATCGTTTTTATTAAAAACATCAAAGTTAGAATTGTGTCTTACAAGAATGTTTTGACTTTGGCCATTAAACCCATATGCGTAGCCAGTACCACCCACACCAGTTGTAATTGTGGTTGAACCACCAGATGAACCACCACCACCATCTTCAAGCGGGTCAATCGGAGGACCACCCTCACCCCCTTCAGGAGGAGATAATGTAGCTACACCATTTAACACCAGATTATATGTGTTAGATGGGTTTTGTTGAGTGGTTTGAATAATTATGTATCCGCTTGTTAAAGCAGCATTAATTACACCAGTTCCTAATGTATATGGATTACCATCAAGTTCATAGGTTATATCATTAACGGAAGTAAATTCATAACCAGTATCGGGATGAAGATATGCTACATTAAATAGGTACGCTCCCGTTTGAGTTCCTGTGACTGTACGGGTTGTAACGATTGATGATAAAGGGTTAGTAGAACTACGAAGAGTAGCATTACTTACATTATCTGTATAATTGGTTGTAAGCGTATAAGTTGGCATATCAACTCACTATAATTTCGTTTTGAAAATTTGAAGAATCAGAAACTCTACCTGAATTGAAAGAAAACTTCAAAATTGTATTAGATTCATTTAATCTTACAGAACCGGTCAGTTCACTTGCGATTAATAATCCATAAGAATCATCTACCTTTTGGTCTACTAACTTTATAGATGCAGATGGGTAATGACTATTATCGGTAATGGATACCGACCCCGGCTTTATACCATCACCAAATTTATTTACAGGTATAGACATCACCGAAGCAGTGTCGTATAATTGTTTGTCTGCGTCTTGAAAAAAAACTTGATTTAAAGAACTCCAAAGAACCTCTTGGGATATTTGGGTCATAGAACCCCAAGCGTTTGTATTAAAGTGAGTATTTGGGTCTAAAGCAATTTCTCCGTTTACGGATGATGAAATTTCAACTTTCGTTCCGTTTGGATTGATTGCCCGTAATACTTGTATTCCAAAAGAAGATGAGTAATTTACATCAGTTACTTCATATCTTTTGTGAGCCTTAAAGGGTCTTCTTTGTAGACCCTCTTGGAATATCTTTTTGAATACAATACTCATTTAACACGAACATCTTTAGAAATCAAGTTTAACCTTAACAAGTATCTCGTTTGAGAATGACTTTAAGATTGGTTTAGACAATTTAGCAATCGCCAACAACTCATTATCGTTATTATACAAACCAACAGTAGTGATATAAGTTTTTGGGTCACCAATAAATGTTGACTGACCTAAATCACCATTTGAACCTGTAACGTATGATGGGTTGTTTGAGAAATTGTACTCTGCATTCTTTGCTCTAACAAAGAAGAATGTGGATTTTACTTCTTCTTCGTTTCTTGCTTGGAAACCATTATTTGAATCTAAAACAGCAGCACCACTAATAGCACTAAATACCTTTAAATGGTTTTTAGCATCAGAGTTAGTTCTTACAGTTCCTAATGAAGCAGACGCGTCAAGAGCTGCTGGATTTAAGATGATAACGCCTCTATGTGGGTATACTGTTCCGAAGATTTGAGTAGCGGAATAAATACCATCAGCTAAAGAACCGGATACAACGTTGTATGATTCTGCGTCATTTGATGAATTTTGATTTACATCTTCACTATCATCAATTAATCGAAGATTTTTACCTGAACCCGATAATACTAATTCCCAGTTTCCTCTATCTAATTTATCTCTTAATCTTGAACGATTAATTGTAATAGCGTAAATATCATTTGAAGCTCGTGTTCCAAATGTAAATTGAGTTTGGGTTGATGGTAAGAGGGTTTGTTGATACTGACCATAAATTGCTTTAGATGGAGCATCATAATCAGGACCTGTACTATATGAACCACTACCTAATCTATGTCCGTATGCAATTGATAATTGTGGCTCGGATGTTGAAAGCGATGGGTCTCCGTTGTAAACTTCAATATAGTATGATTTTTGAGTAGATGACTGATATGATGAAGTCCAAAATGAAATCAATTCACCAACATTATTACTCCACAAACCACGGGTGATTCTTTGAGTCGAACCTTCAACTACATCATCCGTTGTGAATGCGGTATAAACTTTACCATTACCAACATTGTATGCACCCGCAGGAACAATAGGGGTTCTATTTTCACTAATGTCAAACGCTAACAATTGTTGAGCGGTTAACGTACTAGCTGGT
>Ga0208161_1001722_pt1 | contig 11531 bp, 10 predicted proteins | sample CB_VirMetaG_3_FD_184538 | JGI IMG/M metagenome (GOLD analysis project Ga0208161, IMG submission 184538) | Freshwater to marine saline gradient viral communities from Chesapeake Bay - CB_1508_1S Viral MetaG (SPAdes) (version 4) | ecosystem: Environmental > Aquatic > Marine > Coastal | place: USA... | reverse complement strand
GCGTCGGCGTAGTGTGCCGTCGCGCGTCGCTTTGTGGTCAACGTCCGGGGCGGCGCGTGGTAGTGGGCGGCGCGGGCAGCGGCGTTAGCACGCGCTACCGTGCGCCGCGCCTTACGGGCAAGGCGGATCGCGACGGCGCGATACCTCGCCCCGTGGCGGGTCTTCGTCGGCATTGTGGCTCCAAGCGGCGCCGGGTTGTGGTGGCGCCGCACGGGGAACCTAGCCGCGCGGGGCGGCGCCGGGGCGGGGCGGGGCGCCGCTTGACAAAGCCTTGACAGGTTAGGCCGTTGTGCCGTTACGTCCGTTGGGGCCCCTACGCGCGCAGCGCCCCGTAGCGGTACTGCCGCGCCCCCTTGCAGTACGGTACTGCTACCGTACCAGCGGCACTCCGCATAACGCGAAAACCACGGCTCATAATCGGCCGCGACACTCCACAATGCCCCTACGGATAACGTAGGGCATACGCCCCCTTTGGACGATTATGCACGTTTATGCAAGGGCGCGTCGCCCGGGCGGCACGCGGGGCCCTACTTCCGGGTAGCCGGCCGTCCGGACCGGCCGGCCGCGCTATGGGCCCATTACGGGCCCCTACGCGCACGCGCTGGAAAGGGTAGGATCTTCCTCGCGTTTCCTGTAGCGGGGCGGCTGCTACACGAAAGCCTAGGATCAAGCTACACAATGGCTCACTATGCTACGGGTAGCCCGGGTGACCGGACCGGCCGGCCGAAAGTGTAGGATCGTGGCTTGCTTTCGGACGGTGGACCCTATCCCACGCCTTACTACGGGATAGACGGCTTGCATCCTCCCCTTTCGGCCGACCCTTCCGCGCAAACCGAGCGCGCATTGATCCGCCCTTTCCCCCGGAAACCGTAGGATCGGGGCCGGTTACTACTAAAACCGGCCGCGATCCTTGCGTTTCCTGTGGGGTGTGCGGGATGCGGTACGGGTAAACAAAAGGGGCGCCGGGCCCTACCCCACTTCCCCCCGAGGCCGGGGGTGCTTGTTATGTTACCCCCAAGGAGGTAAGAACTCCGGCAACTTAGCCGCTAAGCCTAAGCACCTATTAGCACCAGCCCCGCTAAGTTAGCGCGCCTATTAGCACCAGCCCCGCTAAGCCTAAGCACCTATTAGCACCAGCCCCGCTAAGTTAGCGCGCCTGTTAGCGCCGCCGTTGACTTCGCCTTGACAAGTCCCACACGTTAGGCAAAATCCCCGGAGGCCCCCCGGCTTTCGCGCAGTTACCCCGAGTACCGGACTTGGGGCACCTAGGAAAAATCGGCATGTAGAACCAACAATCCCGGAACCCTCCTTATTTATGCGCCTAGCAAGCCTGCTATAAAATCGCCCCAAAGCTCGCTCTACATGCCGCCTTTCAAGAGGTGCCTTTATCTTCGCCGGGGCAGCCTTCGCTTTCGGCCGGCCCTCGTAAAGTGTCCTTCGACGGAACGCCGAGGATCGTGTAGTCCGCCTGCGTCCTCGACTTTCGGCCGATTTTGAATAATGCAAAAATCCCAAAGCTTAGGTTTGCCGCCGAAACATAGGCGACCCCCTCACGGACAAACCTCGACTACACCAAACCCCGCCTTGCTGGCTGACTTCGAGAGTACCCCGAGAGGTCTAATCCGTACTCTACAGCGAAAACCCAGTTTCGCCGCCGGGGGTTGGGGCGGTTTCGGGGCGCCCGCGCGAGCGCGGATCTTCCTATAGAAACTTTTCATCGATTTTGTGACATTCCGTTACAACTATTTAGACATTCCTTTACAACTATAACTTAGCTTATCTTTTAGCCTAACCCCCTTGACTTAGGAGTTGTCACGAAATGTCACGAAATCGATGATTTTGGTCCCGGCAGAAGTTGCATTTTTTGGTGTTGAAAGGCTATGAGTACTCCAGGTTCCTCCTGGGTTTTCGTGTAGTAAAGCATCTTCCTCGGCCGCCGGCGGAAGTCAGGTTGAACCTACGTTTTCGTTCTTGACACGGATAAGATTGTTTCGGTCCAACGCCAGCAACGGTGAAGAAGGCGGGAAACGCCTACTTTCGGCGGTACATTTTTCAGTTTTTTCGGCCGAAAGTCGGCCACCGAAGCCCGCTTTCAGCCTAAAACCCCCTCCACGATAGAACCTGCCATATCGTGTAGAGGCCCCCAACTACACCATTTCCGGCGTATGCCCGTTGCTCAAAGTGTTCAGTAGTCCCCGAAAGCCTAGGTTCCTGGCTAACCTTTAGTGCAGGCAACGGAAGAAACGGGAAAACTAAAACCCAGTTTGAAGCCTTGTATGCGTGTAGTGGATTTTTATGCAGAGCTTCATTCACGAGTGAAGTACTCGAGCTTCCCAGGTTGAACCGTGTTTCGGCGAACGAGTACTGACCCCCGAGACGTCGGCCCTCTCGCGCGCTCTGTTCAGTGGTGGTCAGCCGCCCCCTCGGGAGCTACGAGGACCCCCATGGCGCTTCGACCGACCCCCGGCCTCGACTTCCACGGCGACCCCAACCTGGGGCTTCGCCGGCAGGCCCCGTTCTCGGCGTACCTCCTCGAGCACCCCGAGTTCCCTCGGACGCTCTCCGTCGTGCTCCCTTGGGACGAGCGTGGGCTCCACCGCCTCGCGGGCTACGGCGACCTGACCCAAGCCGAGGCCCGTGGGCTCGAGCACGAGACCCGCCGCTCCCGCGTGGCCTGCCCTCGGACGCGGGCGTCCTACCTGGTCCCCGGCGTCTTCCGCTGGAAGGAGGTCGCTCTCCGCTGGCCCCGCCTGCGCGAGTGGCTCTGCTCCGAGGTCGCCTTCGCCTCCCCGGCGACCTGGCCCTGGGACTTCGTGCTTGAGCACATCGGCGAGCACATCAGCCCCCTTGTCTGGCACCTCTCCTTCGTGGACCGCCGGGGCCAGCCGCGCAGCGCGACCATCCCATACAAGGCGCCGCCGGCCGCCGCCCGGGGCCTCCAGGCGCTCTCGGCCTGGGCGGCGGGCTGGCCGCTCGAGCCCCAGCGGCACGAGGCCGACGCCCTCGCCGCGGTCTCTTGGCTCGCCGCCCAAGCACAGTGGTACATCTACGCCTATAACCCGGCGCTCGAGGCCATCAACGTCTGGACCGAGGTCTACCCTCCACTGGTGGCCCTGGGGCGGAAGGCGGAACTCCAGCGCCTCCCGCTGGCCTGCCCGCGCTCCGACCTAAAGGCGCTTCCACCGGAGTTTCGGAAGCCCTCTGGCCTCGCGCGCCTCCCTCACCGACCGTTTACCCTTGCGCGGACCCAGCGCCCCGACTACACCCCTTGGGTGCCCGATGGTGTCCACGAGCGCGACCCCTCGCGCTGGCACATCGAGTACCGAGGGTCTTGGTTCCGGGACCCGAAGAACCACCGCCCGCTACGACCGGGCGGGCAGACCGGAGGCAACCCATGACCGACCAGAACAAGACCGAGCCCCAGCCACAGTCCGAGCCCTGGTTCTCCGTCCTGGTGGCGGACGCCCAGCGGCGCACCGCGGGCAAGGGCGACCTCGTCCACGCCCTGCGTGACGGCGCCCTGCACCTGATGTACTACCAGGGGAACGGCCGGGTCCTCAACTACCGCATGGACCTCTCCGACGGGAAGGTGTCGCTCGAGTGCCTTCGCTACTGGCTAGCGGAGGAGATGGCGCGGCACGGCTACCCCGACCCCGCGCCGGGCGCCCCCGCGCCCGCGGAGACGAAGACTCGCCGCCTCACCCATCAGGACGTCTACGCGGCGTTCGCGCGGGCGCGGGAACTCCTCAACACCGGGCGGGGTGGCAAGTGGGCGCACCTCGCGAACAACGTGACCGTCGCGCCGGGACCCTTCGACGAGGTCACCTACTCGGTCGGGCACTACGGCCGGGCGTTCTCCATCTCGTCCTACCCCACCCGGGAGGACCAGTGGGACCTCGCGAAGGAGATCGCCTGGGCGGTCATCGAGCCCCACGCCAAGGCGGAGGCCGCCGGTCGGGCGCCCTGGCGGGTCGGCGACCTGGTCGCCTGCGCCCTGACCTCGACCTCCGGCGTGGTCGTCGACACGACGGAGAGCGGGGAGTGCTTCGTCTACTGGAACTGGACGGAGACCACCGAGAAGTGGGTCCCGGCGTGGCGTCTCGTGCGGCGGGCGGCCCTGCCGTGACCGGCGCCCTCCACGTCTTCGTCGGGGGCTCGGCGCTCTGTCGGGACCTCGAGCGCCTGCGGGGGATCCTCCGGGACCTCCACCACGCGCAGTACGCCATCGGCCGCCCGGTGGTCGTCTTTACGGACGACTACCCCTCCGGGGCGGGCGAGATGGCGACGCGGCTCTGCGTGGAGGAGGGCATCGGCACCGAGGTCTTCGACGCCTACGCGAAGGGCCAAGCCCTCAACTACGATGTGCGCTGGGCCTCGCTGGTCGAGAAGTGCCGCATCGAGTACGCCGTCCTCGGCTGGTGGCGGGAGCCCCTCGACGTCCCGACGCTCCGAGAGGCCCTTGCTGACCGGGGCGCCATCCTGTACGAGTACACCGAGGAGTCGACGTGAGCCCTCGAGCCCCGCTGTCCGACCGCCGAGACGTTCAAGACGCCCTCTCCGCCCCGGAGAGCGCGGCGAAGCGCCTGGGCTTCGACGCCGTTCCGAAGGAGAAGCGTGAGGAGATCGTCGCGCAGATCCTCGCGATGCCCGTCATCTCCCGCGAGGGCGTCTCGAGGATCTGCCTGTACATCGTCGCGCAGCTTCTCGGCGGGTACATCACGACCGCCCAGGCAGACTCGGCGCGGAAGTGGGTCGAGTTGATGGTGACGAACCTCACCCTCGACATGTTCGAGAAGAACCCCGCATACCAGCAGGCCGCCGCCAAGAGCGGCGGGGGCGGCACCGGCGTCCCGGCGAACGACGTGCTCGCGCGCCTCGCCGCCGTCGAGAAGCAGAGCCGGAAGATCACCAAGAAGCAACTCGTCATCGACGTGAAGGAGTAGCCCGTGGCCCGCGGCGTACCGGACGTCACCGACCCCGGGGTCAAGACCGAGACCGTCGTCGTCGAGGTCAGCCTGGCGTCGTGTACCGGCGAGGTCATCATGGTCGACGGTCACCTCAACGTAGAGGAGCTTCCAAGCGCCCTTGTGGCGGCGGCAGAGGGGAAGCCCTGGGTCGGGGCACTGTTCGCCTTCGGCGCCGGGGCGCATTACCTTCGAGTGCGGAACCCGGACTACACCCTCGTACTCAAGACCCGCCGGGCCAAGGAGAACTCTTGAGCGACTACCACAACAACAGCCCGTTCTCGTTCTTTGGCCCGATGGACGTCGGGGTTCTGGTCGCCGTCTCGCTGCTGATGTACCTCCTGACCGAGTGCGAGCCGCCGCCTCGGCTCGCCCGAGCCCTCGACACCGCTCCGGCGGAGGACACGGCGGACCCGTGACGGACTTCGACCCGGCGCTGATGGACCGCCTGCGCCCACCGAAGGTGGGCGTTCCTGCATTCCATTACGTCGTGGACCAGAACACCGGTGGCACCCCGGTTCCCTACGACCCGGACGCGGTCTGCCCGGTCCTCCAGCACACCATCCTCGACCACTTCTCCGAGCCGGAGCGGGACGAGGACGGCTACACGCGCTGGCTGCTCGTCGTCGCCAGCCGACAGACGACGAAGACCTCGACGGCGGTCCTCTCTCTGGCGAACGTCGTCGAGTACACCCCCGGCGCTTTCGGCCTGCTCATCACGGACAAGCGGGAGCGCAGCCACACCGTCTTCCGATACGTCAGCATCTCCCTGGAGAACAAGCCCCGGGAGATCAGCTACCCGCGGATGCCCTCCTCGAAGGACACCCGAGCGGTGACCTGGGAGCACCGCGGCAAGTTCCAGACCATCGGGGCGAACGACGACAACCCCGGCATCGGCATGGCGGCGGACGTCGTCGTCATGTCCGAGTTGCCCTTCTGGAACGACCCGGCGGGCGTCTGGTCGCAGCTTGGTCCGGCGTTCCGCAACCGGAAGAACTCCATGATCCTCATGGAGTCCACACCGGCGCCGATGAACGAGCCCGGGGCGGAGTGGTACAAGGAGATGGCGGCCTCGGCGGCCTCGGGTCACAGCCGCATGGACTTCCTGTTCGTGCCGTTCTTCCAGTCCAAGCTCAACGAGCGGACCTGGCGGGCGGGCTGGACGCTCACGAACGACGAGATCCGCCTGCTCGAGCGGTTCGGCCCGCCGACGGGGGAGGAGCCCATCTCCGCCCCTGGGTCCGACTACCTGACGCTCGAGAACTTGGCGTTCATGCGGACGGCGCTGGACGAGGACCCGCGCATCCGGCAGGCCCCCGAGTTGTTCTGGGTCTGGTACCCGAAGGACAGGGTGTCCTGCTGGCAGGTCTCGGGCTTCTCGGCCTTCCCGACGCACGCCGTCGACCGGCACGAGGCGTCCGCCACGGTGTCCTGGCCGCGCGACGGCTTCTACGTCCAGTACGAGGACCCAAAGCCGGGGGCGTACTACGTCATCGGCGCGGACCCTTCGGGCTGGGGCACCGGCGACCCGGCGGCTTTCGTCGTGCTGGAGGTCTGGAACGACGAGTGGCGGGTCGTCGCGGAGTACGAGACGAACCGGCACGACCCGCTGACCTTCGCCTACCACCTCGCCATGGCGGCGAAGCACCACAACGATGCCTACATCTTCATCGAGGCGAACGGCGTCGGCGCCGGTCCCATTACGACTCTGGAACTTATGCAGCGGGCGAGCGGGCTCGAGATGGAAGACCCATTGTACCCCGGGAAGCGCGTGACGCTTCACGTCCGAAATCTATTCTACCGCAAGATCGGAGACCTCGACCAGAAGCCCGGCGTATGGGCGAGCCAGAAGTCCATCGAGGAGGCCATGTCGGCGACCGTCGACGGGCTGCTCGAGCGCCTCGTCATCCCGTCGGAGGCCCTGTACGAGCAGATCCGCAACTACCGCCGGGACAAGGAGGTCGCCCAAGACGAGAAGGCCCGCGTCCTCGACCCGAACAGCGTCGGCCGCCGGCGCCGGCCGAAGCACCACTGGGACCGGATCTCGGCGTTGATGTGGGCCTGCTGGGGCGCGAAGTTCCACGCCCCCATTCGCTTCAAGCCGCGGCAGGAGGTCGTTCCCGCCGGGACGGGGGGCGCGTACCAGCCCGTCGCCCTGACCCTCGACTTCCTGGACGAGCGCAAGAAGGAGCGCCAAGCGGCGCAGCGGCAGCAACAGAAGGCGGCGACGGGGAAGCAGACATACGGCAGCGGAGTCACGTTCCGAAAGTCCCGCATCAAGCCGTCCAAGTAGCGGACGTTGCGGGGACACCGGGCTTTCGGTTACACGGGGCGACCACGCAGGAGATTAGATGCGACCGAGTTCTTCCCGTGACCTCGAGACATTGGTCGCCCTCTACGGCGAGGAGCTACGCCAGGTGGACTGGAAGCGCACCGACGGGCGCCCGTTGGGGCGGCCGGTCGGCTGGCGCTTGATCCTCGCTTACAGGCCCGAGTGGGGGCTGACGCGGCGAGACGCGAAGGCGCTGGTGGCGTGGCTCCAGCAGGGGGCGCCCGCGCTCCCGCCGCCCGCGAGCGCCCCAGAGCCCGCGGTGTTCCGAGAGGGGGCGAAGACCGAGGTGGACTGGGAGAGGGACGACGAGGAGATCCGCATCAACGCGCGGGGCCAAGGTCTCGTCATGTCCGTCGAGGACTACGTCCGGGTCGCGAACATCGACACGAGCGTCTGGCGCGTGGTTGAGGCCGAGGGCGGGACCTGGACGACGGCTATGAACCAGAGGCTCCCGAACGGCAAGAGCCGCCCGGTCATCACGCGCAACTGGAAGGTGGCCGTCAAGATGTTCCCGCGGCTCGAGGAGCGGGCGCTCGCGGCGGTCGAGGCCGGAGCCACCTACCCCCGGCCGGTGGGAAGGGCGGCCGGACAGGTCGTGACGACGCTGGTTATACCGGACAGCCAGTGCGGGTATCGGTGGAGCGGTGTCGGGCGCGAGCGGCGGCTGCACGCCATCCACGACGAGGCCGCCATGGACGTCACGGTGCAGGCGGCGAAGCGGTTGCAACCCGACCGCATCCTCCTGCTCGGCGACATGGCGGACTTCGCCGAACTCTCCACGAAGTTCGCGCGCCCGCCGGACCTGCTCGACACGACGAACGTCACCATCTTGGCACTCCACCGCTACCTGCGCGCGCTGCGCGAGGCGGCGCCCCGGGCGGAAATCATCTACCTCGAGGGGAACCACGAAGCCCGGCTTCGCAACATGCTCGTCGAGAAGGCGTCGGCGCTCGCGGACCTGCGGGTTGCGGGCGACGAGCAGCCCCTCGTCACGGTGCCGCGCCTGCTGCGCCTGGACGACCTGGCGGTCGACTACATCGCGCCCTACGGCGAGACCTTCTGGTTGAACGACACCCTCGGGGCCAACCATGGGCTCAAGGTGCGACGCAAGGGGGGCGCGACGGCGACGGCCGTCCTGGCGGAGTCGAGCTTCTCCATGCTGTTCGGGCACGTCCACCGAAGGGAACTCGCGACGAAGACGATCCACGGACCCTGGGGACGGCGGGAGGTCTGGGCGGCGACGCCTGGGTGCCTCTGTCGCATCGACGGTGAGGTCCCCGGCGCCGCGGGGCGCCCGGACTGGCAGCAGGGCTTCTCCGTCGTCGTCTCCGATCCGGGGGACGGAGACGCTGGGGGTGAGGACCACATCGAGATGGTGGCGATCCAGAACGGCCGGGCCTACTTCCGAGGGACTTGGCTCTACGGGGTGGACACCTCCCCGCCGGCGGCATAGGCGACGGGAGCAGGAGGCACCGCATGACGGAGATGCCGGACCCTACGCCGGAGGACCTGTTCCGGTACAGCGTGATCGAGACCCAGCGCGACCGGCTTCGGCCGCTCCGCACAGTCTGGGCTGCGGACATCGCAGCGTACCAGTCCCGCTACTTCGAGCACGAGGGCGTCACCGCGGGCACGCCCCGCGCGGCCGAGGACGAACTCGTCGTCGAGAACAACTGGATGTTCGCCTTCATCGACACGATGGTTGCGAACATCTCGCCCCCGAACCCGGCCGTCACGATCAAGGCGCGTCGGGAGGAGTACCAGGAGGCCGCCCGTCTTCGAGAGGCCCTGGTCCACGACTGCTTCAAGCGGGAGAAGTTCTACGCGAAGCTGTGGAAGCTCGTGACCCGCGCGACCGTCTTCCCCCGGGCGTTCCTCAAGGTGGCGTGGAGCTTCGACAAGCAGCGCCCGATCATCCGCGTTGTCCCTCCCCACTGTGTCATCTTCGACAACACGGTCGAGGACTGGGAGGACATCCGCTACGTCTGTGAGGCGACGGTCCTCACCAAGCAGGAGTTCCAGCAGCGCGTCCGCAAGAAGGGCGCGAAGGAGCGGACCTACGCCGCGTGGGCTGCGGCCGAGGAGGACGGCGGCCCGGTGCGCTTCGGGGAGTACCCGGAGTGGCTGGCGGGCAAGGAAGGGAGCCTCGCCCAGAACATCGAGCACAAGGCGGCGGTGGAGTCCCAGAAGTGGATCACGGTCTACGAGTACTGGGACTTCGTTGAGGGCAAGTTCTACCACATCGCGGAGGGCTGCAAGGTCCCGTTGTTCGTCGGTGACTTGCCCTACCAGAACGTGAAGAACCCGTTTTTCCTGATGACGTTCAACGACAACCTCGAGGACATCGGAGGGCTGTCGGACTCGCAGTTGATCCGCCCGTCGGTTCGTGCGCTCAACGAACTCTCGACGATCCGGCTGGCTTACGCGCAGGCGACCATCCCGAAGATGCTCATCGACTCCGGCAAGCTCGACAACGCGCAGGAGTTCTTGGCGGCCCTCGCCAACGCGAACACCCCCGGCTCAGCGGTCGAGGTCACGCTGCGTGGCAACACCTCGCTAAACCAAGTGTTCCAGCCGACCCCTACGCCGAACGTCAGCTTCGACTTCAACAACGCGATGGTCGAGCTTCGGGAACTCATCGAGTTCATCTTGGGCATCGCCAGCTACCAGCGGGGCGGCCTCGGGCATAGCGACGTCGCGACGGAGCTTGCGCTCTCGGACACCGCCATCCGCACGCGGAACAGCCGGCGGCAGAAGCAGGTGTACGAGGCGGTGGCGTTCGCCGCTACGGCAATCGTCGGGCTGTACGCCCAGTTCCTTGCGCCCGAGAGCACGATCCCGATGCGCCTCGGTCGCGCGGAACTGCAACTGCTCTCGCCGGAGAACCTCGGGTTCTCGGAGGACGCCGGCGTCGACGCCCTCGGCTACGACTACGAGGCGCTGCCGTTCAACGCCCAAGAGGGCAACAGCGTCGTCCAGTTGAAGACGCTCATCGAGATGCTCGACTTCCTAGTCAAGAGCCCCTACGTCGACCAGTACGGGCTTACGGCGTGGCTTCTCGAACTCCAGCACGCCACGAAGATCCTCCTGACCGAGGAGGAGGCCGCGCAGAAGGCGCAGGCGCAGGCGCCCCAGGAGGGCGGCGCTCCGCCTCCGGGGGGCTCGAGCCCCATGGTGGGGGTCCCGCCCGAGATGATGGCGGCGCTCCAGGGGCAGGTGGCGGTCGGGGACGGCGCACAGTCGGTGCCGTCCGGGATGATGGGCGGCGTGCAGCCTGGAGGTGACTAGTGCCCATCTGGCAGATTGAATGCCCGAACTGCGGAGGCCAAGAGTCTCGGCTCATCTCGCTCCGGGAGCGGGACTCGAACAACGGCTGGGTCCCGTGCGCGGAGTGCGGCACCCTCACGGACGCGCGCCCGACGGCGCCGGTCGTCCACGGCGGGGAGCGGACGCTCCGCGTCGGCGGCCGGACCTTCTCCTCGGCGGCTGCGGTCGACGCCTACGCGGAGAAGGCGGGCATGGTGCCCGTGGACAAGGGCAGCGACGCCTACAAGGACCTGATGCACAGGTCGGCGAAGGGCGCGGACGACCTCGCACGGAAGCACGGCTTCCGGGACGCGGCGGACCGCGCCGCCCGCCAGACCCCGGAGCACGCGGCGCAGCACGCGAAGCGGGTGCTCCAGCAGAAGATCGACCGCTACCACGACAAGCACGGCAACGCCGACAAGATGACCGTCGAGCAGGCCCTCTCGAAGGGCAAGGAGGCACCTCATGGGACCTGACACCGTCCAGACCCCCGCCGCCCCGGTGGCGCCCGCCGCCGCCGCCCCGGCTGCGCCCGCTCCGGCGCCGGCGCCCGCCGCCGAGGCGCCCGTTGCGACTGCTCCGGCCGCCCCGGCCGCCCCGGCTGCGCCCCCGGCCCCCAGCATCCCCAAGCCGGACGACTTCAAGTGGGACGCCTGGGACGGCTCTAGCTACGACGCCTTCGCGGAGCCGGTGCGCCCGTGGGTCGAGAAGGTCTCCGGCTTCTACAACAAGAAGGTCGAGGCCCTCGAGAAGGCCCGCAAGCGGGCCGAGGACCTCTACAAGGCGTCGCGCTACGGTCAGGAGGACCCCCGTCTCGCCGAGTACGAGGGCAAGGTCTCCGAGTACGAGACCTCGATGGCCGAGATGCAGGCGAAGTACGACGCGCTCCAGAAGGAGATCCAAGCGGAGCGGGACGAGAACAACGCGCA
>Ga0208161_1001720_pt1 | contig 11538 bp, 11 predicted proteins | sample CB_VirMetaG_3_FD_184538 | JGI IMG/M metagenome (GOLD analysis project Ga0208161, IMG submission 184538) | Freshwater to marine saline gradient viral communities from Chesapeake Bay - CB_1508_1S Viral MetaG (SPAdes) (version 4) | ecosystem: Environmental > Aquatic > Marine > Coastal | place: USA... | reverse complement strand
AGTAAAGCAGACTCAATTAATTTAGAGGAGCAATTCCAAGAAAAATTTATTGCTCTGTACCAAGAGGAATATAAGAAAAACAACAACACTCACTACTCATCACCTGAAGAGCTTAGAGAATTTTTTGAGGATGGAGTAGCAATCCTTGATTTTATCAAGAAAAAGCGAAATCAATACTTTAGCAAACGTGGTTGGCACCTTGCAGGTATCGAATTACCAATTGTAATGAACGTTGGTAGAAATTTAGTATACAAGGGTTTTATTGATTTGGTACTATACCACGAACCAACCAACAAATTTTATATCTACGATATAAAAACGTCTACTAGAGGATGGAACGATAAAGCAAAAAAGGACGAAAACAAGCAAATGCAGCTTGTACTTTATAAAAAATTTTTTAATGAACAATATGGAGTTCCACTTGAAAACATAGAAGTTGAATTTTTCATTGTACGTAGAAAAGTATGGGAAAACAGTGACTATCCAATTTATAGAGTACAACAACACAAACCTGCTGCTGGACGTAATAAACTTAACAAGGCAAATAAAATACTTGATGAGTTTATTACCGAATGTTTTACACCTAAAGGAAAATATCAAGAAAAAGAATACCCAAAAGTAGTGTCAAGGCTATGTGAGTGGTGTCCTTTTAATGGAGATGATAAATTGTGTAATAAGAATGCATCTTCCTGAATCCACATATATTTATATATAAAATATAAATGCTATGAAAAAAGATATGACATTAACAAGTGTAAAGATTCAAAGTGAATTATTTGAGGAATTCAAAGTTGCTTGTGTCCGACACAAATTCTCGTTTCAAAAACTTGCCGACAGATGTATTCATCTATATCTTACCAATGAGGACTTCAAACGACAAGTCCACAACCACAACAATTTAGATTTAGAATAAAAACGTATTAAACAAAATGGTTACGAAAATGGAAGGATACGTTCCTAAGGCGGAACGTAAAAAAATCCTATTAATGTGTGACGATATTAGAACACACTCCGGAATAGGTACAATTGCAAAAGAAATAGTATTACATACTGCTCATAAGTATAACTGGGTACAAATTGGAGCAGCTATTAACCATCCTGATCACGGAAAAATAATTGATTTAAGTGAAAGTACTAATCAAGAAACAGGATTGACAGACACTTCTATTACCCTTTATCCTAATAATGGGTATGGGAATCCTGATATGGTTAGACAAATGATTAAAGGTGAAAAACCTGATGCTATTTTCTTGTTTACTGATCCTAGGTATTGGGCTTGGTTGTTCCAAATTGAAAATGAAATAAGACGTAAAATTCCTATTATTTATCTTAATATTTGGGATGATTACCCTGCCCCCATGTACAATAAAGCATATTATGAATCATGTGATTTGTTGATGGGTATTTCAAAACAAACTGTTAATATTAACAATTTGGTACTTGGGGAAAAAGCAAAAAACAAAATTATTTCTTATGTACCTCATGGTTTAAATCATCTTTTCCATAAACCAATTGATGAATCTTATGAAAAGTATGGAGAGTTTGTAGAATTTAAGAAAAACTTATTTAGAAACAAAGAAATTGACTTTGCTATACTATTTAACTCTAGAAACATCAGAAGAAAACAAGTCCCAGATACAATTTGGGCTTATGTACAGTTTGTTGATAAACTTCCATTAGAACAAGCTAAAAAATGTGCTTTAGTACTTAAAACACATAAAGTAGACGATAATGGAACAGATTTACCTGCAGTAGTAGAAATGCTTTGTGGTGATAATAAAGAAGGTAGATATAACATTATTTTCCAAGATCAAACTTTAAGCACAGAGCAAATGGGTTGGTTATACAATTGTACAGATTGTCAAATCCAACTCACTTCCAATGAAGGGTGGGGGTTATCATTAACTGAAGCTCTTCTTAATGAAAACCTTATTATTGCTAACGTTACTGGAGGTATGCAAGACCAAATGCGCTTTGAAGACGAGCACGGTGATTGGTTTACTCCCAATGATATGATTCCTTCCAATAATACTGGGGCTTATAAAAAACACGCTCCTTGGGCATTCCCAGTATTCCCAACTAGCCGTTCAATTCAAGGTTCACCTCCAACTCCCTATATTTGGGATGATAGGTGTAAATCTGAAGATGCTGCTGAACAAATTATGAATGTTTATAATCTAGGTAAAGAAGAACGTCAAAATCGAGGTAAATTAGCTAGAGAATGGGCTATGAGTAATGAAGCAGGATTTACTTCTGAACAAATGGCATATAGAGTAATTGATAATATAGATAAATTACTTGAAACTTGGAAACCAAGAGAAAAATATGAATTAATTAATGCTAACAACCAAAAAGCAAAAGTTGTACCCCACAATTTGATTTACTAATGAAACCAATGTTTATAATAAGTTGCCCTATTGACACCTACTCAGGTTATGGAGCACGTTCTCGAGATCTAGTTAAAGCTATTATCGAACTAGACAAATATGATGTTAAAATTTTACCACAAAGGTGGGGTAATACTCCTTGGAATTTTATAGAAGATCACCAAGAAGAATGGGGATTTTTGCACTCCTATATTCTTAATTCTCATCAACTTCCTAAACAACCCGAAATATGGGCTCAAGTAACAGTTCCAAATGAATTCCAAAGGGTAGGAAAATATAATATAGGATTTACTGCTGGGATTGAAACTACAATTTGTGCCCCGCAATGGATTGAAGGTTTGAATAGAATGGATATGAACATTGTTTCTTCAAATCATGCTAAAGAAACATTTGAGCGTTCTAAATTTGAACAAAAAGATCCTCAAACCCATCAAACTATAAATCTTATTGAACTCCAAAAACCAGTAGAAGTACTATTTGAAGGAGCAGATTTAGAAAAATATTTCCCCTCTACAGAAAAAAGTTCAATTGATTTAAATGATATAAAAGAATCATTTGCTTATTTGTTTGTAGGACACTGGATGCAAGGAGACATAGGTGAAGATAGAAAAAATGTAGGGTTACTTGTTAAGTTGTTTTATGAAACCTTCAAAAACCAAAAGAAAACTCCTGCACTTATTTTAAAGTGCAGTGGGGCAGGAGCTTCTTATATGGATAGAGATGAAATGCTTAATAGAATTAACCAAATTAAATCTACAGTAACAGCAAATTCTTTACCCAACATTTATCTTCTCCACGGAGAGTTTTCAGATAAAGAAATAAATGAGCTTTACAACCATAAAAAAGTAAAAGCAATGATTTCTTTAACTAAAGGTGAAGGATTTGGTCGCCCCCTACTTGAATTCAGCTTAACTAAGAAGCCTATAATTACTACAAATTGGAGTGGGCATACTGACTTTTTAGATTCTAAATTTACAACCCTAGTGAGTGGAGAAGTTAAACAAGTTCACTCTAGTGCCGCCATAAAAGATATGATACTCCAGGAAAGTGGGTGGTTTGCCCCTAATATAATGGAAATTCAACAACATATGCAAAATATGTTTGTTAATTATAAGGGATATGAAAAAGGAGCTACACTCCAATATCATAGAAGTAAAAATAACTTTAGTTTTGAGGGGATGAAAGAAGTTTTAGAGCTGCTTTTAGACAAAGTTCCTGAATTTCCTAAAGCTGTTGAACTTCAATTACCTAAATTAAAAAAAATTGAGTTACCTAAATTAAAAAAAGTAGAAAATGTCGAAAGATAATTTAACAATATGTACCCGTTGTGGTAGTGATGCTTGTTATCAAACCGATTTAGGAGCAAATTATAAAGTTAGTATGTGTTATGGGTGTGGGTTTACAACTAACACCTTAATGACTTCTGATAGCGAATTTTTAGCCGAACAACTCGAAGCCCTCCCAGAACTTTATAAAGATTTAGTTTACGAAGATGAAAATGGGCAACATTGGATGCCTTCTACAATTAATAACCATGAACAAGGTATGATTTTTATAGATGGTACTTCAGTAAATAATTGGAAATGGGCAGCTTGTCCTGCTATTGAACTCACTGAAGAGGAAAAAGAACGTTTCCCAGAGGGCGCTACTCATAAAATGGATATGAAAAATGTAAAACGTTTTGAAGAGCGTGATTTTATGGAAGCTCTTGATTATATTGGAGTCTTTGAAAACCAAGAATAATGACAATAAGTTACGCTATTCCGGTATGTAATGAGTATAAAGAGATAAAATATCTTTTAGATTACTTGTTCAAACACAAACGTGAACAAGATGAGATAGTAGTACAGTGTGATAAAGGAAATACTACACAGGAGGTTTATGCTGTGCTTCAAGAATTTTCTACTTATTATTCTGTAGGATTTAAAGTAGTCGAGTTTCCCTTAGATGGGAACTTTGCTGCTTTTAAAAACAATCTTAAAGACAACTGCTCAGGAGATTATATTTTTCAAATCGATGCTGACGAATACCCAGATGATTATTTAATGAATACTATTGAATCTGTTATTAAAATGAATGACAGTGTAGATGTATTTTGGGTACCTCGAATCAATAAAGTAACAGGATTAACTGCTGAACATATTACTAAGTGGGGGTGGAGAGTAGATTACGATGGCAAAGTCAATTTCCCAGATTACCAGTGCCGTATTATGAAAAATGTTAAGCGCATTAAATGGAAAAACAAAGTACACGAGGTACTTTCAGGACATAAAACTGAAAGTAAATTACCGGCTAATAGTGAATTTTGTTTAATTCACATTAAAGATATTGCACGCCAAGAAAAACAAAATGCTTTATATGAAACCTTATGAAATTAAAAGTAAAAATATTTGAAGAAGAATCATTAAGGTCTAAATTAGAACATTTAAAACATATAGATTTTTCTTTATTTGTAGAGGATTTACCTCAATCTTCTTCTGAATTATCTTCTATTAATATATTAGTATTAGAAGAACCTAATGAGTATTTTGGATTTCATGATTGGGCTATTAAAAATCAAGAACTGTTTAGTTTTATTTTAACTTGGGATGACAAAATAATAAATAATTGTAGCAATGCAATAAAGATGCCTTTTGGACATACTTGGTTTCATCCTGAACAATACAATAAAACACATCAAAAAAAGTTTCAAACATCTCATTTAGCCGGAGAGTTATTAAAAACTTATGGACATTCCTTAAGACATGAGTTATTAGATAGACAAAATGAAATTAAATCCCCTTTAAAATTTTATAAAACTTATGGGGATAGATATAACATAGATCAAGCTAGAAAAGATAAAGAAGAAGTATTTGGAGACTCTATGTTTGGTGTAGCTATTGAAAATGTTTCACATAGGGGGTGGTTTACTGAAAAAATATTAGATTGTTTTTTATTAAAAACTATTCCTGTTTACTGGGGTTGTTCTGATATAGAGAATTATTTTAATCCTAAAGGTATTATTAAAGTAGAAAATGTGGATGACATTATATATTCTCTTAATAATTTGACTGAAGATTTTTATTATTCAAATCAAGATGCTATTGAAGAAAATTGGATATTAGCTCAAAATTTTGTTGATTATGAACAAAATGTAATTGACCAAATTACTGAAATTTTTAAAATGAATAATTTAATTTAATGAGAATATTAGTAACAGGGGGAGAGGGGATGGTAGGAAAGCACCTCCAAAAAATTCTCCCAAACGCAATATTTTTAAGTAGATCTCATGAAGATGGAGGAGACCTAAGAGACCCAGCATATGTTAAGTGGCTTTTATCTTCTTATACTCCTGAAGCTATAATTCATTTAGCTGCTAAAGTAGGAGGGATTCAAGATAATATTAAATATCCTGCTAATTATTTTGATGACAATATATTAATTAATACTAATGTATTAAAATATTCTCATCAATATGGAGTAAAAAGATTTATAGGGATTTTAAGTACTTGTGCTTATCCTGATATAGTGCCTAATTATCCTATGCATGAAGAGGACCTATTTAAAGGCCCCCCAGCCAAATCTAATTTTAGTTATGGTTATGCTAAAAGATGTATGGCAGTACAAATAGAAGCTTATAACCAACAATATGGAACTAATTACAATTATCTACTTCCTTGTAATCTATACAGTGAATATGATAATTTTAATGATGTTAATAAAATGCACTTTATAACAGCTTTACTTCATAAAATTAAAACCTCTCAAAATAACACTATAGAACTATTGGGAGATGGTACCCCCTTACGTCAATTTATGTATGCTGGAGATTTGGCTAGAGTAATTAAAGAAATCTTAGATAAAGATATTACAGAAAATCTTAATATAGCATGCCCCGAAAACCTTTCCATTAAAGAAATGGCTGAAATAGCTTTAAATACACTTGGAAAACCATACAATATTTCATATATTAATCCCACCTTAAATGGGCAACATAGAAAAGATGTTAGTACTGATAAACTAAATTCCTTACTCCCAGACTTTCAATTTACCCCATTTGCAGAAGGAATAAAACAAGTATATGATTTAATATGAAACGAGCCCTTATAACAGGAATTAATGGTCAAGATGGATCTTATCTAGCGGAATTTCTTTTAGATAAGGGATACGAGGTTTGGGGTACCCTTAAACGTAATTCTGTATCCGAAAACCAATCTTCAAGATTGTTATCTAATACTTTTAACAGAGTTAGGTTAGAGTATGCTGATATGACAGACATGTCATCTCTTATTAGGATACTTCAACTATGTAAACCAGATGAGATTTATAACTTAGCGGCTCAATCCCATGTAAGGATTAGTTTTGATCAACCTGTGTATACCACTGAAGTTGTAGCTGTTGGTACTTTAAACCTACTAGAAGCAGCCAGAATTATTTGCCCCACATCTAGGATCTATCAAGCATCCTCTTCAGAAATGTTTGGTAACAATATAGACCCAGATGGATATCAAAGAGAAACTACCCCTATGAGTCCTGTGTCACCTTATGGGTGTGCTAAAGTCTATGCTTATAATATTTGTAGGAATTATAGAAACTCTTACAATATGTTTATTTCTAATGGGATTTTATTTAATCACGAATCCCCAAGAAGAGGAACTAACTTTGTAACTAATAAAGTAGTAAAAGAAGCAGTTAAAATTAAAAAAGGTTTAAGTAATAGCTTGTCATTAGGTAATTTAGATGCTTCTAGAGATTGGGGCCATGCTAAAGATTATGTTAAAGCTATGTGGCTAATTCTTCAACATGAACAAGCTGATGATTTTGTATGTGCTACAGGAGTATCACATACTGTAAGAGATTTAGTAGAATACACCTTTAATAAGTTAGATTTAAATTGGAAACAATACGTAAAACATGATAAAAAATATTATCGCCCTGAAGAACTAGATAATTTAAAAGGTGATTGCACTAAAGCAAAAACCGAGTTAAAATGGAAACATGAATATACTTTTGAAAGTATGATTGATGAAATGATAGAATATTGGGATCAAAAATTATAAAAATGAGTAAAAAAGAACAAATTTTAGATTTAGTTAAAGACTTTATCCAAGAGAAAGAATCTAATAAATCTTGGACCCCTGGAGAGGATTGGATACAATACTCAGGACCATATTTCAATGATCAAGAATATGTAAATGCTGTAGAAAGCTTATTGAATGGTTGGTTTATTTTGGGAGAAAAGGGAAGAGAATTTGAAAAACGATTTGCCCCTCTCTTAGGAAAAAAAGATGGAATTGTAACTAATTCAGGTAGCTCAGCAAATCTTCTTATGGTTTCTCTTTTAAGAACAGAACGTGGGGGGAAATTAGAAAAAGGAGCTAAATTTATTACCCCTGTAGTATGTTTCCCTACTACAATCAATCCTCTAATTCAAAATGGATTTGAACCTGTATTTGTAGATGTTCATCTTCCAAATTTAGATCTTAACCTAGATCAGGTAGAAAAATTATTAGAAGAAGATACTAATAAAGAAATTAAAGGACTTATCTTTGCTCATGTTTTAGGTAACCCTCCTGATATGGATCGTATTATGGGAATCGTTAAAAAATACGATTTGATTTTCCTAGAAGATACTTGTGATGCTTTAGGTTCTACATGGGATGGAGTTCCGCTAGGATCCTTTGGTGATGTATCAACTTGCTCATTCTTTCCGGCACACCACATGACTATGGGTGAAGGAGGATTTGTTGGAATTAATTCTCCTAAACACAGAATGGGATTAGCTTCTTTAAGGGATTGGGGGAGAGCTTGTTACTGTAATACTGTAAAACCGGGTAATGTAACCTGTGGTACAGGTTGTGGTATGAGGTTTAATAGTTGGTTTAAACACCAACCTGACATCATTTATGATCACAGATATGTTTTTGATGAAATAGGTTATAATTTGAAACCTACTGAAATGCAAGCTGCAATGGGGTTAGCTCAATTAGATAAATTAGAAGAAATGCACAGTAAAAGAAAGTATAACTTTAATCGCTTACATTCTATCTTATCTAAGTATTCTGAATATCTTCACCTTCCTACATGGCATGAAAAAGCAGATGTCTCATGGTTTGGGTACTTAATAACCCTTAAAGATAATGTACCATTTGCTAAACAAGATATGGTAGATCATTTAGAAGCAGCCAAAATCCAAACCAGATCATATTTTACAGGTAATGCTTTATTCCACCCTGCATATAAAGAGCAAGCAGAAAAGTATGAAGACCCAGCAAATGAATTTCCAATAGCTACTAAGTCCACCAAAGATACCTTCTTTATGGGAGTATACCCAGGAATTACAGATGAACAATTAGATTATATTGAACAATCAATTGATGAATTTTTTAATGAATGGGTATTAAATTAATCATATTTGATTTAGATGGAGTTTTAGTTGAAGCTAAACAAATCCATTATGAAGCTTTAAACCAAGCTTTAGGTGAAAAATATGCTATTAAATGGGATGATCATCTTTCTATTTATGATGGTTTAAAAACAAATCAAAAATTAGAAATGCTTACTAAACGTAAAGGATTACCCGTAGAAAGTCACCTTGATATTTGGGATAAAAAACAAAAATTAACTTTACAAGCTCTTAGTAATCTAAAACCTAATCCTGTTATAAAAGATACTATAATTAAACTAAGTCAAGAAGGTTATAAAATCGCATGTTGTAGTAATTCTATACGAAAAAGTGTGTTAACTATGCTTTCAAAATTAGATTTAATTGAACACATGGATTTGATTTTATCTAATGAAGATGTAAAAAATAGTAAACCCCACCCAGAAATTTATTGGAAAGCTATTTCTATGATGAAATACCTCCCAGAAGAAACTCTAATTATAGAAGATTCCCCTTACGGACTTTTAGCAGCAAGTAGAAGCAAAAGTAATATTATGAGGGTTGGTTCTCCAAAAGATGTTACTTATTTTAATATAAATAAATATTTAAAACCAAGTAAAATGAATACAATCCCTAAGTGGAAAAATGATAAATTAAATGTTCTTATTCCTATGGCCGGGGCTGGAAGTAGATTTGAAAAAGCAGGTTACACTTTCCCTAAACCATTGATTGAGGTTAGAAAAAAACCTATGATTCAGGTTGTAATAGAGAATCTTAATATAGATGCTAATTATATCTATGTAGTCCAAAAATCACATAGAAAGAAATATAATTTAGATACTCTTTTAGGATTATTAACTCCTGGATGTAAAATAGTAGAGGTAGATGGAATCACTGAAGGAGCTGCATGTACTGCTTTATTAGCTAAAGAATATATTAACAATGATAATCCTTTATTCTTTGCTAACTCAGACCAATTTGTAGAATGGGACTCAAATGAGTTTATGTATAAAATGCAAGAAACAGATGCTGATGGGGGTATTGTAACATTTAATGCAACTCACCCTAAATGGAGTTTTGCTAAAGTTAATGAACAAGGATTAGTAACTGAAGTAGCAGAAAAAAATCCTATCTCAGACATAGCTACTGTAGGATATTATTACTGGAAACAGGGCTCTGATTTTGTAAAATATGCTGAAGAGATGATAAACAAAGATATTAGAGTAAACAATGAATTTTATGTTTGTCCTGTATTTAACCAAGCTATAGAAGCAGGATTACAAATCAGAACTTTTAATACTAAGGGAATGTGGGGGTTAGGTACCCCTGAGGACTTAAACTATTATTTAGAAAACTTCAAATGATTCTTATATCACATAGAGGTAACACTACAGGACCTAACCCTGATCGAGAAAATCATCCGGATTATATAGATAATGCTATATCTCTTGGGTTTAATGTTGAAGTAGATGTTTGGATCATTAATAATACTATTAATTTAGGACATGACAGCCCCCAATATAAGATAACTCATCAGTGGTTAAATAATAGATATAATAATTTATGGATTCATTGTAAAAACATAAAAGCCATAGAATGGTTTAATTCAATTAAAGAGTTTAATTATTTTTGGCATGAAGAAGATACTTTAACTTTAACAAGTCAGGGATATATTTGGGCTTATCCTGGAAAACAATCAATTAAACACAGCATAGCAGTAATGCCTGAAATTAAAAATGATGATGTGTCTTTATGTTTAGGGGTATGCTCTGATTATATTAAAAATTATAAAAAATGATATTATTATTTAATGTATTTGTAACCAATAAATCCGCTACAAGAGGTCAATGGGAAAAATTAGGGGTAGGGTATGATAGAGGAAATTTATCTACTCCTAATAAACTAGATATTTTAAAGTATAGTTTAGCAAGTTATGCTGTTGCTTATCCTTGGAAACGGGTAATATTAAATTTAGAATTAGATCCTGATTATATTTCTTTAGATAAAAAAAAAGAATTAAAAGAATTTGCACATAAAGTTTTTCATTCTACCCCCATTTCTTACTCAGAAAGAAGAAATATTCACCAAGAAGATTGGATTAAAACCTATGATCTATTAGATGATGATGTGATATTCTATCAGGGAAACCATGATCATATTTTTATTGATAATTCTACTAGTTACTTAGAAGAATTAGTTAAGCTAAGAAAAACATATGGGGAAAATTTAACAATAACTACATCTCATTTTCCTGAACATATTAGAACATCTAAAGCAGGATATATAAATTTACTTAAAGGGGAAATCCAACCGTCTACACCCCCATCAGATTATAAATTAAAAGATAATCATTATTCTAAAACATCTCTTGCTTTTGATAGTCTTATAATTATAACCAAAGAAATTTATAAAAACTGGTTTTTAGATGGAGATTGGTCTCAACTTAATTTCCCTTCTACACTTTTCCCCTCAGGGAAATTAGAATTAGCCCGTACTGAAGGGACAGGAGTAATAGGGCTAGAGGAAATAAAAAGATTAATCAAATCCCCCCCTATTAAACAAATCCTAGTATTCCCTTATAAAGAAATCTTTAGACATTTTGATGGATATTACCACCAATATATAAATAATAATCAATGTCCTGCACTTGATATTCCCCCGGGGTTTTTTAATAAAAATATTAAAGTAAGATATGGATATGATGATTATAAAGAAGGGTGGGTTAACCTTAACCCTCTAAATCCTAATTACTATGCTCATGATAAATCAGGGGTGGATTATAAATTT
>Ga0208161_1001719_pt1 | contig 11543 bp, 16 predicted proteins | sample CB_VirMetaG_3_FD_184538 | JGI IMG/M metagenome (GOLD analysis project Ga0208161, IMG submission 184538) | Freshwater to marine saline gradient viral communities from Chesapeake Bay - CB_1508_1S Viral MetaG (SPAdes) (version 4) | ecosystem: Environmental > Aquatic > Marine > Coastal | place: USA... | reverse complement strand
TTAAAGATTCATCAAAAAGATTATTTTTTGACATTACATTTGAACTATCAAAAATAGTAAATGGATTAGAAACTCTTAATCTTCCAAATGCATCATAAGCATTTGATCCATTTCCACCACCAATAACTGTAGGTTCTACATTGACATTATTACAAGACATTAGCATTTACTCCCGGACATAAACCATGCAAATCGTTGCATCTCTTGTTTTAGATCTTCTTGAAACGAAGTATTTAATTGTTGTTTAGTAGTATCTAAAGCTTGTAATACTTGACGTTGATTATCTACATTGTACTCTATAGCTGGTTCTGGTACATACGCTGTAATCTTTGCCATTATCTTCTTCCTCCTGCTTCAATATCTAAACGTAAAGTTCCATAACGCCATGTTTGATCAATAGCATCGTTTTCAATTTTAACACTTACTAATCTTCCTCTGACTCTAGTGTCTACTTTCGTAGTAGAAGTACTAACCGTAAATGGCCCAGTAATCAATGGACCAGTAGATGCACTCCTTTGTGATTCTGATGGATAGTCACTTATAAATAATGTTACTTTTGCATTACCAGATAAATTCTGAAAGTCTGGTACAAATCTTCTAACTCGCATAATAAGTTGACCATCACCTGCCCTTCCTTGTTCCGATATATCAAAATCTCCTGATCGTATAAAAGCAGGTATGGCTGTTTCATTTCCTTGAGTATCTACTTCATTGGTTCCTGTTTCATGAGCATAATAAATGCTGGCTCCATTAGAGTTAGTCACACCATTAATGGTAGGAAACGTAGGTGTTCCGGTTTTATTATATTTAGTCGCATAAGGTAAATCATAAGTTTGTGCATCATCGTATGTAGTTCTTGCTAACGATGAAGTCACCCAAGTATTTTCTGCAAAATTAAAAGTGACGGATCTATTAATCTGTTGAGATGTTTGACTTGAATAGAACCAAGTTACTTCATTAAATAAACTATTGTGGCCGGCATAAATAAGTTCTCCTGCATCATAATTAATACCAGGATTACCTGTTACACCATTCTTAAATACATAATCTTCTACTAATGAAGGAATTTGTTTTACCGTACCATCAAACATAAAGAAGCCTCCTCCATATCCCATCCAGAATACAGATCCTTGTGCGTACACCATTGCATGTTGACCAATACATCCACAGTTTGTTCCTACTTGTCTAACAGAAAAAGTAAAAGGTGCACCTACATATTGAATAACGTAAGCCGCTTGATCGGTTAAAGCAAAGACATAATCTTTTCCTTGAATGGCACCTATAATTTTATTTCCCGTATCTAGTCTAATAAATCCTGCAGTGTTAGTTGCAGTCGGAGTATAGGTATTATAGTCTTCTTGATTAGAAAATCTAAAAAACATAGGATCAAAAGTAGAAACATCTCCAATCGTAGTTTCCGTTCCAAAATGGAATAAATGTCTATCTCTATCAGACACTAATGTTTGAGTTGTTTTCGTCGGAGCTCCCGACATAACTGTAGCTCTTGTTTCTAATCTATTTGCAGCAGAAGGATCCCATGTATATGTTTTACCTTTAGTAATCGTCGCAATTAAAATTTGTCCGAAATTATCTAGTGACCAGCTGCCAGGATCGAGTGACACGGTTGCTGCTGTATCTGTTTCATCTCCCCAACCAAAACTAGAAGAATTCCATTCTCCAGTTCCAAATCCATATCCATACGTTTCAAAAGGTGGACCAATAGTTACATAAGGAGTTACTGTTGCACTTCCTTGTGCAGACATACCACTTCCTGATTCATTGGAAGCCATGGTAATAGTAAATGTATTAGAAGTACTACTTATAATTTCAAATGGATTAGTTGTAAAATCTGCTCCAACATATCCTGTAACCCCTCCACCAGGTAAGGTCACAGAACTAAATACAATATATTCTCCAGTTAATAATCCATGTCCTGTTTTATTTACAGTCACTGTAGGAGAGCCTGTAGTAGAATCAAATGTACATGCTGTAATAGCTGTTCCTAAAGGAGTGATATCATAAAAATCTCCTTCGTAATAAATGACAAGAAGTTTATTGGTTCCAATAGCAGCATATCTTTTTCCATCAATAGCTGTCCAAGTAAGCTGTGCTCTGGCTGGTCCTGCTAATGTAGTAGAAACTAATTGTTGCCAACCACCTATTTTTTCAGGTTGCCCATAGCGAAATCTTACAAAATCACCATCAATCCATTGCCCTTCGGCTCCTGATGCTGTCTCTTGTTTATTAAATCCTGGCTTAAATGCTACTTTAGTTAATGGCATAATCTTGCATTATATAGCTACTTTTGCTAAAGTACAACGGCAAATAATGTACGAAAGAAGTGTATGAAAACCGTAATTATAGACAATTGGCTAGAACCAGATTTAGCGGATTATTTATCTTTATATTTAGAAGAAACTATTTTATATCAAGCAGGGCATAAATCTAATATGGAGGATGATTCTTGCATATTGAAAGGACAAGTACTTTTTACTCCTTTAATCCAGTTTCTATTGTTTAAATTAAATAAATTATTAAAAGTCCATATGTTAACAGTGTACACTAATTTACAATACCAAAATATGGATGGTAGGTGGCATTCTGATGATGGAGACGTTACTTTTTTATACATGTCTTCAAAAAAACTTCAATCCGATGAAGGCCATTTTGAAATTAAAGGAGAAGGAAAATATGAATACAAATTTAATAGATTAATTTATTTTGATGCTTCTAAACCACATAAAGGAAATAGTCCTAGAACCAATGTTCCTAGAATTACTTTAGCATTTAAAACTAAACACGCTCTATGATTTTATATAAATGTTTGATAGGGAATTTTCCTATAATACCAGAGGAACATTATTTTGATCCAAACATAGAATACGTGTTTTTTCACACACACCCTATTGAAAACAAACATGGGAAATGGAATTTTATTAACATACCTATCTCAGATAATCCAATCCAGGATCAAAGAAAATATAAAATTCTTTCCCATGAATTATTTAATAGTCCTAGTATATATGTGGATTTTAACTATCTATTAAAACCAGGTAGTTTTAACACAATCAAATCACTATTGGATAAAAATTCTTTTAATGTTGCTGAACACCCATTTAGAAAGACGTATTTAGATGAACTATGTGACTGGATGTTTTGTTGCTCAGATGACAAAGAAACAACAACAATAACTCGGTATTTAAGATACCTCGGTTATGATTTTAACCAACATTTTTGTCCATTAGGTGGTTTTTTAATTAGAGATACTTCGAATAAAACAAAACAAATAAACAATTACTGGTGGAATATCTGGAATAAATTTAAAAAAAGAGATCAATTATTTTTACCCCCCTCTGTGTTTTTTACAAAACATAATATAAATTTATTTAATGTTGGTGATTTATTTGATCACTGTGGTCAACAAAATAATAACAACTTATCCTTACCTAAATTTTTTCAACATAAAAATAACAGTGCCTCCATACCTTCGTTAGTTAATAAAATAAACTATATTACCAATAGAAAAGATATATTTAATACAGGTATTATAAAACATAGAATATGAAAAAAATAGAGATACTGCCTTCGTATATTTACGAGTTTGATATGCCAGAAGAAATAACTAATAAAGTACTACACTTTGTCAAAGATATTCAATATAAGAAAACATTGCAAAGGACCAATCAAAGTTCTGAGAGCATGTCCTTGCACAAAGAAGATATATTTAAACAAGCCCATAGCGTCATTAAAGATAAAATGAACGATTTAATAAAAGAATTAAAATTTACTATTAATGAATTTAAAATAGTAAATACCCATGCGAATGTTACAAAAAAAGGCGAGTGGCATACTCCCCACGATCACGCAAATGCGGTGTTTAGTTCTGTTTGGTATCTAAACGACTGTGACTGCGAGACTTACTTTTATCGTCTTAACGATTGGATGGATAACTGGGTTAACATATATCCTCCTAGAACAGTAGGTGGTTCCATGGGATCTACCTTTTCATTCAAATATTTACATTGGTATGATGTAGAAGGAAATCCTTTAGTGGAAGGTTTTAAACCTTTTATTATACATAAACAAAAAAGTATTAAAAATAAAGTCCTTTTATTCCCTGCGAAATTACTTCATTTAACCAATACTAATAAAAACGATTATCCAAGGTACACCGTTACTTTTAACATGTTCCCCAGTAACTGGGGTCAGTCTACCATAACCGTTGATTTAAAATGAAGATAGTAATTACAGGAGGGTCGGGTTGGTTAGGGTCTCATTTAATTAAATACTTCAATAATGTAACTAATTTTGATTTAAAAAATGGACAAGACATCCTAAATTTTAAACCCCCTAGTGAATGTGATTTAATTATTCATCTTGCTGCTAAACCAGGGGTGAGAGAAAGTATCCATCACCCAGAAAAATACTGGGAATCAAATGTAATGGGAAGTAAAAAAGTATTTAAATACAACATACCTACTATTTACACCTCTACTTCTGCAGCCAAACAATGGTGGTTAAATCCTTACGCCACTACCAAACGAGTAGCAGAAGATTTTTTATGCAACGGAACTGTTTTAAGGCTTACTAATTTATATGCAGATACTTATGTTGGAAAAGAAGATTTATTCGGATATAAATTTAAAAATAATAAACTAACCTATATTAGTAAAGGACATAGTAGGGATTTTATTCATATTGAAGATGTTTGTGAAATCATATATAAACTGTCTAAACAAAAGTTACCTAGGGGTACTTTTGATGTAGGCTCTGGAATTTCACTGAAATTAAAAGACATAGCTCCATTGGTAGAAGAACAGGAAAGTAGCCCTTTTGAACTAACGGAAAACTCCTGCGATCCCTCTTCTATTTTAGATGAGATTAAACATTCCCTAATACACAACCCTAGACAGTATTTTAAAATTTGTTATACTAAAAAATAATATGATAGAATTAACGCAGAATAGTAAATTTATATCAGAAAAAACAATCAGTTCCTTTTCAATAACCTACCCAAGAACAGTTACCTTACTTTACGGGAATTATTCTAAACAACATATACTTCATAATTTAAAATTAAAAATTAAAAATAACTTATCCAAAAAAACTTCTAACTTTACTTATGTGCGTGGTGGGATGACGGAGTGGGAGTTTTTTATCCACGATATTGATTTTAGTAAATTTTTCACTGAAATAATAGATAAACACCGACATATACTTGCCCCAGATCTGTTGTTAGGTAAAGAATTAAAGGTAATTGACGCATGGGGAAATTGTTTAAATAAAGGAGATCAAGTGGCCTTACATACCCATAGTTCTCACCATGGTATATTGTATTTAACCGAAGGAACACCTTTAATTTTTCCAGAGTTAGAAATAAAATTTACACCTAAACCAGGCGACTGGATCATAGCCCCACCAAGTTTGTTTCACGGGACAGATCCCGTAGAGTCTGAAAAGGAAAGAATAAACGTAGTGTTTAATTTTGATTTTCATGATGGGTTTAGAAGAATTAATGAACTAGAATCCGACAAATTAAGTAATTCTATACCTACCACTTAACCAAGAAGTAAGTATATACTTTTCATGTTTTAATGGGGGATTTCCCCTGTGTACATAAGGGAAAAAAGCTGGCCAAATAACTATTCTTCCCTTAACAGGTTTCACTCTTACACTTTGATATAAAAATTCTGTTTCCCCGCCATCCTCTACATCATTTAAATAAATAGAAAAAACAAGTACTCTTTTTAACAGTTCTAAATTATCACTCGCCTCTACATGCCATATATGATAACCACCTCCTGGAAGTGTTTTTTGAATTTTCATAACATTAAATTCTAAATCCTCATATTTCAAATAACTTTTTAAAGGCACTCTTTCCAAATAAATCCCTACCGCAAACATTAGGTTTTCAACTAACCCTGGGATTTCTTGCAGCCACCCATCGTTTTGTGTAAAATGTAATGCTACCGAAGTATCTTTTTTAAAATTTTCGGTGCACCCTTGACTTAATCTATCAAAAGAATTTTTTTGTTTATCTTCTTTTTTAAACCATTCAATACTTTTATCTATTGCAATAGGGGGGAGGTAGTTATCAAATATCCCTATAAAATTATCTATGCTATATATTTGTTTTTTTGACATATTTATCTCCTTTAAAATCTTTGAACAATCCATCAGCATCTACATAATGTAAAAAAGCTTGAGCACAATATACTCCCTCAAATAGTTTTCTCCCGTGAGTTATATCGCACCCCAAGTACATGACAGCGTCCCCAATATCCATATCTATCCAATTGTTGTCCATGTGTATAGGCCATTTTGTTCCACAACTGTCTATGTTTACAGTTAAACTAATTTCACAGGAAGGCCTGTCTACATGATCTTTTAACATAGCCCCATGGATGTAGGCTCTCCAAAAAACATATGTTTCATGTAAAGTTAACCCAGATATTTCCTCCACTTTTTTCTTTTTAGATAATAGTAAATTTTTTAACAAGGTATCCTCATAGAAAGAAGGGCTATATGGGGATTGAAAGTCATTTACAATAGAAGACAAGGCTTGTTGTTTGCACCATGGTTGTAACAGGGCTAACTCTTCTTCAATTAAAAATTTTTTAATGAATATGTATTTCTGTTCTTTTATTTTGCCCATGACACTAAACTATACCTAGTTCCTTTAGTTATTGGTTCTATACTATGTGGATATAAAAAGTTAGAGGGAAATATTAATACAGTTCCTTTTTTTAAAGATTCCCTATGAATTATATCTTTTTTATTAATAGGGTCAAAAAATATAAAATCTCCTCCTTCATAACCTTCATTTAAGTTAACTATGATACTTAATCTTCGAGTAGACTTAGGGCAATCATCTACATGTATTTCATATTTACCATTTACATCGTATATTAAAAAATCAGTCTGTACGATATCTTCATAAACACATTCTCTAAATTTCACTGTATAATTTAACAGTGGTATCTTTAATGATTGTTTAATGAAATTAAATAAAATATGTTTAGTCATATCTTTATTATCTACATGTGTATGATATTTATTTTCGACAGAAAATCCTTTTACTTTTCTTATTTTTTCAGTATCACCACCAAAAGTAGCTAAGGGTAAGGATTTTTCAAAATTTAAATAATGGATAATTCTATCTATTAAACAGGTGTTAAATAACCCGTCAAATTTAACTATTGCTTTCTGTATGTCCATAAAAACTATGAAGTATAATTAATTGGTCTTTCCCCTAATCGTGCTATTTTAGCTTCTGTTGTTTCGTAAATATCTTCACCTACCTCATTTACCCCAGTAACCACTACATTCTTATCCCATGCCTCTTGTAAAACAGACAGGTGTTTTGAATCCCATAAATCAATAAACTGTTTAAAATCTCCAAGTAAAGAAGCATCATAACCACTATTTGGTCTAGAATCTTTGTATTCCACCTGATCGTTATCTATATTATCATCAGTAAATTGTATGGCATGTAAATCTGAAAACTTAGATTGTAACCAAAAATCCGTTCCTCCACATTGATAGCCCAATGCAGTATTTGTATCAAATTCTCCTGTTCTCTTAATAATCATTTGGTCTGCAAATACTACAGTCCATGTTCCGTGTTTTGACATTTTTTCTCCTTATGTTTTTATAATATACACTAAAGTTAGGTATGGTTGCAAGACAGAAGTTGCATCTCCTACAAAACTAGAAGAACCCAAAGGATGACTGTGTGCACCACCTCCACCAGTACTCCCAGAAGCCCCTGCTCCCGACCCTGTACCACTACCTCCTTGTCCAGCCTGTGCCATATTGGATCCAGTATGAGAATGAGAAGGTAGTTGGGGTGTAGATAGAGTTGTGTTTCCAATAGTTGCACCAGATAAAGATCCCGTTGCAGCAACAGTATCCGCTCCTCCTGTTGAAAATTGTGCTTTTGTTGGAGATTTATGTTGGCATACTCTATCTTGTAAATCAGGTAAATTAAACGTAGTAGATCCATCTCCTACTCCATAACTAGTTCCTACCACAGCAAATAACGCTGCATAAGTAGTTCTACTTACTGCTGTTCCATCGCATTCTAAAAATCCACTTGGTATAGAAGAATCCGACCACGGTAGAATTAATCCAGTGTTAACCCCTTGCACACCAGTTAAATAAGCACCATCAAAATCGTATTTTGTGTTTTCGTAATTTGCCATAATAAATTCCTATGTCTTAATTATATACATTACTGTTAAATATGGTTGTAATACAGATTTACTATCCCCTGTAAATCCAGCGGAAAAAGGATGAGAATGTGAACCTCCACCTCCCGTACTCCCCGTACTCCCCCCTGGTTGTATATCACCTTCTGGTGTTCCTCCTGTATAACCAGGACTGTTGTTACTTGGTAAACCTACGCTGTGGGTGTGGCTAGCAAGAGTAGGAATTGAAATTGTAGTGTCCCCAAGAGAACCTCCCACATTTCCAGTTACAAGCACTGAGTTGGCACCACCTGTTGTTGCAAATGCTTTAGTAGGAGAGCTATGTACGCAACATCTATCTGTTAAATCCGGTAAATTAAAAGTAGTAGATCCATCTCCAACTCCCCATGTAGTTCCAACAACAGCAAATAAATTTGCATAAGTAGTTCTACTTACAGCAGATCCGTTGCATTCTAAGAAACCCACTGGAGCAGTAGAATCAGACCAAGGTAAGATGATACCTGTATTAACCCCTTCTATATCCGTAAGGTTTGCTCCGTCAAAATTATATCTAGTTTCTTCGTAATTTGCCATAATGTTTAAGTTTTAATAATATATTTAACTGTTGCGTAAGGTTGTAAAACACTATCCGAATTTCCAGAAAAAGTTCCAGCTAAAGAATGATCGTGTGCACCACCTCCACCAGTACTCCCACTGGAAGTAGTACCTCCACCAGTATACCCTCTGTTTTCATTGTCTCCAGTATATGAATTAGCTCCCCCTGCCATTAGATTACCAGATGGATGATTATGACTAGCAATAATAGGGGTTGATAAAGTGGTATTTCCAGCTGTTCCAGTTACGTTTCCAGTGTTTGTAACTGCATTGGCTCCTCCAGAAGAAGCTAATGCTTTAGTTGGAGATCTTCCTACGACAACTTTATCTGTTAGATCGGGTACATTAAAAGTAGTGGATCCATCTCCTGCTCCGTAAGTGGTTCCCACCACAGCAAATAAATTTGCATAAGTAGATCTACTTACAGCAGTTCCATCGCAATCTAAAAACCCTGATGGTGTAGAATTATTTCCCCAAGGAACAATAAGACCGGTATTAACTCCTTCAACTCCTGTTAAACTCGCTCCAGAGAAATCATATTTCGTAGCTTCATAATTAGCCATGGATTATTTCTCCTTATAAGTCCAACCAGTAGTCGCGTCTCCTGAATATACTAATGTAAATCCTGCACCTTGTGTATTAATTGTTAAATCGGCTGCAGAGTTTGCTATATTTGAACCATTTCTTCCAATGGTTAAAGCGTTGGTATTAAAATCATACCCTTGATCAATAACAGAAACTTGATCACCTGTTGCAGGTGAACCTGGAAGAGTTAAAGTAAATGCTCCACCATTGGTATTAGCTAAGATAGCTGCACCAGCTTGAACAGTTTCTGCACCAGTGATTGCTCTCCATACTTGTTGTTCTGAAATTTTTTCTACGTTAGTTGCATCAGAATATAAAACATATTTATTTCCTTCTGCTAATTTAATTCCTGTTCCTGAAGAAGTTTTAAATGTAACTTGATATCCAGCATGATCTACTCCATCTACAATGTTATAAACTTTTTCAATTCCATCTGGAACAACAACGTTAACATCTGCTGCCAATGTTCCTGTTAATTTTAATGTTGCATTTTTTCCATCGGATAATGCACCATTAGTAAAAGTTAAAGTTGCTCCAGTAGTGTTATTTAATGTAATGGATTGATAACCACCGATAGCTTGTTGAAGAATAACTAAGTTAGTATTAGTAATCGTACCCCATTCACCGGCTTTTTCACCAGTGGCCATTAACTCTAGTTTTAAATCTGTTGAATAACTTGATGCCATAAATTTTATTCCTTATTTAATTATATTAATCATTTATGCGGCCGTGTCAACTTCTGTCCATGGAACGACTGTGCCGGTATCTACTTCATTCCATATTAGGTTATATACCCTTCCTTCAGAAATTGTCAATGAATTTCCAGTTAATTCTACAAAACCATCGGCGTCATAATCAACACTATTTAACACCATAGTCAAAGCAAAACCTGATAGATCTACTTCTTTGCTAGGTGTTAATTCAGCTGTTCCTAATGACGATGTAATAGCAAAACCAGTTAAATCTACATTAGCATCTGCTAATGTGGTCACTGAACTTAAAGCAGCTGTCATAGCTACTCCTACAGGGTTAGCGTCTGGATTTGCGTCTATATATCCTTCTTGTGCTAATAATGAGAATGCATCCGTAGGATCATTAATATCAACAACAGCTGTTCCATTTACTTCTGCAATAGAGCCAAGGTTAGCTGTTAATTCTATTCCTGTTAAATCTACATCAACATCAGTAAATGCAAAAACTGCTGTTAAACTTGTTGTTAATGGTATTCCTACGGGGTTTGCATCAGGGTTAGCATCTAAACTTCCTTCAGCAATAGATAAAGAATTTCCTACTAAATTTACTTCTGCTGATCCATTTACTTCTATAATAGATCCAAGATTAGCAGTAAGTTCTATTCCTGTTACATCTACATTTGCCCAGATACCTGTCCCATTCCAAATAAACTCTCCCCACAGATATCTTCCCCATCCAGTTAAATTATAAGCAAGAGTTCCTGTTCCTAAATTAGCAGTTAATTGAATTCCTGTTATATTTGCATCTGGATCTGCGTCTAAATTTCCTTCAACAATAGATAAAGAATTACCAATAGGAAAAGTATCTACTGTTATTATAGGAGAAATATTTCCACTAGAAGAACTTAAAGGAAAACTATTTGGTATTGGACTTACATCAATAGCAGTAGTAACTGAATCTAATGTTCCAGTTAAAGCTATACCAGTTAAGGAAGCAGTAATATCATTCTGCTCGCCCCATGCGCCAGTACTCCAACTAAGTTCGCCCCAAGAATTGGCCATAGGAAATTACTCCTATTAACCAGAGATTCTAATAATCGCTGAGCTGTTAGTTGGTGCTGGAAACTGAATTGTAAATGTTCCAGAAGTAGCTGTTTTATCTCCACCGAAATCTAATGCTGCAACAGCTGCGTTAGCTACAGTTGCTGAAGTATTATATATCAAAGCACCTCTTGCTGTAAGAGTAACTCCTGTGAATGATAAATTGTTAAAGTCTACTTTTGCTGTACCAGTTGTGATTGAAGTACCAGCATTTACTAATGTTCCTCCTCCTGCAGAATATTGACCCGATGCACCTACTTCACCACTTGTAGTGTAAGAAGTTGTTGCCGAGTTCAAAGTTGCAGTGGAAACATATAGAGCTAGTTTAAATACATCACCACTAGACGAACTAAAATTATGC
>Ga0208161_1001715_pt1 | contig 11548 bp, 21 predicted proteins | sample CB_VirMetaG_3_FD_184538 | JGI IMG/M metagenome (GOLD analysis project Ga0208161, IMG submission 184538) | Freshwater to marine saline gradient viral communities from Chesapeake Bay - CB_1508_1S Viral MetaG (SPAdes) (version 4) | ecosystem: Environmental > Aquatic > Marine > Coastal | place: USA... | reverse complement strand
ACACGCTGACTACATTACATCTGGCTCTGCAATCAATCCTAATATTGTAGATGCTAAGGGTGACATAATTGCAGCCACTGCTGCTGATACAGTTGCCAGACTTGCTGTTGGTGCCAATGACACAGTACTTACTGCGGATAGTTCTGAGGCTACTGGATTAAAATGGGCAACACCTGCTGCTGGTGGTATGACTTTGTTATCAACAACTACATTATCGGGTGCAACAACAACCATTTCTGGAATTGACCAAACTTACACAAATTTAAGATGCGTTATTTATGGTGTAACAAACGCAACTTCAAATAACACATTTAGATGTTATCCAAACAATGTAACAAATATTACTGACCAAGTTTTCGCGGCTGATATAACATTAACCAATAATTCTAATACATTTGTCTGTTTATCTGCAACAGGTTCTACAAACAGTCCTGATAGAACTAATTCTGACAATGGTTGGGTTTTTGATATTAGCAATTATGCAAACGGAACATTTAGTAAGCCTTTTATGGTTTATGGTCAGTATATTAATAGCAATGGCACTCCAAAAGGTTATTTTTCATTTGGTGGAATTGCAACAGATTATACATCTATAACAAGTTTAGTGTTTTCTAGTTCTGGTGGAGATTTATTAACTGGAACAGTTTTACTATATGGGGTGAAATAATGAGCAAACCAATAATCAGAATACATAACACAGAAACAGATGAAGTTATTGACAGAGAAATGACTGACGCAGAATTTGCTCAATATGAAGCAGATAAAGTAGCAGAGGCTGCAAAACAAGCCGAAGCCGAAGCCAAGGCAGCACAACGCCAAGCACTACTAAACCGTCTTGGTATCACAGAAGAAGAAGCAAGAATCCTACTAGGAGGTAACTAATGCCAATAACTAAAGCAACGGCTAGTTCGGTAGCACCAGCAGCCAAGGGAGACCTTGTTGTAGGTAGTGCCACTAACGATGCCGCAGTATTAGGAGTAGGTTCTAATGACCAGGTATTAACTGCTGACAGTAGTACTGCTACTGGACTTAAGTGGGCAACTGCTTCTAGCGGTGGTATGACTTTAATTAGCACCACTACATTAACAGGTGCATCTGTAACAATTTCATCTATTCCTCAAACTTTTGTCCACTTACAATTAATTTTAGTAAATCCTTTACAAGCCACTGACGCAACAAGTTATAGATTAAGAGTTAATAACGATACTGGAACACAATATAAAAATTATGGAGGTGAGTATTTAAATGCTGCTCCTGATGCTACCTTTTGGACTTTGGCACAATTGCAAGACAACACAGTTTCAGAATGCACAACACAAACAACAATAATGAATTATACTGCCACAACTCGCAAAACTGCCAAAACTTTAGGCGTTGGTGCAAACTCAACCACAGATGCTAATTTTAATATGTTTGATGCAAACCACGCTTACAATCAAACAACCGCAATTTCATCTTTAGTTTTATTTCCAGGCAGCGGAAATTGGACTTCAGGAACAGCCCTACTTTACGGAGTTAAATAATGAAACCACAAATAAAAATTGTTAATTGTGAAACTGGCGAAGAAATTGTTAGAGATGCAACTGCTGAGGAAATTGCTCAAATGGAATTAGATGCTGCAAATGAAGCAGCAAGAAAAGCCGAAGCAGAAGCAAGGGCTGCTGCTAAAGCAGAACTACTAGCACAACTAGGTATTACAGAAGAGCAAGCAAAACTTTTACTTTCTTAATTAAGGAGCACTGTGGCTGGTCGTGATATAACCGAAGGTCGTGCCAATCAAGCAATTGCTGTTGATGTTGGTATTGTATCTACATCTCAATACTGGCAGAATACATCTGACTCATATGATGTAGCAGTTGGTGGACAACCATTCTTCTATGCCATAAATGACGCACGTCCATACATTAGACAGACTGCACCTTACAAGAAGGACCAGTTTGATAATGGAGCAGAGCCAGGTGAGCAATCACTTACTGGCTGGTGGATTAGAAGTCAGTCATCATTTCACGGTGGTGAAGGTATTAAGTTCTATGACCCATCTGCTGGTGAAACAGTTGCCCATAGATTTACAGATAGCAAAGGTGTTAATGTCTGGACTAAGGGTGAAGTAACATTACTTAAAAATACAACCTCTGCTCACTATACAACTGGACCTATTCAATCCAATGGTAAAGTATTTCAACAAGCACGTTCAATTAAGTATGGTACTACTGATGGTATCTTACTATGGGATGAGTATGATGTTGATAAGATTGCTGCAGATGGAACTACTATTGACTTTATAGATTCTGTTGCAGGCATAGATTATCCTGTACATGCAATATGCGATGATGGTACTACTGCTTATTGGGCTACCCGTATTCTTGATTCAGGTGTAGATAAGACTGTTCTTTATAAGAAGGCTTTGACTCTTACATCTGGTGATGCCGCTACTGAAATGTTTAAAACTAGTAGCATTGTAATCAGCAAGGGTGTAATGGAGTATGTTAAAGACCGTATTGTACTTTGCATAAACAATAAAATATTTGAAATGTCTTCATCTACATCTGCCTTACCTACTGCATTGTATACTCATGCAGATAACGATGTAGTATTTACATCTATTACAGCCTCTGGTCCTGCTATTTACATTGCTGGTTACAGTGGTATTCAATCATTTATCTATAAGTTTACCCTTAATACATCTGGTGTTATGCCAACCCTTACCTCAGCCATTACTGCAGCAGAGATGCCAGTTGGCGAAATCATCCATAAGATTTATTACTACTTAGGTTATATGATGATAGGGACAAACAAGGGAATCCGTGCAGCAGTTGTCTCTGACCAAGATGGCTCCATAAACTATGGTCCACTAATTGTGGAAACTACTCAGCCTTGCTATGACTTTGCTGCACGAGACAGATTCGTCTGGTGTGCAACTGGCGTAGATGGTGCTCCTGGAGTTATTCGTATTGACTTAGGTAATGAGATAGAAACATTACGCTTTGCGTATGCAAATGATTTATATGTAAGTACTATATCAGGATACAAGACAACTGCCTGTGCATTTGCTGGCGAGACAGACAGATTAGTATTTGCAACTACAGCCAACAATGCTGGTACTATTACTAACAAAGCGTTGACATCTAACGTAGCAACATTAACCACATCTGCAGCACACGGCTTAGCCGTTGATGATGAGATATGGGTAGAGGGTGTTGATGCTACATTTGATGGTAAGTATACTGTAACTGTAGTTGGTTCATCTACTACATTTAGTTATGCTAAGACTGCTTCAGATGTAGCATCTACCGCAGTATCATCTAGTTCTGCTAAGGTAAACAAGGTTGGCTCAGTTAACATTGAGGATTCATCTACTCTTACGCCTACTGGCTATATAACTACAGGATATATTAGATACGGTACATTAGAACCTAAAAACTTTAAGCGTTTACTTGCTCGTGGTGACTTTACTTATGGTTCATTAGTACTTGAAACTGTAGATAAAGATGGTGTTGAGTATGACCATATTACCTACGAAGCAGGAGTAACTGCAGTTGAGGTTGGTACTAATAATCCTGATACAGCACAGGAGTATGTAGCCTACAAGTTTGTTCTTAATCGTGATGCTACAACTACTAGCCAAGGGCCTACATTTAAGGGCTATCAAGCAAAGGCTACTATTGCTACACCACGTCAAAGAACTATGCAGTTTCCTGTTTATTGTTTTGATATAGAAACAGATAGATACAATGTGGTATCTGGCTATGAAGGTAAGGCACTAGCACGACTACAACTACTAGAAGGAGTTGAAGAGAATGGCGACGTTGTTACCTGGCAAGACCTTACTACTGGCGAAAGTCGTCAGGTAGTTATTGAGCAAGTCTCATTTACTCGTATGACCCCACCTGATAAAAGGTTTGATGGATTCGGCGGAGTAATTGAGATAACTATTAGAACGGTATAATACTTATGACACCTAATGACTGGGCTGCATTGGCAGTTGCCATGACTTCTTTAATTGGAGCACTAGCAGTTGGAGTTAGACACTTAGTTAAACACTATCTATCTGAACTTCGTCCGAATGGTGGCTCAAGTTTGCGTGACCAGGTCGGAAGGTTAGAACAAAAAGTAGATACCTTGTACGAAATTTTAATACAGAAATGAGGAACAATGACAACTGTTGCCAAGAAAGCCACACCTGCTGCAATTGCTGTGTTGCGCCAAGCGACGGCATTAAGACCGAAGCGCAAGAAAGCCAGCGATGGTCTGCTTCCATCTGCTGCTCATCTAAAACAAAGTCCTAACTCAGACCATAACACTGGGTACGCAGCAGACTTAACTCACGACCCTAAGAATGGTATAGATTGTTTTGAAATCTATGAAAAGTTACAGTCAGATAAACGAGTAAAGTATTTAATATTTCAAGGTAAGATTTGGTCAGCCAAGAATGGTGAATCCAGATATACTGGAATAAATCAACATAATAAACACCTACATATTTCCATCAAAGATAACTGCGGTAACGATACGTCACCTTGGTTTCCTTGGATGGGAAAAGCACCAACACTCAACAAGGTAAAGGCTTCAATGAAGCGTCTACCAAAGAAGGAGAACAAATGAAAGATTTAATTGCTAAGTTAAAAGACCCAAAGACTAAGGCTGCATTCAAGTCTTATGTCCGTGCAGTTATAGCATCCGCTATTACTATGGGTCTAGCACTGGCTGCTGACCTTGCTCCAGAGCAGGCTATTTTAATCGGCGCCTTAGCCGCACCATTGGCTAAATGGGCAGATAAGACCGAAAAAGAGTACGGCATAGGAGCCGAATAGATATCCCTAATTAGCCTTTAAAGGCCCTTTAGAGACACGAATAACCCCCGCCCTAGTAGAGATACTAGAAAGCGGGGGCTTTTCTTGTTTTCTAAGCAGTTCCCCTGCTACTTAGATAACTCTTGTGCCACTTGGAGGATTTTATCTGGTCGTATCAGATAGCCCTTTGAAGGGTTAGGTTCTATATTACAGGTAATAGGATGGCCCCAAAGGGTAACTGCTCTTCTAAGCGTGTCGGTTAATACTATAAATACATTGCCTTCTAAAACAAATGCCCAGTATTCAGCCTTAGTTGATGACAAGCCAGATGGATACCACTCGTTGTTATTGTGTGACCAGCATACTGTTTCTATATATAAGTTGCCAGTATCTTTCCACTTAAGGTCTGTCTTAACCTCAATGGTTTTACCATTAGTTAGTAGTTGATTAACCAGTGACTCACCCTCGTGGCCAACTGATAAATCTAAATCAAAGTCAGATAGTTTTGACATCATACTCCTTAAATTCTGTAATAGGTACACGCCATCCATTTATATAACTATCATAGTATTGTTCCTTAGCAAAGTTATCTGGATTTATATAGCCATATATTTCTACTTCAGAATAATATTCTGCATCTAAACATTTAGTTCCAATAATAATCTTGCCTCTATCCTTGCCCCAAAAAGCAATACTAGTTTGAGTTCTGATAGACCTAACCTCTAAGTTATTTCCTACATCAGATATTGGATATCGTTTAGCGTGTAAAGCATTAGGATACCAAGGCGTATTCCAACCTAGATTATATTGTTTTGCTACTGCCCATTCACATACATTAGCCCGTATGTTTGCATTTATTTCTGGCTCTAACTTACCATCTATTTTACCTTGTGCATAGTTAGGTTTATCTTTAGAACCAAACTTAGTTAGCCATCGCTCTACTGCTAGTAGAGTGCAAACTCTTACTTCATCTTTACTCAAGTTCACTATAATAGACATCATCAAATACAGAGGCTGGAACAACTGTCTTACCAACTATTCCACGTTTACTTCTGTATGTATCCCTTTCATCTTTAGTAGTTCCTGCCCACAATCCGTGGACTAGGTGTTCGATTGCATAGTCAAAGCACTCGACTCGTACTGGGCAAGTGTTGCACATTTTTTTTATAAAATCAAGATGACTGTAGTTTCCTTTCTCTTCTGTAAAGAATAGTTCTACATCAAGACCTGAACATGCTGGTGTGCTACTAAATTTCATCATCCCCCCGTTGAATAAAATCCAGTTCCCTTAAAATGTACTGGTGTGGAGGACCATATACGAACCATTAGATTTCCGCAAGAGGTACAATCTGGTGGGTTAGTATCAGTTTTTTCTATTGTTAGTTTGCAGGTCTTGCATTCAAAATCATAATAAGGCATTAATCACAATCCATTCCTATATCATCTATTGGGGTAGGTAGGGTAACTAATGAGCCACAATTAACACATTCACCATCTAAAAAGTAGAAGGCTATCTCACCATTTTCAAAGGCTACTATAGCAGTAAATAATTCTGAACCACATAAGCAAAAGTCACCTATTGGATTACCGCGTAAGTCCATTGCTTTGCTGTAATCTTTTTTAAATAAATCTTTTATTTCTTTTTTAGGATTCTGTTCTGTCATCATTATCCTCTGTATTATTTTCTACTGTATCTACATCTGTATAAGTACGCCATCCACCTAGTATTCTGATTAAAGAATTAATTGCACGTTCAACTCGTTTACGTGCACCATCAGCAGATGTATTTAATTCTTTAGCCATGGTTGTCCACTCGTAGTTATCTGCAGTAAAACGTATTCTTAAAATATTTTGTTTAGCCTCTGCCAATTGATTGAATGCTTTTTCTATATCTGACCGTAGAACTAGCCAGTTGTTACCATCTGAAACTTCACCTTTACCAAACTTAAAGTTAAGGTCTTTGATTTTATTGGGCAGTTCATAACTACCTGCAATAATAGATGGCAGAAACGCCTCGACAACTGAGGCGTCATAATAGTAAAGGTCTGCTAATTCATAGCCAGACTTAGCAGACTTTTCTTTTTCACAATAAGTTATTGCTGCATTGCGTAATGATTTAGCAATTAGTTTTTCTTTATCTTTATCTGGTAACTTAGACCATTCTTTATATTTAACTGGATGGGTAACAAACCACATCCATAATGTCTGTCTAATATCCTCAGCATCAAGCATGGGATATCTTTTAAAATACTCGGAGGCAAGGGAGGATACAAGCAAGTCATACTCTTGTACCCACGCCTCACTCACTGGTTAGTCCGCACCTTCCCATTGTCCTCTTTGTACCAATAGTCCTATTATAGCATAGTTTGCCAGGTCTATTAGGGTATCCTCTATTGACTCAAAATTGGGCGTGTTGCCTTTATCTATTAGGTTATTTAGTCTGGCTAACTTGTCGTGCATCCTGACCCGTAGCCCATTCATAGCCCCGCCTGGGGCGTGGGATATATTTAATGGGCCGTAATCTTCTTGTTTTTTAAGTAGAATCTTTTTTAGTTCTTTTATAATTACATCTACATCACTTGGATTCTTCATCTAATATCTCCCTAATACTAGTATCAAATTGTTCCATTGCTGCTGTTATTTGTATTTCATCTGTGAATTTTTTACCTTCTCCTATACTGCTAGCGTATATAGTTATACCTAGTAAGGTAAGCATACGCATAGCACTGTCTGGAGATTCTTCTATAGTTGTATAGATATCTCGTAGTGCACTAAGTATATCTAAACCTTGACCATCTGATATGGCTAGGCCAACCATACGTTTATTTTGTCCTATAAAATCCCAGAAGTCTTCGTCATTTTCCCAAGCATTTTCTAATTCGCTCATCTATCCACTCCTTTCCTTCTTGAATAATGATGCTGTTTACATCATGTCCTTCTGGCATTTGCAGAAGATTAACATTAGTTAATTCCCTACTTAGTTTCTTACCAAATTCTAGTCCTGGATTATCACCATCTGCTAATACAATTACTGTTTCAAAATCATCTAGTATTTTACCGTAGTATGGTTTCCAATTATTTACTCCTGGTATACCAATAGATGGATGGTTAGTCTTGGTTGATAAGACTATTGTATCTAACTCACCTTCGGTTACGCATATATAACTATCTGCTGTTAAGACTGCTTGTGCATTAAACATTGTAGTCTTAGCCCCAGGTATACCCATATACTTAGGTTCATCTGGATTGTCATTAACACTTCTGAATCTAATATCAACAACACCTGATGGTGTTATATATGGAATTGCTAATCTACTTTTGTATGATTCGTGTCCAGGTAATGGGTCTTTAACTATCCCTAAATGAAATTTCTTTCCCTCTTCTACCGAGAGATGACGGGTTGAAAGATATTGTTCTGCGAGATGCAGGTGCTTTGCGTACTCCTCCGTTGCCTGGTAAAGAAATGTCCTCTGCGAATTTGAGAGCCTCACTATAACTACCTCCTTGTTTGTATATAATTAAATCGTACACATCGCCTTTTACTTCACAACCAAAACATTTAAATCTGTTCTCTTCAAAATTAATTGCTGCAGATGCGTGACTATCATCGTGGAATGGACAACGCATCTTGCGCCAGCCATGCCCTTCGTTAGGCAGGCGGGCGCCTATATGTTCTAAGTAGGCAGCAACACTGTGCTTATCCATAACAATAATCCAATCAGTTCTTGTTGAAACATTGTGAGTAAAACTACTAATTCATTTAACAACTTTTAACATTCCTTCTTTGTTGGTATGTTTTCTTACTATTACTAGTGCTAAATCAAAACAAAAGGCTGCTGTAAAATGTGTTTGTTCTGATAGTTTATCATCTTGTCCTTCATACATCAATCCTAAATTATTATGATACTTAACTTTTTCTTCTAGTTCATCTATAATATTTTTAATCTCTTCGTTCATTTAGTATCTCCCTTATTAGTTCTATCCATATTTTTGCTGGCATAGTTGCATACCATTCGCCAACATCTCCTTTGCCTATCCGTTTGTGTATTACTGCACCCGTCCAGGCTTTATCATTCTTGATTTCTACTTCTAGTTCTTTTACCCAAGCAGATAAATCTAAACGATAATGATTCTTTACTTCTATAACTACACCGTTAACCCCTGCGATATCGCCTTTGTCTAACTGTGAGCCTGCAATTCTACGCTCTGCATAAGGGAACCATTTCTTTAACCATTTAACTACATCTGCTTCTGCTTTGGAACCTTTTGCTTTGCGTGGATTACTCATCCTAACTCCTGTTGTTGTGGCATGTAACGAATCATAACATCATCTAGATGCATAGACTCTGGATTAAATGAAAGAGTTACATAGTTGTTTCCTGTTTGGTCAGCCTTACCATAACGGTTTTTAACTGGGGCTACACACAAGAAGTTGTCATCTCCTTGTTTCATTTGCCCAATAGTTAATACCATTGCTGGTATCTGGTTAACTAAACCTTGAATAGATGACCGTGACTGGCAAGGATAACCTTCGAATCCTTCTTTGGTATGGTGCAATACAAGCACTGCTGCGTTTGTATCTCTGGCTAGATACTTGAGTTCTTTCATTGCTGCTCGCATACCTTGGAACTCTTCGTGTCCATCCATTGCTATATCCATTAGGTTATCTACAACTATAAGTGTAGGACTTCTACCCCATACTGTTTCAAATGCAGATACTTCTTCATCTAAATCTTTTAATGTAGGTGTAGATTCAAATGACCAGAACAAATGATTGTTTAATAATAGTATCTCGTTTGCTTTGTCTGGGTCTTTCTTTAGTAAGTTCTCTGCCATTGCTTGGCTCATATTACCTGCCATTGCAATTAAACGCATAGCCATAGTATGAGCATTAGTATCTGCGCTGAAGTAAAGTGTTGGCAGTTTAGTTCTGGCTGCAATTGCTAATGCAATTGATGATTTGCCTGCACCTGGTGTGCCTGCTATGACTGTTACTTCTGCTCTGCGTAGTATGATGCCTGCTCTTTCAAATGCCTGGAAGGCAGGGGGCAATGGTTCGCCCCCCACCTCGGCTTTTTTAATTGAGCGCTTAAGTGTTTTCACTTAACCTGGTCTGGAACAAATGTGTTCCAGGCTGAGTCGCTGGTTTTTAGATAAACATTTTTACATTTATCAAATGCACCTTTTGGTGCTGAGCAGAAATAACCACGATACATAGAACCATCTTTACCTGTTCCTTGTATTGCTGTCATCTTTCCGTGTGGACAATTGCGTCCACCAAGCGTAGTAGTTGAGTTATCTATTGGACTGATACTAGCGCCTAGTGCTGATGCAACTTGTCCCACTGTCATGGGTGTTGGTATTGCGCCACGAATTGCTTTCTCAAGTTCCATTGTGGCTGATGTAATTGCATCTAATCCTTCAGCAACTGTTGTATCTAGTTCTGTTCCGTTTTCTGCACGGACTGTTACTAAACTACCTGCTGCTGTTTTGATTGTGATGCTGATTGGTGCTTCTGAGTGAGACACTATTTGTTCTCCTGTTCGAATGGATAGGATAGACCTTTTTGGTCTCTCCATTTTCTTGCTTTCATTGCGAATTGTAAACCTTTAAAGCCTTCATTGATGTTAACCCACATTAACTTACAAGTACCTGTTCCTGCAGGTAAATGTATAATGATTGCTTTGTCTTTGTTTACTTCTCCCCAACTGCCACGGGTTGCCGTAGCCGCATCGTACGGCAAGCCGTTGGCGTATATAGCCAACTGTATTGCTATGTTATTAGGATGGTCTACTCGACCTGTCTTAATATCTGCAATAAATAACTCACCGTTATACTCAACAACTCTGTCTGGTGTGCCAGCAATTTTAAATTTATCTAACACACTAAACTGTTCTATGAATTTCTTGTTGAGAATCTTAGTTGCTTGTTCATATGCTTTGATATCTGGTGCCCATTGTGGTGGGATGATACCTAAGTTTTGTCCTAAATCTAATCGTTCTGCAAATGAATGTATGGCTGTACCTATGTTGGCTGCTTTGTTTGCACCTGCTACTTCCATAGCATCTTCAATCAAAGAGTTAACTGCCATTTTATCTTCTTGTGCTGCTGTAATAGATAGCAGTATATCTGGGCGTGTAGTTAAACCTATTGCTGCCATCCGCATTTTCCAGGCTACCAATGCTGATGCATCATCTAATGAATTAGCAATAGTTGTTGCTCTTGTATAAGCAACTGGCTTACCACCTGATGGTGGAACTACTAGTGGTCTACCGTATCTATCTCTATTTATTTCTACTCTAGCCATTGCTCTCCTTTATGAGTTGCCCCTGAGAAAGGAGATAGCCGAAACCAGGGGCACTCAAGATTAGTATATCACATACTAGGATTCAGCATGTACCGACTCTACGGTAATGTCGTCTACCCATAGGTCTCCATCTTCAGTAAAGTTAACATCAATATTATCTTTGATGATATCTTCTACTGCTTCTTGGTTAGAACCTTCTATGCCTGTAATTGTGGCTGTGATAGTTACTGTTGCTGACCATGACTTAGTTAGTTCTTCACTACCTATATCTTTAAGTAGACTATTAACATCATCTACTTCAGCCACAATTTCGTGATGGTCTGTTTCATATCTAGCCTGAAAGAACTCTCTTACATCAAACTGAGCACTCTTAAACTTGCGTTCTACCTGTGCTAGTTCTACCTTCATAGAATTAACTGACTGTATTAATTCAATCAGACCTTTTTCTGTA
>Ga0208161_1001706_pt1 | contig 11602 bp, 12 predicted proteins | sample CB_VirMetaG_3_FD_184538 | JGI IMG/M metagenome (GOLD analysis project Ga0208161, IMG submission 184538) | Freshwater to marine saline gradient viral communities from Chesapeake Bay - CB_1508_1S Viral MetaG (SPAdes) (version 4) | ecosystem: Environmental > Aquatic > Marine > Coastal | place: USA... | reverse complement strand
TGCAAGTAGTAGTATCACTGCACCACTGCAAGTTATTAATATTAGTTCCAATCGTTTAATTCTGAGTATCGTTTCCTTCCACCTTTCCGCACAGACTGCCTCATGCGTAGACATATGTTTATCTATAACATCCAGTCTTTCGTGTGCGTTTTCTAGGTCTCTTTTCATCTTGCTATATTATACTTTTAATTTACCACTTTTTAACTCTAAGATAAGCGTAATCAGAATCTTTTAGTTTCTTTTTAACGTACTGGGTAAATTCTTGCGTTCCAATACCAGCACCGCACTCTTTTTGCCATTGCTCAGCAATCACAAAAGGGATACGACCTACGAATCTAAATTTAGCGTCTCCGTGCATACTAGGCGCATCATCTTGCGCTCTTTTGTTAGCTGTTAAGATGTCACCAACTTCTTGTGTTCTCACAATATGAAGTTTGTTATCTTGTTCAATCATTGTTTCTTTAATTTCGCTCATTGATATCCCTTATTCTTGATAATAATCCGTAGTTCATTAGAGATGGACCTCTTTGTGTAGGTATCCCACGCTCCCTTAACATTCTTTCTGTTCCAGTATAATCTTGATTTAATAATCCTAGACTTTGCTCAAATGAATTTAATGCATTTCTAAATTCTCGACCAAAAGGCAATCTGTCCCTATCCCAATTTCGCATAGTATTAACATTTGCATTAGGACCGCCAAACAAATATCCACCTACAACTTGGTCAAATCTGCTTTCATTCCACCAGTCATCAATGCTTCTGCCTTGAGCCTCTCCAGACTTTTTAGCAAAATCATAAGATCTTTTTTTCCATGATTGAACTGCTGGATCATTTTGTGCAGCTTCATAAAGCGCATTGTATTCATTAGGCAAAACATTTTTCAAATTATGCAAAGCCTCGCCAAGATACATATCTTGAACAAAATTTCCTCTGCTTCCCTCTCTTCTTAAACGATCCTCATTGATATAAACAGTATTATCTTTAAGCTCGCCATAATACGGATGAGTCCTAAAGAACTCTCTTTCCTGTTCTGGCGTAGCTCTTGATACTGAGCCTAGCAATGCGTTTAATAATGTCGGTTTCATGCTTTAGAAAAGGGGAACCCGAAGGCTCCCCTCGTCATTACTTCAATTAAGAAGTTGTGCAGTCAGCTACAAAGCCGTGTGCAGCTTCGTTATCAACTTGCAAACCATACTCAACTGAGATCAAGCGTCTTTCAGCGTGACCAGTTCTAGCTAATGGTTTTTGTGATGCAGTTTTCAAGTAGCAAACTCGTGCATAGTTAGGATCTAAGACAAATACGTCTCTTGTACGATGGAATCGTGAAGGAACGATTGTCAATTCACCAAAGTCTGACACATATACATCGATAGCAGCTGATAATGTTTTATCACTGATATCTTTGTATTTAGTTGCATTACCTGTGAATGCACTGATTTTTTGCTTATTGAAAGAACCACAAAGCACAACACTTGGCTCAGCACCATTATCCCAACAGTCAGCGATAACGCCTTTTAGGATATCTTCAGTGATGAGACGCTGAGTACCATCAGTAGCAGCTGCATCTGGGTAACCAGAAGCACCTGAGCCTGAAGTAGTACCAACAGCAAAGCCTGTACCACCAGCAGTGTTTGTTGTTAAGAAAGCAGGAAGACCAGCTGTTTGACGAGCTGTGCCTGAAGCACCTGCTGAAGCTGCAACGTTTGCAGTCAACATGGTTTCCATATCTCTTTTTAGTTCTTTTAGCTTGTAAGCAACTTGCTTAGCTAAGGTTTGAGCATTACCAGCACCTTGTACAGCTTCTGCTGTATCTGATACTTCAACGATTTTGTCAGAAATCTGTGTGTAGTTACCACGTCTGACGCCATTAGTTGGAGCATCGTTAGCTGGAGCAGCTTCGCCCTCAATTACTCGGTTTGAGCTGTTCACTGACGCTAAGTCAACTGTTGCCCATTCAAAGTAAGTATTTTTTACGTTCTTGGTTGAGATGGCAGACATGAAAGGAGTATCTGTAGGAGAAATTGAAATCAAAGCATCCTGTAGATCTTCCCTTAAAGTCGTGACATCGTAGGTTTCGTTTGTGTTTGTTGAAACACCCATATTATCACCTCATAGGTTAAAAGTTAGCTTATTAAAAAATTAGCAACATCATCGATATTGCCAGTTTTCCTCATACGAGAGACAGCTTCTTGCTTTTGCTTTTGAGATTGAGATTGTGATGATTTCTTAGCTCCTGCCTTGACCATTGGTCTTGCGTTCTTGGTTTTGCTGTTTACTTGAGACTTACTTTTCTGCAATTTACGCCAATTCATAGCGTCATGCAGTGTCATAAGGTCTCTTGCTTCGACAATATTATTAATATCATCGTCAGAATAACCACGAAAACGAGCATATTCCATCATGTCCTGAGTCAACTTTTGAGCCTTTTTAGGATCGTTAAAATCAGGTATCTGCTTTCTTAAAACTTCAGCATTTTGTTGGACTTGTTGCTCACGATATTGCAAATACGCTTGTTGCTGTTGGGCTTGTACATTTTGCAACTGTTGTTGCTGTTTGTTGTACGCGACCATTGCATCGTCATATTTAGCCTTTGCCTCAACGTACCCAATCGGATCTCTTTTTAATAGATCTTGACTAGGTGGCTGTGGCATCTGAGCTACTTGTCCATTCTGTAGTTGATTCATTAACTGAACCACTTGCTCTCTCTCTTGTAGGAGTTGCTGATACATCTCTTCAGTTTGTTTTTTCTGATTCGCTGCATCTTGCATTCCTTTTTGGATATAAGCCTGACCACTATAAGATCGCTTTAGATCATCTAGGGTTACTTGCTGTTCTTGTCCATCGACCTTAACAGTGAAAAGTTCCTGATAATCTGCATCTTCAGTTTCCGCTTCTTCCGTTTCTGAGTCGTCATCTTCTGAATTTGTTTCTTCGGAATCATCCTCATCAGATACCTCTTCAGATGCTTCAATGGCTTCCTCTTCAGGTGTAGCCTCATCTTCTTGAGGTTCTGGTTGTACAGTCTGTAAAAGACTGTTAGCAATTGAATCCATATTGGATCCGTCTATTTTTATTTCTTCTAATTGTTCAGTCGATATTGGTTGCGCTTCCATCGGTGCTGATTCTCCTTAGTTAGTTAGTTTTTTTATCAAGCATTTTCTCGTCATTGATACATGATTGGAGATAGTGCTCGATCTTGTGTATTGCATTCACTATTGAATGCGCTTCTTCCCTTACAGCAGTATCTGAGACACTACTGTTTAAGAATACTTTAATTTGGTCGTTCTTGATGTTATCCAGAACTTCCTTAAATGTTTCATTGGCTAATAATGTTCTAGCATTAGCAGCTTTTTGTTTAATATCCATCTATTGCCCGAACTGCCTTTCTCTAGCCTGTAATCTTTGTACTTCAGCCTTATCAAGCTCAGTATTGTATTTACCAAGTATCTCAGCACCTTTGATAATTAGGTCTTGATCCATTTTATCTCGTGCTAGATCGTCTTGTGCTACGGCTTTCTGTGCGTCTAACTGCGCTCTCATCATGTCTGTCTGCATCTTAGTTTGAGCTTTCATCTGCTCTGCTTGTAAGTATGCCTGATTTGGATCAGTCTGTTGTTGTGCCATAGCCTGCTGTGCTTGTTGCGCTTGTTGCATTAACATTTGCTCGTACTCTGGTGTCATTGGCATAAAGTAACGATCTGAGTTTCTTACGCCACCAAGAGCCAAAATATCAGCCATAGTGTTTCTGATTTGTGTTAATGTAACCAGCCCATTGTTAGGTCCGTAACCTTGATAGATCTGTATTTGCATTTGTAGGGCTTGATTTAATGAAGCCATCTTCATGTCCTCTTTACCTGTGCCTAATCCTACGTTAATCATAAGGTCCATGTTAGTGTTCCACACTCTAGGATCCACAGGAATAAACTGACCATTGAGCCTCATGTGCGTTTCGTCATTTTCATTCTTTATGACTTCATGAAGCATTAGTTTAAATAATTGCTTCATACCGCCTTCTGCAAAGTTTCTTGCGATTACTTCAACTTGACCAGCAGCTGCTTGTACTGTCTGTGCTACGGCTGTTGCAGTAGTGTTTTGTAGAGCGTCTGGATCTAAGCCTAATGATGCTCTGGATACGCCAGTCTTTTGTTCAATCTGATCGTCTAAATATTGAAGTGCTGGTAGCGTTGTTCCAGCGATAAAAGGTACGGCTAGTGGCTGTACTGCTCCCATCTGCTTCATTCTAACGATAGCACCAATCTCGTTATTAAGCACGTCATCCATGTTTACGACATCTTCAATAACGGCTAGTTGTGGATTGTTTGTTAATGCTACGTTATCTAAGACGCTTCTCATCATTGCAGTAGCAGCATCCTGATCGTTCATAATAAGATCAGCTACGGAACGACCATAAAATGCATGAGGTTCTGGATCACATTCAAAGACAGCAAAAGGTATGCCGTCACAAGCCTCATAGTCTAATAATTTGTAGCTATTTCCGCCAAGTATGAACTTGTACATCATAGGTACGCCAGCACCTTCGATATCCATCTTCATATAGGCTTCGGTTACGAGAACCATCTTCATTGATGGATCGCTGTAATCCTCTTCTTCTCTGTCTGTTGTGTAGCCACGTCTTGCGAACTCTTCTTCATCGGTTATAGCATCGTCATTACTAAGACCGCCTAGATCAACGACTTCATCAAAGTCAAAGCCCATCGTTACTAGGTCACCGACTCTCATCTCGGTTCTGTGTGCTACGACATAAGCATCGTCTAAGTTTCTGGCGTTACGATCAATAAAGAACTCTTCTGGAGGAACGGATTCAACACAGAGCTTACCTTTATCGAACTGCTTTACTATTTTTATGGAGTGATTCTTGTTTTCAATCTCCATGCCCATCTGATCAATGGTTACTTCAACGGATTCACTGTGCTCAATGACCTCTATGTCATCCTCGTTCACAATCAGAGCAAATTCGTCATCGTTTAGGTTTTCGTAAGTAAATGTTTTACCTTCTTGGTAGTTTTCCCAATAGACTTTGACAATACCTTGTTTCTTGACGAGTGCATCGTGAAATGCATCATTGAGGATCTTGTATCCTCCCATCTCTTGAAACTTCCAGTGCATATAGCTTGTTGCTTGTTCTGCATTGGCAAAATCTTCAGGACCTTTCGGTACATACTCTACTGCTTTGTCAGTAGATAAGAATATTCTCATTAGGCTTGGCTTGATCGCACGAATGATATCTCTTACTTTTGTGGATACGACTTTAGAACGACCTTGCTCGTAACCGATGTCAACTTGACCATCGAAGTATCTTTGTGCTTTGACACGCTCTGGAGAAATCTCAGACTCAACAAAATCTACCGCCTCATCGACAGCGTTAGAGATAATGTTTTCTATTTCGTAATCTTTTAACTTTTTTGGTTTCATAATTGAAGTCCTGACGCAATGTCACCTGATACAGATCCGACAGCTAGAGGTATTGCAGTTCTACTTGCCTGACCACTTCTTTGTATTAATCCTTCAACAACACTTGCCATTCCTCTGTTTGTGATCATTCTTTGTAGCTGTGCTGGATCTTCTTGGAATAAAATATTAATTACTTGCCTTCTTTGGCTATCAGTCAATTCAGGTTTATTACCTCTCATCCAATTAATGACCTGTAAAGCGATTCCTTGAGCATCGCTAGGCGGTCTATTTAGCCTTGCTGTTTCTCTTCGCAATGGCTCAGTAATATTCTTAGATCTTATTATAGAATATAATTCTTGGGCATCCCTTGATCTTGAAATGCTTGCTAATAGATCATCTATATCATCCTCTGGGAACAATAATGCAAATTTGTTATATTCATTATCTAATGGATCATTTAATTTTCTTAATATAGTTTGTGGCTGTCTTTTTTTAATAGCACCCATTAAACCAACTCTAAGAGCATCTAACGCTTGAGGATTATCTGCTAATTCCCTCATCGTATTAATAACAGCATCTTCTGTTACAGATGGATTTAAAATAGTTTGACCAAAATCATAGGCATCTTTAACTTGGAAATTTCTAGCTGATATATTTCTCGCTGACCGCAAATCAGGGAATAAATCATCTAATTGCCTTCTTAAAAGATCTCTATCACCCTTATATATATCGTAAAATACACCATCTCCCTCACGATAGCTTGCTGTTGCTAATCTATCTAACGCTTTTCTCATTTCTTCAGCGTCTTGTATTGTTGGAGTGCGTGTAATTTCTATTGATCCATCGTCTAATTCATTCCAGAATTTACCCGTTTTGTTTAAAACTTTATCTGCACGATAAGTTTTTTCTAGGCGAGATATAATGTCTGGATTCCTTGTCATGATATCTTGCATATTATCAATAATTTCTTGCTCAACTAAAGGTATTACTCCTTGTGCATTTGTATAAGCATCAGACTCTATTTTTCTCAATTGAGTCCTGTTGGTATTAATGATAGATAAAACATTTGGATCTCTTTGACCAGTCAAACCTCTTGCAATATCTTGCTGTGCCAGTCTAGCGGTTTCTATTCTTCGACCTTTAGTTAATTCTAATAATTCACGACCAGCAGTGCCACTTGCCTGATAGCTTTTTATAGCACTGCTCAAAGTAGCATTTTCTGCCATTAAACTACCATTCATTAAATCTGCAACTATTTGTTCTCTTGATTTACCAGTCATGTTAACTAATCTGTCTATCTCTCTATTTACTGCTGTGTTTCCTGCTCTACCGAACCTACTTGTAACGTGCTCAAGTAAACCACCTAATAATTTTCCACCAAAACCAAGCGTAGGTGCAAGAGCACCACCTAATGCGCCACCAAGTCCTATTTCTGGCAATGCTTCCCCAATTGTTTCTTGTTCAGAATAGCCATAACCACCAACACCACCGCCTACTGCACCAACACCAGCCATGCGGAATAAATTAGCTCCTGCTGATGGAGCCCCATAACCAGTAAGAAGCATAAGAGCTGTAGGAATAAAAGAGCCTAATATTTCAGTCGTAAATGCTTCAGTTGGATATTCCTGTCTATAGCGCTCCAGTCTGTTTCTAATATCATCTCTTGCTTCTTCGTAAGATATTTCGTTTGATCCAATTTGACTTAACAAAGATTTAGCTCTTGCCTCAATCTCATCAGCCCAGCCTATTGTAAGTCCTTGCATGGCGCTTCTTATAGGCATTCTTTCACCAGACCGAACAGAAAGATTTAATCTTAAACGATCATATACTGCTTGGTTAGCAGGAATTTGATCTGGATTTGATTCAAACCAAGCTAATTGACCTTCAGGTCCCAAAGCATTCCATCTTTCCTGTCTATCGTCTATTGCCATTATTAATTAAATCCAGAAGGAGCAGAGCTTGTAACTCCTAAGTAATAATCTTTATCAAATTCTGTAGGATTAAAATCAAAAGGTATTGGCAATGCTAGTGTTGCTCCCATACGTTCAGCTTGAGTATTATATTGACCTAGCAAAGCTGTATTAAGATTATTCCAACGATTAATAGCATTATTATTTTGATTAATAATACTTTCAATAACACCAAAAAATGCTTGAGGGTTAGTATAAAGTTGTGGAACTGTATCGACCAATCTTTTAAATTCTACCTCTGTAACACCTCTAGCGCCACCCATAGATTGTACTTTTTGGAACAAAACAGTCTCTAAAATTGATCTTGCTTCTTCAACGTCTGAAGCATCATCCGACAATTCATTTAATCTTTTTGTATCAACGGCTATGCCAAAAGCTTGACTTAAAGCAAGGGTTGCATTTCTTATTGCTTGCATAGGTGTTGATGCTGGTCCAACTATTTCAGCGCCTCTTGCTCTTGCATCCTTAACAATTTCTGCAACTTCCATTAACATATCGTTGGTATTGGAGGAAGCGGTTATATCGTTAATTTTATCCATTTGAGCTGACAAAGCACTCTCGTACATGGGTCCCATTTGAGCTAATACAGCATTTCTATCTTCGCCCATGTTAATTGTTGTACTACTACCACCAACAGCTTTTATTTCTCCAGATGCATTAGTCTGATACAGCCTTGAAGGATCATTTATTCCTAATGCTTGCAATTCCGCTTGTGTTAATGTTCTCCATTCCTCAGTAGGCTCTGGGAACAGACTACGTTGAACATAACTGCCATAAATTTGGCTTGCCATATTAGGATTGGTTCTTATAGCTTCTGCTATTTCTGGTCTACCTATATTAGTAAAATAATCTATAGTTCGGTTTGCTTGCTCTTGAACTTGTTGTTCTTGTTGCCTTTGCGCAATATTAGCAGTTGCTAAGTTGATTAGCGGTTGGTTTGGTCTTTGCGCTAAACCTTCTAAAGCTATTATAGATCTGTCTACAAACTCAGGATTTTGCTGTAAATAATTAAGCACACCACCGCCAGCTTGCATAACGCCACTGCCGATGCTTCCTAATGCTTGTAAGATTCCTAGTCCTCTATCTCTTATTGACATTAATAATATCCTAATTGTATAGAATTAGATGGAGCAGACATCATCAAGCCACCTTTGTTATATGGTGTGTCATAAGCTCCTAGCATTGATGGCGCTACTTGTGCACTAGCTCCACCTAATAGTCCACCTATTTGCTTACCAAATAAACTAGATCCTAAACTACCTGCAAGTCCAGCAGGATTCATTGCTCCAAGAGCCATTGATCCTAAAGCTGTAACTGTTTGTAGTCCAGATGGACGATAGGTATTAGTCTGCGTCATTTCACCTGTTCTAATGTTTGGTAATGCGCCTGTTAACATTCCAGCAGATGCAGCAGGGGCTCCCATGAAGCCTTGATACTGTTGCATGGCTTGATCGTACAACGCTTGCTCAAGGGCTCTTTGTTGTGCACCTTGTTGCGCCATTGTTGCTCCAATATCTTTGTAAATATTGTAACCTGTACCTGCAAGACCAGCTAATTGACCAGCTGCTCCCATTCTTTGTTGTGCGCCTTGCAAGCCAGCCATTTGATTTAATTGTTGAGCAGTCATACCTTGTTGAGCTCCAAATTGAGCTGCTTGTTGCTGGGCTTGTTGATTTTGTAAATTAGCTTGTTGTTGTAACTGAGCTGATGTCATGCCAGCTTGCAATCCTGCTTGCTGGTTAGCTATAGCTGCTTGCATACGAGATGCAATATCTTGTTGCGCTGCCGCTTGAGCTTGACCAAATCCTGCTTGCCTTAATTGACCTGCTGTTCTGGCAGCTTGCTCTGCAAAAGCTCTGTTGGTTTCTGCTTCTGCTATGCCTTGTCTTGAACCACCAAAAGCCCTAGCTTGTGTAGCTTGTGCGCCTAGTAAGTTTTGTTGCATTTGCCTAGACCTTTCTAAATCAGAAAGAGCTTGACCAACAACTTGTGATTCGTAAGGATTCATGTAAGGACTTAAAGAAGTTGTGCCTAATTGTCCTGCTTGTACTTGTTGAGCTTGCAATGGAGCAACTTGACCTGTTTGAGCTGCTTGAAAACCAGTAGGTGTAATTTGTTGCGGTTGGTACTGTGTGCCTTGCGCAAAAGTTTGACCTGCTTGCTGCAGCCCTTGAACAATACTTTGTTGAAGGTTCATTGGCTGTTGAACTGCTCCTAGTTGTGGAGACATCGTATGTTGAACAGATGATGTTATATCAGGTTTTTGTAAAGGCATTGGTCTAGACTGGACCGCTTGACCTACTGCTGGTGCGCCCATTAATAGTATCCTAGTTTACGAGGTGATCTTATAGGTGATGGTCTCATCGCTCCCATCAATCCTTTTTCTCTGTCGCTCATTGCTCCCATTGGTGCAACTTGAGCTGGTTCCATTTTAGGTAGCATATTGGGTAGTAGACCTTGTATGGCTCGATATTGAGTTGGGTTTCTCATGTAGAGTTCTTTAATGGCTCTATCATAAATATCACCAGAGCTCATGGGCATACCTTGTCTTAAGCCTTCTGGAATATTTCCATCATAGAGTTCTTTAGCTGAAATCATCGGAGGTCCAGCAGGTCCTTGCATACCAAAGGCTGATGCTAGATCGCCTGTCTGTTGCATGTAGGCTTGTTCGCCTTGTGATAATCCTGCGACACTTGGTCCATAATAAGGAATGTATCCGATGTTAGCAGCTCCTGATGTCATGGCTTGTGCCTGTTGGGATGCTTGTCTTTCCCATTCAGGTACTGTTCTTTCTGTTACTTCTTTGCTTGGTCTACCCATTTTTAATCTCTTTCGTTAGTGTGACTGATTGTACGTTCCAGTTTTTATTTTTTAGGACTTTCATCCATCCTAATCTTCCATTGAGCTCGATCTCTGAGCATCCTTGCTCTCTAGCCCAGTCAGTCATATCATCTTCCATTTCATATAACTGCTCTAGCTTACCTCCAGCTAAGAAAACAAAAAAGACTTTCTTCTGTGGGTAGGTAACAATTTGTGTGACCATGCATCCATGCAGACCACTCCACAATTGCATATTACCTTGTAGTATATCATAAAATATGTCTTGTATGCGGTACGATCCACCAGAATACCTTAAAGCATCTTGCATCCATTTTTGGCATCGTATTAATTCTTTAGCCGTGTATTCGTGCGATTGATAGAGTGGTTGCTGGCGAGGCTGGTGCGAATGCTGTTGCTGCTGTTGCATCTAATATTCCTGTTGTGTTATCTACAGCCCACATAGCTTGCAGGTAATCGTTAACTGCTAGTTCCAATATAACACTTCTTGATACTACGAGGGTAGTGCTATTTTGTTTTAATGAATTGAACATTGTTGATTTTGCTACATCTGTTCCATTGATTCTAGCCCAAAAATAAAAGTTTACTGAGTTTGATGTCGATGTTGACATCTGAGCCGAATAGTTAAGTAAATATTCTCCAGCTTCAGCAAATACAATCTTAGTCGCATCCGTGCCATCGAGAGATATTCCCACAGCGTCACTGGGGGAATCGTATTGTATTGCGTAAGCAGTGTTAGCAGAAGCAGCGGTAACATTAGTAGAGCGAGATAAATATGCATGACCATCCTCAAGAATTATTTGTTTATAAACGCCGTCCCTAGAAACGACTGGGTATTTGTTTTCTCTATCCCAAAGAATGACACCATCGTCTGATGCTACTTCGTCTTGCGTTTTTTGAGTTAACTTATCTTTAGTCCTAACAAGATAACGACTTAGGCGTTGAACGTAGGTTTGCCATTTGTTATCTGTCGGGCTTGGTGGTAACTCAATCACCTTCTGCCACCAGCTACCATATCAAGTCTTATAATGCCGACTCTCCAATCACCTAGCACTGAGCCTGTTACTCGCATCCTAAATTGTCTGCCAGTAAATCTTACATCTGTTGGATTAGTCATGGTATAAGGTCCGTATGAACGCTCGGTATCATTTGGATAGAATCTTGTCTTGAATGTTGTCGTCACTTCGCCCTGAGTTCTTTCGTCAGGGATGAGTTGCGTGACTGAAGTTACATTATCGCCAGAACCAATCGCTAATGGTCCGCTTTCTGCAAATGGCGTTAAACTATCGTAGTTAAAGCCTGTTTCATGCTCATAAAAGTGATTATTTGATGCTTTTGCCCATAATGGCTGTTCAAATGAACCTGCATCTACGCCTGATGTG
>Ga0208161_1001705_pt1 | contig 11603 bp, 5 predicted proteins | sample CB_VirMetaG_3_FD_184538 | JGI IMG/M metagenome (GOLD analysis project Ga0208161, IMG submission 184538) | Freshwater to marine saline gradient viral communities from Chesapeake Bay - CB_1508_1S Viral MetaG (SPAdes) (version 4) | ecosystem: Environmental > Aquatic > Marine > Coastal | place: USA... | reverse complement strand
ATGATTGACCGTTATTACACAGGCATAGGGCGGTCAACGCCTATCCCGGCACATGAACCTGTTAGCGCGCCCCTTTTCAGGGGGCCAACTTGTGGCTCACTACAGATAGTACACGAAACTCGTTTTAGGGCAAGAGTTTGTTAGCGTGTCGCTGCGCCACCAAGCGCGGCACCGCCGCCCTGGCCCTCGGCGAACCTGCCGCCCTCTTGGAATCGTCCTGTCCTAGAGGCCGCAATCCGGAAAATCTTTTCCTCAGCGCGCTGTTGACCGAAAGATGCCCCGAGAATGTCCTCCCTCGCCGCCGTTTCTCCTGGGCCACCCATGAAAGCGGTGCGGGCTGCTGCGGTGCGGAAACCCTCTGCGGCCTGGTCGATGCCGACGCCCTGCTTGGCAAGGGCCTCTGCCTCTTGGACGTTAATTCCGAACTGTTGGCGTGCGCCTTCTGTTCCAATCCGAGCAGCCGTGTACCTTGTTTGTAGCATAGCCTCGGTCTCATCGGGATCAAGGAAAAACGTGATAAGATCGCCCGTTGATAGCCCGTAGTAGTCCTTGAGTAGCGCGACAGTTTCAGGCGGGGTCGTCGCTACGGCATTGGCGGCTGTGCCCATGCGCTGTGCAATCTCGGCAGCCGAAACCTTGTTGGTCAAATAGTCAACAATCTTCTGGTTTGTTACCAGGCTACTATCAATCCCGTAACGGGCAGCAGACTCACGCACGCTGTTCCGATACTCAATGTACTGCAATTCCGGTGACTCACCAGCAAACGTCCCATCAGCAAGAAACTTATCCATCCCAGGAAAAGCAGCAAGATACGCTTGGTGCGCTGCCTGACCCTCAGGGGTTTTATCCATGCCGTAGCGGATAGCCTGCAAAATTTCCGTAATTGAAGCGCCGCGATTGTAAAGACCAGCAGCCCAACCGCCAAGGTTATCAACACCAAGCGTTTGCTTAAGGAGAGCGGTTAGATACCCCTCTGCATCTAAAACAACGGGCTGATAGTTGTCATTTGTTGGCGCAGTAGGCCCTGTCGGACCCGAAGGCCCTGAGGGCCCTGTCGGACCTGTAGGACCAGTCGGTGCAGGTCCCACAACAATCCCCTGAGAAGAACCACCAAGAGCGCGATAATCAGATCGCATTTCTGGAAAATTGCCATGACCGTACTGCTTGGCAATCTGATTTGCCTTCTGTCTATCTTCACGATTACCGGAAGCATAAAGAGCCGTAGCAGCGGCAAATGCCTGATCCTCGTTAGCGTAGGTTGCCATCATGCCATCCCAAATGCCCGTAGAAGTTCATCACCAAGTTCAGCCATTTCAGTCTTAGCCCGCTGCGTCTTATTCCACCCATACTGCTTATCGGTACGCAACGTAGTCATCCATTGCTCCCGAGTCATCGGCGCACCGTCGTTACCAGTAAACGCCTTAGTCCACATCGGATTAGTCAAATCCATATTCTGCCGACTAATACCCAACAACGCTGACGCATCCTCAAGATACGGGTCCAGCAACTCCTCAAGCGTATACTCATCCAACTTATCGCTAATAGAAGCGTAAAGCGTTTTAGAATTCTGGCGGAAAATATTACGCTGCCCCTCAAGCCACGACGCCCACCGATCGCCCTGCCGCAAACCCTCCTGAATCTTCGTTTGCAACGTTTCATTAGTCAATGTCACGCCATACGAACGAGCCATACGGCGGATAGCGTCAGCCAACTCAGACGCAGTACCCGTAGGAACACCCGCCTGCCCAGCAGGACCAGTAGGAGCACCTGGCCCGGTCGGCTGCGCCATCGTGTACTTAGACGAAAGAAAATCAAGCAGGTCTTGGTCGCTCAAAGCCGCGCGCGTGTAGCGGAAAGCAAACGCATTAACTTCCTGCTCAGTAAGCGTCACGCCCAGTTGAGCGGCGGTATTGCGAACCTTGTCCCTGTTACTGAAAATTTCTTTTTCAAGGTCTTCGCGCTTGTCGCCGTAATACCGCAGATCAAATTGAGCCTGGGCATCATTGGTTCGCTGACCCCACTTAGTTTCAGTCTCAACTAGATTAATAAACTCTTCTTCGGTCCAATTACCGTCGATTGCTTTTTTAAGCAACCTGGCAACGTCAGGGTTTTCCTTTAGGAACCGCTTAGTAAAGCCTTTTGCGGCAGCAGCCTCACGACTCCAATTAGGTTTATTTTCCTCAAAGTCAGGGGTGCGTGTTTCCGTGCGAGTACCCTCAGGACCTTCGGTAGTTACGCTTACCGTAGTCGTGCGCTCTTTGTCGTAACGTCGCTGCTCATCAGGGGTTACCTTGCCATCTTTATTAAGATCGGCACGGCCAATCTCACGATCGGACTCGGTTTTATAACCGTCCTTATTGTAATCGTGATCGTTAGGATCAACCTTGTTCTTAGGCACTTACGCCTCCCAGCGAATTAAGCAGCGCGTTCAAATAACGATCAGTAGCATTTTCTTCAAACTCAGCACCGCCACCAATACCGCGAGCAAACTCCTCAGCCAAATCCTGAACATCAACAGTAGAAGGAGTCATGCGAGTAACAGCCTTCGTGGTGTCACCCATTGTCGTTGTCTGAGTAACAGTCTTAGACGGCGACTTCTTCTCCTTCTTGTTGACAATATCCAGAAACTCTTGAACTTCCTTATCGGTCGGATACCGACCAAGAGCCTCAGTCAACACACCAATAAGAAGTGAACGAGCCTGAGCAACAGAAGTCTGATTGTACTGAATCTGCTTGTACGTCGTTGTGGCCCCACCGCCGCCACCGCCGCCGCCACCAGAGGCAGCAGCCATAGCGCGAGCCTTATCAGCAATGATAATCGACTCATCAAGAGCCTGCTCCCAAGTAATGCCCTGCTGATTAGCCATGCTCATAAGCCCAGTCATAATCGCGTTATCTTCCGGCGAAATACGACCAAACTTAATCGGATCGTTAGTCTCGTAAAGACCAGCGGCAAGAAACTTCTTCTGCATCTTTACGCGATCCTGTACAGGCATCCATTGAAGCGTGTTATACACCGATTCCGGCATGTAGCGTGGGGCAGTAAAAGCAGTATCCATGCTGTTAAGGAACTTGCGCCACTCTGTAATGTCAGCGTCAGGGGCGGGGATGCGTCGCAAGTTAACTGCGAGCAGTTGTTCCTCGCCACGCTCAGGACTCATGCCAAGGTAGGACACGGGACGCCCACCAAGACGAGCACCGGATTCCTCATCAATCTTGTACGTCCAGTCAAGATCAACGGTCTGCTTTACCGGATTCCCATTCTGATCCAAAAGAAACTCAGGATTGCCGTCTTCGTCATAGCCAATAATAACTGGCTCCTGAACCTCATACGGCTCGCCCCAAACCTCAACAGCCTTGTTGTAATACTTGAGATCAAGCATGTCCATAATTGCGTCGGGATCAGCGCTACGCCAAGCATCAATGAGGATGTCCTCAGTAAGATCACCCTCCCTAGCGGCAGTAGAACCCTCAAGCCGCTGCCTGCGTGAGTCAATAATCCGCTGCATGGCGTCAGCACTAGCGGAAGGCACAAGATTCATGCGCCCTGACGGGCCACCATTTGTCGGGTTATTGGGGGAAAGCCCATACACTTTGCGGCCATTTGGAGTAGTTGTCTCAACAACATACATTCCACGCTGCTTCGCAAGTTGCTCCGCAAGAGCCTTATTGTCAGTCTTAAAATTAGGTGACAGAGTAGCGCCCGAAGGAACACCCATCCCAGGATCAGTCACACGGACGCCACCCCCAGGAGTCTCACCCTCTAGCGGCATCATGCTTGTCGCTTGAGCAGGACCGGGCATACCCATGCCTACAGGAGTCCCAGCCTCGGCAGCCTCAGCAGCAGCAGCCTGACGCTCTGCCTCTTCACGGGCGCGACGCTCCGCCTCCTCACGAGCCTTGCGGATAGCCTCCTCGCGCGCACGACGCGCACGCTCCAGAGCCTCAGCAATCAACCGGGCGTTGTTTGCGGCAGCGTTAGAAATGTCGTAATAGGTCGCCACAGAGTCCCGGTATGGCAGGTTGTAGATAGACGCGGCACGGTAGGCGTTAGAACTGTTGGGGTTTACCCCGCTAGTGCGGTTCCCGTAATTGGGAACGTACTTAATGCCGCCGCTGTACGTTTGGCGGGAGTCGCTAAATCGCTTGGGTGCCATCAGTCCCATTCCCTCTTAAACTTGTAAATTAGCGAAATATATTCGGGGTATTGTTCCAAAAGTATATCCAACTGCTGCAAGTAAATCTGCTTAACCGGGGCGACAGTCTGCGAACCCAAACCAGAACTCTGATCTCCCGTAAGCCTGCGAGCCTGAACCAACGCCTCATCGCGCAAATCCCAAGCCGTTAGGAAGACTTCTCCGCCACTACTTTCCGATACCTCTTTGTACCTAGTAGTAAACGAGTGGAATCGCTCCAACTCTCCGGTACGATCAAAGGCAACGACCTGGCCGCTTTCGGTGTCTTGGTAGCGTGCAGCAATCTCTTCCCTTGCGGCCTCTGCCGCCTCGGGGGAGAGCACGCCACTAGATTCCATGCTGGTAATGCGTAGATTCTGGACACGCTGCGAATACCCGATTACTTCTTCATAAACTTCTTCTGGGTTTTTACGGATCGTTTCATCAAACGCGTTATTGCGAAGCCAACGCAAAGCTTCAACATCTGACGAATCTCCACCAGGAAAAAAGTACGGAAAAATCTCAATATGCGACTTAGCAATATCGGGGTTGTCCTGAGCCCACCGCAAAGCGTCAGATGTTGGGCGCTTAGTAAATCCGTTCCAGTCACCCACAACAGCAAACAAGGCCGCTGGGCCGAAGTCCTTGACCCACTCTTCCAAAGCGGCCGTTCGATCAAATCCGTTACGAACCATGTACTGCTGGAAGTAACTGTTCAACATGCCAATCGAATACTGGCTAATAGTGCCGCCCTCCTTAGCCCCCTGCACTTCATCACCAGACAAATTGACGTTAGGTGCAGGCATTGGCGCTGCGGGTAGAACGTTCTGCACAAGGCCCGTGGTAAGGATCAGAGCGGCTGCAAGGGATCGTGTGTCCTCTTGGAAGCGTCGCTGCTGCTGCGGATCAGTAGCAAAGTTCGGGTAGTTGCCGCTTGTTGAAAGAATAGTGGCCGCATCTGTAACGTACTTATTCTTTAGCGAGGGAGTGAGGTTGCCAAGGAAAGAACTAATAGGCTGACCGACAACCGGAATAATAGCGGTTCCAGCGGCAAGTTTCTGCGCCCAAGCCGGAGCCGCAGACTCAGTAGCAACCCTATCCCCAAACGGCATAAGGATGCCGCGAGCACGAGAAGCCAACTCGTTATCTGAAAGCGGTCCAGCGTTCAACGGAATAGCGGCAAACGGGCTAATACCCGGTGCGATTGAATCTCCACCAAGGGCAAGGTTAAGGGACGTAGCGCCAGCCTCAATCGGGATGTCGTCAAAGAATCCTCGTCCTGTGTCGATTCCGTTAATACGGGCAAATGTTTCTGTGCCCATGCCCAGGGCTCGTCCAGCCCACGGGAAAACAAACGATGTATCACCAAACTGATTCTGGTAAAAGAACCCTCCACTAGAGTCTTTTTCCCACTCATTAAAACCAGGTGCCTGCACTCCGTAAGCACTCAACGGACCAAGCGACTGTCCTGCCTCGTAAATAGCGGAAGACCCGCTTTCCTGTAGCGCATTAAACAAACGCTGTGCTTTGTAAATATTGATGGGCTGCTTAGCGGCAAGCCTGGTCCAAGTGGCAAGGGTGTTGCCGTGGGCCTGACCAAACGGTGTAAGCAGACGCAAGTTCCACCAGAAGTTGTTTCTGCGAGCAGCATCATAGAAAAGGTTTGTTGCTACTTCTGCCGCGTGCTCCATCGCAAGTTCGTGAATCTCGTCCAACGTAAAGTAGCCGTCAGAACCATTAGACTTAGCCTTGTCAAGAGCCTTCCATGCAGGATGCGTCTTACCGATCTGCTTGCCAGTAATGTTCTGAATTGGGCTCAAGGTTGTTCGTGCGGCGTTAAGGGCGCGCCCTACTTCCGATCCGCGAAGACCGGGAGCCAAATCAGCAACACGATCCCAGTAGGCCATGCGGAATTCCGGCCCGACAGCGCCAATGCGTTCAATCGTGTTTGACAACTCAAAAAATCTATTGACAAGGTTTACGCCTTGATCTGCGTCAATGTCTTCAAGGTAAGGAACCTTGACGTTGCCTGACTTAAAATGGTTTTCCCATTCTGGCCCGGTAAAGTTACGGTCCAGCACAAAGCGGAAGTCGTTGATCTTTTCGCGCGGGTCGCGGTAATTTCGTGGGGTAAGAACTTCTTTAGCGCCGTAACGCAAACGGCCTGTGCGAATAAAATCAATGAGTCGCGGGTCGCCCTTTGTGTACTTCATAATGCGGTTAAATACGCTGTTCTGCCCCAGGAACAGATACTCCATTACCGCATCTTCATTAGCAAGAATCTTTTTGTACTCGTCATCAGCAGCAATAAGAACACGGCGCGTACCCTCATGCTGCTTGCCAAACATCAACTCGCGGACAATACGCCGCTGCGCGTCCTCAACAAACTGCCCATTGACAATCGACTCAAACTGCTGACTCTTAGGGTCACCAGCAACAAGTCGCGCGACGCCGGAACGCTCCAGCATAATAAGTTCGTTAGCCCAGCCAGCAGAAAAGTTAACTGACCCATACTCGGCCTCGCGCCATCCCTGGCGGACAGCCGTGTTGTAAACGCGAGGATCGGTCAACGAATGAGCCAAGCGAATACGCGCGTAATAATCCTCTACCTTGTTAGCCGCTGCAATATCCGCGTCCAGACCAGTATTAAACTTAGTGTCTAGAATCGTATTCTGGTAACGATTAAACGACTGAACAAGTTTCGACTGATTAGGTGCTTGACCCACAATCGCGCGAATCTCATCATCGGTAACTTTACGGCCCAACTGCGTTGACAAAGTAGTTGCAGCGTTCTCATACTCTGCCTGGTACTTTGCAAGTTTCCGTGAGTAACGCTCATCCAGCACCGTCATGGCAATCATCGTTGCCGGGTCCTTGAACGCGCTTTCGTGACCATTCAAGAAAATACGAATCTGCATTTCTGCAAGGTTGCGGATAAGGTAAGCGCCTCTAAACACCAAAAGCGATGTGCGGAAGAAATTGTCGTAAGCCCTCATCGCAAACTTACGAGCACGTTCCGTAGTTGCAAACCTATCTACAGCAAGGGTAATCCGCTTAAGGCCGTCAGCCCATTCGTCAACGCTAGGCAAACCAATAAAACCATCAGCAATTTCTGATTCCAGCATAATGCTTGGCATTTCGTAATTGCCGTTACCATCCACAAATTTCGTGGGACCACCGCCATGCGCCACCTTTTCACGCATGTCGCGTAGATCACGCATCTGGCCGTTCAAGTAAAGCGTTGTTGATTTCTGGATGCGCCGGATAATTTCTTCCTTGCGCTTCTGCCCGCCTTCACCCTTAAACAAATTCTTGGCAATGCCAGACTCATCAATGTTATTGATAAGAGTCCTAGAAATTTCTGTAAACGTTTCGGTCAAAGCGTTGCGAGTGACGGCGGTGCGCTCAACGCCATTGGCTAGAGCAACCTTGCCAATCTGCTGCGCCAAAAACGCCTCGTCTACCTTGGCGTACCTGCCGTAAAGAAGAATTGACTCAATAACATCAAACTGGTTATCAAGGTTGACCTTGCGTGCAGTAGGCATCTGCCCAACCCAACGGGCAGCCGCAGGAGAAATAGAACGCGCCGTCCTAAAAAACGTCTTACCATCGTCGTTACTCGGACGGATAGTGCGCGACATTGGGCCCTTAACCTCAACCCCAAGGCGAGGAGCAAGGACATCAATTAGACCGCTCTTCCCACCACCCATAATGGCGTTCTCGGCAACAGCCTTAGCAACAGCGGGGTCCCATTGTCCATTAGTGACAACAAGCAACTCGCCAACAGCCTGTTCAAGCAACTCTGCGTATTCGTCGCTATCGACCCCCTTTTCAAGCGCAGAAATTCTCTTAGCCTCAGGAATAAAATCTGCCAGCGTTTCCAGCACTTTGCCGCCAGCAGCAGACATCGGGCCCATGCCAAACAGAAAAGCGCGGACACCCTTTTCGTCCAAAGTAAGACCATTCAGCGGATTGGCGCGCATACCTGCGTACCAGCCAAATGCGCTCTTAAACTTTTTAACCGGGTCGCTCCACTCGTCAGCGATACGACCAAGGTTTGCTTCTAGCGCAATGTCTTCCTGGTAGCCAACAAACATTCTGTCGCGTCGGAAACCCTGGAGTTTGCTCCAGTTGTCCTCCGCTGTCTTGCGGGCACCCATAGCAATAGCGTCAAGTTCACCGGGAGCCATGCCCCAACGCCCCAGGCTAACTGGAGTAATTTGCGGCATGTCCAACTGAGCCAACGCACCGTCAATGTCATCTACGCCACGGACAGTTTCTCCAAGTGCCTTAGCGTCGTCTATAACGGAGTAGCCGCGAACCTTTGTGCTGTCGCCAATCCAGGTGCGGCCAATTACGCCACCCACATCGGTAACGCCGTCGTACTTCATGCCTCGCGGTGCGTTACGCAGAATGTCATCAAGTCCAGCATCAAGGCCAGTCTGAGCGGCGACCTGGAGAATCTTTCCGTAATTAGCGGTAGCGTCATCTAGAAGACCGTCGATCAAACCACGAGCGTCAGCAGCAACATCAACCTTGCTGTACATCTGGCCCGCTACCGTGTCGTAATCAATAAACTTGCCCAGTTCATCCGCGAGCCGCATATCCTCGCGGTCAAGCAGCCCGCGCAGCGCTGTAACAATCCTGCGGCGCTCTTTGGCCGGAACCAACTCAGCAGAGTTAACAACCTTAAGTGATTGCTTCGCTGTACCCGTAAAATAGAAAAGACCAGCAGAGTCGTTAAGCGCCCCAATAACAGGTGCTCCGGCAACGGGAACCCCGTCAAGCAAAACGCCGTGAATGTCAGTCTTAATCAAATCTTCAATAACGGTGTCAGCGTCTTCGCGGCTTGCAAAAATGCGAGTCATGTCGCGGCCCAACTGATCCGCAGGCACATCCTTAATTTTCTTAATAGAACGGGTATCTGCTGCCGCGTCGTTCAGAATGTTGCCAAACGTCCGCATTGTTTCAGCGGTATCATCAAACTTTCCGACAGCGCGAAAACCGTCGTACATTTCCTGCATTGCCAACAGATTCGACAGCGCCGCTTCATCATTGCCAAGCGTAATTGCGTAATCCGTGTAACGGCCAGGAACAATCTGGTCTGTTCCGTCAGTAATAAAGTTAGTGAATGTGTCCCATTGATTAGCAAGCGCGGCGGCTTCCTGCCCACCACCAGTAGGAAGCACATTAGAAGAAATCCAACGATCCGTGCTATCCGCTGACAACGCATCACGGCGAGCAGTACGCGCCTGAATTTGAACGTAGTCAGTATCAATAGTTGCTACTCTCATGTGCAGCGCGGTTGCCTCGGCCTCGCGTGCTGCACGAGCAATACCAGCCAACTCTTCAAGGTCATTGGTATTAAGCAAAGTTGGGTCAGGCGTGTAAGTAAGCCCGCTAACGGCATCCTTAATCTCATTTGGTGTCGGCGTTCGCCCAAGTTCATCCTTAAGCAGCGGAACTACAAGACGCTCGGCCTGAGCAATATCACCCTCAGCAGCAGCGTTCTGGGCGCGTCGCATGTTGCCCATAAACACCTGGCGCGCAGACCTAGCCCGCTCAAGTTCCTTGCCTACAAGAAACCCGCCACGAGTCAGAGCAGAAGCAGCCTTAGACGGAAGCCCTACCGCTGGAATGTAAGTAATCGGGTCCATGAAGATTAGTGCGGCTGCGTCAACGATTCCTGACGCAATTGAGTAGCCCTCCCAGTCGGGGCCACCCACGTTAGAGAAAATGCCACGCCCTAGCGTCCAGGCAGTAAGTTCATCGTCAGGTCCAGGGATAGCCCAGGTCTCAAACGTTGCCTGCCGCTGCGCCTCACCAACACGGCTTGTCTCGTCAATAAACCAGCCAGCGTCGCTGTAGTAGCCCATGTCGCGTGCGTACTGCTGGGCAATAGCGTCCTGCTGCAACGGAGAATAAGTAGCCCAATTAGGGTCAGTCTGTACCAGTTCTTCCTTGGCTCTGTTAGCGTCTACACCAGCCTGCAATGCGGTAAAAGCCTCAAACCCTGCCCCGCCAGCAGCGGCCTCAATGGTCTGACCAAACTGTGTCTGCTCCCACGGATTAATAAACTCGTTGTCGCCGCCGCGCACGTTTTCCGCAACGTAAGACATAAACGGGAAAAAGAGCGAGCCTACATAGGCAAGAGTGCCACTAATGCGGCCTTCCTCAAATCCCATAACGGGCTCTTCGGGGTCGTTCCACGTTCCACCGATACCGCGAATGGTTCCCTGGATTGCTTCTACTGGCATTTGCAAAGCAGCAAACGCATTACGAGAAACAAACTCAGTAGCAGCAAGCAAAGGATTTTTCTGCTCCTCGACACCTTCGTTTGCTACAGGGGAACCTGCCCGAACTGGCTGGGTAAGGCGGGCGTCTTCAATTTCTGCTTCCGCATCAGCCTTAAGCATGTTCTGAATAGTCGGACTGTTGATATCTACACCAAGAGTAGACAAAGCCCACAGGACACCAGCAGAGTTCGTGTGCCCATACTTGCTCACATAGTCGGCAAATGTGTTAAGCGTTGTTGGGTTAGAGCGGTACATATCCGCCTGGGCGCGCAGATTTGTGTAGTCAATCATTGCGCGGTTAAAAGGGTCCGACGTAGGCCCATTCATAAAGTAGCCGTTGTCGTCAAAAATCTTAGGACGAATAGCAATAGGGCGTGACCGCTCGCTGTACGGATGGTAGTAGTTAGTGCGGGCACTTGTAGTCAAGTAGTCCTGGTTATAGGACGTAGTGCCTGACGGTTCCCGCGCAGGCTGAATTCCCGCATACGGGTCACGCTCTGCCTCAGTAGGCCCAAACCCAAAATCGACACTCATTAGCGTCCCTGGTAATCAAGTCGGTTAAGAAGCCGCTGCACATCAGGATTAGGGGCAACAAGCAACATGGCCTGCAACACCTGACGCATCGGATCAGTCGGCGGCGGAGGCATAGGACCCATAGCATCCATGCCAGGACCAGCACCAATGGGAAGACCAGCCGTTACGGGCTCGTCCGGTCGGCCAGTAGGATCACCAAGATTTGGCACCATATCTGCGCCAACCGCAGGACTCATCATCCGTTGTTCCATCGCAGGAACCGGAGCGCCACCAGCAGCAGGATTTCCGCCCGGTGCGTAATCAGTAGCCAAATCAGTACGGTTTGAGTAGCCCTTACCCTGCGTTCCCTGTCGCTTTCCGCCACGCGGCATTACACAGCACCCCTCTCAACTCCACGCATGGGAGCCACCGTCATCGCTGGGCGACGCAAAGCCCCCAGCAAATTACCCAAATCTTCCATACCCTGACCCGCGCCAGGAATTGGGGAGCCAACCTGGGCCGCAGCCTCCGGCCCCATCATCGCCCCCATCGTTGCACCAGCCATAGCCTGCTCAGGAGACATGCCACCCATACCAGGCATACCACCCATTTGCGCTTG
>Ga0208161_1001704_pt1 | contig 11609 bp, 17 predicted proteins | sample CB_VirMetaG_3_FD_184538 | JGI IMG/M metagenome (GOLD analysis project Ga0208161, IMG submission 184538) | Freshwater to marine saline gradient viral communities from Chesapeake Bay - CB_1508_1S Viral MetaG (SPAdes) (version 4) | ecosystem: Environmental > Aquatic > Marine > Coastal | place: USA... | reverse complement strand
AAGTATTCTGCCATCAAGATAAACATCTGCATAACAGAACTTATTGTACTTCAATATAAGCTGGTAATCTTCATTACCTTCGTATAAATCAAGGAATGCATCAACTACCATCTGAGCATTCTTACGTTTTGATTCACCACCTACATGTAGAAAGTTAAATTTCCCAGTAAGTTCACGCTCATAAATCTGGAACTCATCGGAAATACCATGAGGTATAACATGAACATTCGGATGAATATTATTTTTTATGTAAACATCTTTAACAAACTTAGATGTAGCCCAAATCTCCGAACACCTAGACATATTGAACTTCCAATTGTCTGGGACAATAGTAGATTCCCACGGAGTATAGCCAACATTATATTTATTATTTAACTGATAGTAATGTGGAGGGCAAAAGTTAACATGAAAAGGTATTTCATCACGGTTATAAAAAACACCTACACCCTTTTCTTGAAGGGCCAGAATGGAATTAACAGCAGCATTCTGATATCCCTGGCTAAACCAGTGTTCGCCGCTTAGATCAACATTGTTGAGACTAAACCAACTAATTTTCTTCATGAGTGCTGCCTATATTCTCCTTTTCGATGTCCAAACATTGTACACCTTTTGAAATGAATATCTGCGCATCTTCCTTACTTATTTCACAAGTAATCGGGGTATTACGATATGCGCATCGTGTAGCAGCAATATATACATCTCCAACCTTCATGATCGAAATCAAGTCAGAGTCCATAATTGCGAATAAACCGCAATCGTCAGATTCGGCAAAGCCAATAATCTCCATATGCTAAGTATACTACGCTTTCTATGCAAAGCATACTTAGGTATGCTTATACACCTCAATGTGTATTTGTTTAACTTCGCGTGCTACGCGTACTGAGCGTACCACTGCCGGTGGTCGAATTGCGCAGAAAATAGAAATTTTTTTGAATTTTTTTTGCTCGGAACTGTGGTAGCATAGCAGGTCATGATTGAATTTAATAAAAAAGTACTTAATGCTGGTGAAGTTAATCTTATCGATTTTATTGGGGATGATCTTAGCATTGTTAATGCCGCAAGAGTTTCATTCGCCTCTCAGGAAAGTGAGATTACTGATAAATCAGTAGGATTAATTAATTATCTTATTAAAAATAAGCATGCTACTCCGTTTGAGCATGTAGTTTTTAAGTTTCATGTTAAATGTCCGATCTTTGTTGCCAGAGAGTGGTTTAGACATAGATGGTCATCATTTAATGAAATGAGTATGAGATACTATGTACCAGAAAAAATAGATTACTTCTATCCAGATAAAGAAGACGTAAGGACTCAGGTTGGTAAGCCAGGAGCTTACAGCTTTGAGCCAATGAAATTTCCAGAAGCCGCCCACTCAGAACTGACCCGTCAATTTGAAATTGTTTATTCTACCGCAGAAAAAGCATATCGACATTTACTCAACATTGGTGTTGCCAAAGAACTTGCCAGATCTGTTCTGCCTGTCGGACAATATACAGAATTTATTTGGACAGTAAATGCAAGGAGTCTAATGAACTTTTTATCTCTCCGCAATGATGAAAATGCACAGTTAGAAATAGCAAAATTTGCCTTCGAAATAGAAGAGATGTTTGCTAGCATTCTTCCAAACACCCACAAGTCCTGGGTCACTAACGGAAGAGAGTCCATATGACAAAAAGCGCCATCATTATTTCGTATTTTATAATTGTAACTTTATTTGCTGTATTATTTAAATACGGGATTCATATATCTTTTGGCATTGATACAGGTTTTATTGGTCCAATTTTTATATGGCATTCAATCCTCTTGGTTTCCGCCATGCTAAAAGGACCAAACAAAAAATGAGAATAGTACCTTTTGACGACAAAATTGATTTAGAGGACTTAGAGAGTCTTTATATCATCGTCAAATCAGTGCCATTTGAAGGAGGCTACGTTCCAGCAACTGTGGTCGTATCACCTGATAACGATCATCTTTTATCGCTAGACGAACTCAACTCATTGATGGACGGGTTGGAGATTGCTCAGGAGAGGATTAGCGAGATTATTAATTATATTATTAATAATAAGACTTTCGGCAATCCGTTCGCAGAGGAAGAATAATGCTACTTGGAAGAATTATAAAAGATTTCCCCTACCCTGAAAAAACATGTCCTTATTGTAATTCAATCCTAACTGTTGTTAACGCCATACATTATGAAGAAGATAAATATCATTTTAAGGCGCTATATTTAGATCCAAATCCCAAATGCCCCGTCTACGATGAGGGGGCTAGGAAAGCTTACGCAAGAATATACTATTCTTCAGAAGAAGCTTTCCATTATTTCAGAGATGTAAAAATCCCGGTTCAGCGCTGGACGCAGGAAAATCTTTATACAATATATCAGTAATTGTGATAAAATAGATTTACTATGCCTATTCAATCATGCTCTGACAATGGCAAGCCTGGATACAAATGGGGTGACTCAGGTAAATGCTATACCTACACGCCAGGTAGCGAATCTTCTAAGTCCGAGGCTCGCAAAAAGGCTCTCGCTCAGGGCATTGCTGTTGGCGATGTTGATATTGAAAGAGCAAACGAGGTGACTACTGGTTCTATGGGTTCTGGTATCAAAAATCCTCAGCAAGGCTATCCTCGGAGGAAAAAAGTGAAAAAAGAGTATGGCGATACGGATTACGACTTTTTAAACGAGTTTTTATTGAAAGAGGAAGTTTCTTCTTACGAAGAGTTTTTAGATCAAATGAGCCTGGAAGAGAATGCTGAGGCCATTGTTTTATCGATTCTTGAAAAAGATGAGCATGTTAACATGCCTCCCGATGACCAGGAAGAAGAGGGTCATGATGAGGAAATGCTTGATATGCTTGATCCCGAAGAAAGAATGTTTGCAAATGCTCTTCTCGCTATAACTCAAAAATATGGAAAGTTTAATGATGATGGCGATGGTGTTTGGGTGGGTTATATAAGCGCAGAAGAGAATGATAACGCTGAAATTGGTGTTAAATGCGAAAACTGCGCTCTTCATGAAAGCGAAAATGTGTGTAGAATCATAGTTTCCCCAATTGAACCCGATGGATATTGTCGTTTAGCTGTTATTCCTAAAGGTTACGTCAATGAAAATGAAGATGACGAGGACGAAATGGAAGATGATGACATGGGAAAAGTGACATATGGTCGTCCTGGCGCTGACGATCCACGGAAAACACCCGCAAAGCCGTCAGAAAGACGGCGTGGATCACGCAAAAACCCGAAAGGGTCGGCACAATCTGGTTCGTCTGTGACTTTTTCTGATGCTGTTACTTCTTCTTTGAAGACAAAGATGGAAAATCACAATAAAAAGGTGGATGCTGGCTCAAAAAGAGCTACACTTGCAGCATTGAAAGCTGTTTATCGTCGTGGAGCCGGTGCTTTTTCAACATCGCATCGTCCTGGTATGACAAGAGGTCAATGGGCGATGGCTAGAGTTAATGCTTATCTATATCTTTTAAGAAATGGAAGGCCATCGAACCCGAATTATACAACGGATAACGATCTTTTACCCAAAGGTCATCCAAAGAGTAGTAAATAAGGAGAATAAAATGATTATTGAATTACCGTATGACAATGTACAGATTGTCAAAAGAAAGCATGATGCTATGAAGGCATGGCATGAAGATATGGCCAAGTCGCACCAGCAGGCAGCTGAATGGCATGCAGAGCAGTCAGATGAACTTGGCAAGGCTATGAAGGAAGTTCCTTTGAACCCCGAAGAGCGCTCTGGCCAGGTTTATGGAACCCGTGGTTCTTCAACTGACAAGCCCGATGCTCCGGCTCCTGCCGCAACCAAGGTTCCTTTGGATCCGGTTAAGAAGGCTGATCTCATTCAGATTCTTGCTGATCATGTTGAAGAGTATGGCGATCTGGGGCTTTCACCGGAAGAGATTGTTGATAAGATCTTTGGTGAGTGATGGATACCGCCATCGCTTCAATCATAGTTGCTTGTATTGCTACCGTAGGTAGTGTTCTTGTTGCCATGATTCAAAAGTTTAGAACAGAAAATCGTAAAGATCATGGTGCTGTTATGGATGCACTCAAGGATCTTCATGGCGACATCAAAGAGGTTGACGAGAAGATAGATGGCCATATTGTTTGGCATTTAAACGATAAGAAATAAAAAAATAGACCCGCCGCTTTATACTTTCTGGTGTAAACTAGAAGAATGTACGGCGGGTCTATTAATATTGCAGATATTTTAGAATCTCATGCCCGAACAATAGGTGACAGAACTGCTGTCATAACAAGTGATTCAACTTATTCATACAAAGAAATTAATAATAGAGCCAATAAACTTGCCAATTATTTATTAGATTCTGGCTTTAGTAGGGGTGACCATATAGCAATCCATTCAAGAAATAGAATTGAATGGATTGATGCTTTTTATGCTTGTTTAAAAATACGAGCAATCCCCATTAACATCAATTATAGATATACAAGAAATGAATTAAAATATCTATATAATATTTCTGATACAAGGGGGGCTATTGTATCTGAAGAATTCTTAAGCGATGTTATTGCAATACAAAATGATCTTCCAAAACTTGAATGGGTTGAAGATATTGAGTCTATATATAAAAAATTAGATACAAAATTCAACTCCAATCAGGATTTTGAAGAAAGATCTAGTGATGATTTATACATTGTATACACAGGTGGTACAACTGGTATGCCAAAGGGCGTTGTCTGGCGGCAAGAAGATCTTATATATGCAGCAATGAATAAGGCAAGAAATGGTAATAAAATCGACAGCCCTCAACAACTTTCATTAGAAGCTAATAAAAAAATAGATCAAGCAAGAATTATGTGTAACAGCCCAATGATGCACGCTTCTGGTCAGTGGATGATGGGCAGCGCATTAATTATTGGAGCAGTATTTATTCTTTATACACATAAGAGTTTTATAGCATCAGAATGCCTATCTATTGTTGAACAAAATAATGTTAATTCTATTAATATTATTGGTGATGGCATGGCAGTATCTCTTATTAATGAACTAAAAAAGAATAAATATAGTTTAAAATCATTAATATCTATAAATAATGGTGGAGCTTTTTTATCACAACAAAATAAAAATGAATTAATAAAACTATTGCCTCATATATTTGTTATGGATGTTTATGGCGGATCAGAAGTTGGAAGTGCTCTTGCAAAAATACATACAAAAGATAAAAATAATGAATTTAAATATGATGAATTAATAAAAATATTTGATGATTCATTAAATGAGTGTAGTATAAACACTGTTGGCAAAATAGGCAGAACAGGAAATATACCATTAGCTTATTATAACGATAGTAAAAAAACAAATGAAATTTTTAAAACAATCAATGGAATAAGATGGTCAATACCAGGCGATCTAGGCTATAAAACAGAATCTGACGACATTGTTTTAATTGGTCGTGACTCTTCTTGTATTAACACGGGTGGTGAAAAAGTATACCCAAAGGAAGTTGAATCTGTTATAACTGAATATCCTGATATAATTGATGCTGTAGTTATTGGTGTTGAGGATAAAATTTGGGGCGAAAAAGTTGTATGTTGCTTTAGTTCTAATAAAAGTATTGATACTAATAATCTTAAATTGTTTTGTAAAAATAACTTAGCTGATTATAAAGTTCCAAAGTTATTTATTCAAATAAACTCAATACCAAGAAATGAAATTGGCAAAGTAGACTTTAAAAAATTAAAGGATATTATATATGTTTAACTTTGACTCACAAAACTATTACGATCCACATAAAGTTACTTTTGATAATATTTCTAAATATAAATTATTAAGAAATTCTGGCGGGTGTCATTGGAATGAAAAGCATAATTGCTGGATGATCTCTAGATATACAGATGTTGTATCTGGTTTGCGTGATTACAAGAAATACACTGCAAACTATGGCACTACTCTTGAAACAAGAAGAGAGGAGCTAAGAAAGAATTTATTATTTCATGAACTTGACCCTCCTGAGCATAGTGAATTTAGAAAAATTATTAATAGAATTATTTCAAATAAAGTTAATGAAGAATTAAAATTAAAAATAAAAAATGAATTTTCAAATGAATTAAAACTTATTTTAAATAAAAATACCGATATAATAAACGGTTTATTTATATTATTTCCTATATATGTAATATTTGATTTGTTCGGTATAGACCGAGATCATTTAGATTTTATAAAAGAACAATCTAAAAAATTATTTAACCTCTCCTCTTTTGAAGAACAAAGAAATGCAACAATAAATCTTGCAAAGTTTTTTTCTAACAATCCGCCAGATTTAATTATTCAAATTGCAGAAACAGAGTTTTTAAATGTCAATTTAACAAAAAAAGATATCAGTACTATTTGTACATCAATTGCAATTGCTGGGTATGAAACGGTATCAGCAGAACTTGCAAATTTAATATATAACTGTAAACAATACCCAGAAGAATATAATAAAATATTGGATAATAAAGAATTGATTCCACTATTTGTAGAAGAGTCGTTAAGACATAGATATTTGTCTCAATTTGTAATAAGGACATCTACTGTTGATCATACATTGAATAATCAACTAATTAAGGCCGGCGATACAGTTATGTTTTTAACGGCCTCCGCTGGGTTCGATGAGGAATTTCTTGATGACCACCCAGAGCAATTCTTAATTAATAGAGAAATTAATAAACATAATTTCGCTTTTGGATACGGTCCTCACACATGCCCTGGACAAAGACTTGCAAAATTAGAAATGATATCTATATTAGAATCAATTATAGAAATCTCACCTAAGTTTGATATAACATCTGGAAATTTAAGAAATAGGGCAGATCTGTCTGGAATGATGTGGAATACTCTGAACGTAAAATTTTTAGGAAGGTAATATGACATTGAATTTTAATTATTCAAGCAGTTCATCAAAAGATGAGTTGATTGATCTCTATGCTAAGTTAAGAACTGAATCTCCAGTTTTTTGGAGTGAAGAACATAAATCTTGGGTTATAAGTCGATATGAGGATGTAGTATCGGGGCTAGGAAACCACAACCTATTTACATATGAAAACACTGATTCATTTGTTGTAAGAGATTTACTTTATATTAATGATGATAAAGATTTTTGCATTTCAGATGCCGATAGAAAATTTTTTCAGATACAACTTCCGCCAGAATATACAGCCCATAGAAAGCAATTGTTAAATATTTATAATAAACAATTATTAAATAATCTTGAATTAAAAGTTGCTAATAACATAAATATGTTATTTTCATCAATTAATAAAATTGGTGAAGTGGATCTAAAAAAAGAAGTAACAAATAAAATACCACTACTAACAATATGTGAATTAATGGGGTATGATTACAGTAAATCAGAAGAAGTTTTTAAAATTACAAGTAGTTTAATGGAGCGAAAGCCTGCACAGGACAGAATTGAAATATGTAAAAAAGCTTATGAGTTTATTAAGTCAGATCCCCCAAAGCTTATTATAGACAGTGAAGATAGAAAAGTTGCAATTTCTTTTTGTATGGGGATGATGCTGGGCGGATCTAGTTCCATGTCTGGCGCTTTCCCCAACTTACTTTTCAATATATACAATCATAGAGATCAATTTGATTTAGTTATAAATAATAATTTATTAATAAATAATTTTATACAAGAAACATTAAGACATACTTTTATACAAAGTAATTTGATTCGAACCGCTAGTACGGATTGTGAATTACACGGTGTAAAAATTAAAAAGGGCGATACTGTCGCTTTTTTAATGGGTAGTGCTAACTTTGATGAATCAAGATTTGGTAACAATGCAAAAGACTTTAATATAAATAGAAATTATAAAAGAATAAATTTAGCATTTGGTCACGGCATGTATCGATGCATTGGTTTCTCAACAGGAGTAACTCAATTAAGCTCTTTTATGAATTTTATGATAAATAATTATAACTATATCAATGTTAAATCTTTTATATCAAAGAAAGAAAGAGATTATACTGGATCTTCCATAACAAATATTTATGGATCTTATAACAAATAGAAAAATAAATGATATAATGACTACACGGAGCGCTTTCTGGCTGTAGATATTACGAAAGTTTATTTATGGTGCGGAAAGCGCTCCCCCTGAACTGGAGGAATAATGGATAAATATCCGGCTCTACCGCCGCTTGTGGAGGTCTTTTGGGAAGACCATTTTAGTATTGATGACGATTGGTATGATTTAGGCACAAAGCACACGATGTGCATTTTAAGCGCGGTCGGCTACCTGGTCGCAGAAGATGATGATTATTATTACATTGCATGCACTTATGAATTGGACACCCAAAAATATTCGGCGGGATCCGCCGTTCTCAAGAATTGTGTGCTAAACTTCCGTAAGTACACGGAGGCAGACGCGATCCTTGATGAGGTTCGGAAACCAACAAACACGAAAGGTAAACCCCTAAATGTTAAGCCCAGTTCAAGCAGAAAGACTAATACAAAGCCTTCCACGGCCAATAAGCCCAGAAGATAATAGAACAGCCTGTTCAGTCATCACTGGTGTTAGGGACGGCAAGACGTTAAGTCAAATTATTTCCTACTACTCTCTTTCACACGATCTAGCCCAAAAGTGGTGGGACAAGTTTAACTTCTCAGAGGTCAGGCCAATTGAAAAGAAAAAGCGTGGTGCTAAAACATCTAAGCTTGATTCATTTATTAAAGACAACATTGGCAAAACGCTTAAATCAAATGAAATTATTGAGAAGTGCGAAATTACCACCCCTACTTTATATAATTACATAAATGCCAACAGGGGATTCTTTAAAAAAGTCAGTAGAGGTACATACTTGATTATTGACCCTGCACAAGAAAGAAAAGTAGAGAAGTCAAATGTTTGAGTTTCTTGATAAAAAAGTAATTGTGGTTGGTGCTGGAACTGGCATCGGCAGGTCAGTTGCAATCAAATTTGCTAAAAAGGGTGCTAGTGTTGCCTGTCTCAGCAAGAATGAAACCAACTGCTCAGAGACAGCTTCTCTTGCGGGTAAAAAATCGTTTGCTATCCAGGCAGATGTGCGTGATTATTATTCACTGTTAATGTCAATTAATGATGCGGTTGTTAAGCTTGATGGCGTTGATATTTTGATTAATACCGCTGGTATCAATAAAATGAAGCACTCGCATGAGATTCAGCCATCAGAATTTGACGAGATTATTTCTACAAACTTAAACGGGACTTTCTATTCATGCTCCATTGCTTTAGAACATATGATTAAACAAAATAGCGGTTGTATCATAAACACATCTTCTATGGCAGCCGATATTGCTTTGCCGTGGAGTGCGGCGTATGTCGCTAGTAAAATGGGTGTAGTCGGCCTAACAAAAGAATTAGCATATGAATACAAAAATACTAATATTCGAGTTAATGCTGTATCTCCTGGTGGTGTAGATACTCCATTCGTATCAAAACAGGATCTACCTGAGAGTGCCGATTTCAATCTAGTTAGTAGATTTGTTAATGACTTGATCCCCGTCGATGACGTTGCAGAGTTATATTTATATTTGGCCAGCGATAAAGCAAAGCATATTACTGGTTCTGTGTTTAATATAGATCGTGGTGTTTCTATATGATTGATTTTTTAAATAAAAAAAGAGATAAAGCAATTAAAATAACACAGCCAAATGATTTAAATAAAATAAAAAAAAATAAATACATAATATTTTCTACTAAATCTATGTTTATGATGTCTGATGATGTAATGATTATAGATAACAGTTCAAAAATGCCGGTATGGTGGAAGAATATTAAGCGTGGAAACGGATCGTTGTCATCATGTCATGGTGTGGTGGACTATTTAAAAAATGGTTTTACAATGCCAATGTGGGCCGACATTAAATTTTCCTATATTAATGATGCGTGGGCAGCGTTCTATGATCTTGATACACCATATGGTAACTTTGGTATTGATGAATTTTCTTATGATCAAGTAGGAGAATGCCCAGCGACAGAGGCTAGAGAAATAAAAAACTCTAGTTTTATTAAGTTACACACCCCCTGGGCCATAAAAACACCAAAAGGATGGTCTTGCTTGATACTCCCTGCGTTGTGGGAGCCAAGAAGCGACTATACCATTATGCCTGGGGTTGTTAATACTGATTATTATCACCATATTAACGTAATAATAAATCCTACGACTAAAGAAAATTTTGAAATTAATTTTAAAGATAATTTAATTCATATTATACCATTCAAAAGGCAAAAGAACTTAAAGCATATATGGGGCGACGATTCTGTACACTCAGTGTTATGGCACAAAAGTTATGGAAAAGTTTTTAAATCGATAAACACAAGAGGTCTTTATAGAAAATGTCAAAAAGAAATAGATGAGCAAAAAAGATGATCGCATTTTTCCCATATTTAAATGATTTTAGAGATAATGTTCTAAATCAGGGTTGGTACTTTAAAACTTTGTTTATAATAGTCATGGCTATTTGGATTCCGATGGCATGGGGTCTTTATGGTGAAATTAAAAATGTTTTGTTGGAGATGAGAGTTGAGCAGCGTAGAAGAGAACTTGAACAAAATAAGAAGTAGAATGGTTGACGATGGATATCTACCTGGTCCCGGCTGGAACGATATCATCATCAGATGCAATAGGAAACTTGAAATGCTAGATCCAGACTACAAGATCCTGCAAATTAAAGAAAAATTCGGTACGTTAAGGTACTATTACCAGTCTGACGTTAAGACAGTTGCGATAAAAGAAGCTATGGATCGCTATGTTCGTCAAGCTGAGCTTGAATCAGCGAGGACTTGTGAGTTTTGCGGTAAAGAAGGAACTATTACTAATAGAAAGATGGGTTGGATGAAAACTAGATGTACTAATTGTGCTGTCACGGCAACTTTTGAGGCGATGTCATCGTGAAAAGTACTCATGTTATGTATAGTTGGGAAGATACTTGTGAACAGCAAGTAAAAGATATCTACGATCACTACTACCAGTGGTTTGATCAACTTGATGATCATACATACCCAATTGAGCAATTAAATTCAATGCTTGAGTATATGATCACTGAGACTCAGGGCTTATCTAAGCCGCTGACTCCAGAGATCATCAATCGGCTGGATGATAATCCCATCTTTTTTGATATCGCCGGCTATGCAATATATGTTATTGATTCCACTGACAGCTATCCCCATATCGATTGGCACTATATAAGTAGTATCTTAATTAATAAGCAGAAGGACTATGGCCCTGAGAATATCATGAAGTTCGGGGTTACTGGTATCCTTGTTCGTCTTTTCGATAAGGTTGCCAGATTAAACAATCTTCTTCTTAAGACTCAGGGTAACGTCAAGAAGGCTATTGATTCTAATTCGGTGAATGGTGAGTCTTTGATTGATACTCTTATTGATATTGTCGGGTATTGCACTATTGCGTTGATGATTCTTGAGCCGGACCCTCGGTTTCAGAATAAGTTTCTCACTCCGATGAATTATGAGGTTCGTCACAGTGGGGCCGAAAAATAACTAACCATCCTTTTTGTGTGGCAAAGCCGAAAAACACTACCTGTTGTTTCACCTTAGGTGTATAATGTCATGATGAATAAACACGAAAAATGGTTGCAAGCATGCGACCA
>Ga0208161_1001703_pt1 | contig 11622 bp, 14 predicted proteins | sample CB_VirMetaG_3_FD_184538 | JGI IMG/M metagenome (GOLD analysis project Ga0208161, IMG submission 184538) | Freshwater to marine saline gradient viral communities from Chesapeake Bay - CB_1508_1S Viral MetaG (SPAdes) (version 4) | ecosystem: Environmental > Aquatic > Marine > Coastal | place: USA... | reverse complement strand
CAGCTGATATAAGTATTCCCTCTTATGGTGGTGCTAGCGGCGCAATAAATTTTTCAAAAAAGCGTCTTTATCGATCAAACACGGGCTCGACAAATACAACTTTTCAGTTTGTAAAAGAAGTCCCCTACGCAACAACATCGACTACCGATAGTGCTGCAGCTGCAACACTTGGCGAGGTGCTTCCGTCTTCTACGTGGATTGGTCCACCGGACGACAACACTTCTTTATACCCAGACGGTCCGCTCAAAGGACTCACTCCGGTAGCAAATGGAGTGTTTGCAGGTTTTACGGGCAAGCGTCTTTGTTTGAGCGAGCCTTATTTACCGCACGCTTGGCCTATTTCATATCGCATTACTCTCGAAGAAGACATCGTTGCAATTGGTACTACTGCAAACGGGATCGTTTGCTTAACTAATGGCAAACCTTATTTTGTTACTGGTGTAGATCCTAGCGCTATGTCTGCCTTGCAGATTGATTTAGCGCAGGCGTGCGTAAATCGAAATTCTGTCGTTGATATGGGTGAGTACATTCTGTACGCCGGACCCGATGGTTTGTGTGCTGTTTCTGGTACAGAGGGCCGCGTTGTCACGAAGGGCTTAATTTCGCCAGAGCAGTGGAACGCAGATTTTGCGCCTTCCTCGATTAAAGCGTTTGTGTACGAAGGCACATACGTGGCTTTTTATGAGGACGGCAACGAACACAAAGGTTGGGTGTACGACCCTCGTGCTGATGAAGCCGCAATTTCAACTATTTCAACTGAGTATACAATTTATGCTGGCTGGTCTGATCTTCAAACTGGAGAGCTTTACGTTTTAGACGCGGCAAGTAATGTGGCTAATCGCCGCGTGCGTAAGTTTCGTGGATCGACTTCAGCAGTAAACAAATGTCAATGGAAATCTAAAAAGCTTGTTTTTCCAAAGCCGACGAGTATGGCTTGGGTGGGTGTTTATGCCGACTCGTATCCGCTGCCTACTAATACTGATTTTACTGATGTACTGCAGATCAAGGTGTGGGCTGATGACACGCTCATTGCAGACTATCACTTGTCGTATGCCTCAAACCTGTCTGTATACCAGCAGCACTTAAACACGCCTAGCGGGTCATTAGCGCAACTGCGCGAACCAATCATGCGTCTTCCAGCAGTAATGGCAAGACAATGGGAAGTCGAGGTTCAGTCTACTCAACCCGTCAGAGAGATTTGTCTGTCCCAAACCATGGACGAGATTAAGTCAGCATGACTGATGGTCGTCGCAACCCGCGCACTCCATACCCAACGCAGGTTCCTGGCATACCAAAACCTCCTGCAGGTACACCGCCCGCATTGCAGCGCTATTTGACTAATCTATCAGAAGCGCTTGAAATTAGGTTGGGTAGAAAAGGCGATGTCCGTGACAGAGCAATAACTTTACGTGAGCTAATAGAAAGCGGTCTTGCTGTAGACCTCGCTAATAACCCGTATGACCCAAATAATCCAGGTAACGATTTTGGCGGCACAGTAGTCCCAAATTCTGAAGTACCTCCAGCTCCCACTAATTTTAGTGCGGTTGCTGGGTTTTCTAATGTGGGTCTTTTTTGGGATTGGCCTGGTTATCAGTATAGGGGCCATAGCTTTACCGAAATATGGAGAAACACAACTGATAATCTTAATACAGCAACTTTGATCGGCGTGTCGCCGGGCATGGCATATACCGACGTTATTACAACTGTTACTACTGCAACAACATTTTATTACTGGGCACGCCATGTAAATGTAAATAACGTAGAAGGTCCGTTTCATGCTAACGCGGGTGTTGCTGCTACGTTAGCCGCAAATCCAAATTATTTGTTAGATGTTCTTACTGACCAGATTACTAACAGTCAGTTAGTGCAGACGTTGCGCGATCCTATTGGACGTATTCCCGATATTGAGACCTATATTGGATATAGTCCTAGTTACACAGGTTCTTCTCTGCTTAATAGAATTCTTGCAAGCGAAAGTGACTTAAACGGTATTATCAATATTCTTCCGAAAGACAGTAATGGCAACATTATTGCTGTACCTTCAGCTGCCGCATTTTACAGCTACACAGCTAAAGTTGATCAGAACGAGCTAGATATTGCTAGCAATGCCTCAGCTATAAGCGCAGTTGTAGCTCAGATTCCTCTTGATTCAAATGGTAACTACCTTAGTCTTGCTTCTGCAAGCGCCTTGACTGCACTGACTGCAACAGTAACAAGTCAGGGTAATACTATAACAGCGAACTCAAATGCCATAACTGCAGTAGAAGCAGTGTTGCCGGTTGACTCTAATGGCAATTTTCTTAACACGGCATCTGCAACAGCGTTGACTACTTTAGATGGCACAGTAACAAATCAAGGTAACACTATTTCGGCAAACTCGTCTGCAATTACAGCTGTACAGGCAGTGCTGCCAACAGACTCGAACGGTAATTTGGTTAACACGGCGACTGCGTCGGGTCTGAGCACCTTAGAAGCTACTGTTAATGACAGCACGTCAGGTTTATCAGCTACTGTATCTAGGGTAGATACATTGCAAACGGAAGTGTTCAACGCAAATGGGACCTCCAGGTTAGCAAGTCTGTCTGTGACTGGGCAAATTGAGTCAGATCTTAATACTGTAGAAGCGCAGTACACAGTAAAAATTAGCCAAGACCAGCCAAATGGAAATACTTATGTAACTGGTTATGGCTTAGCTACTACTGACGTAGACGGCACGCCTTCTTCAGCGTTTATTGTTGCAGCCGACAAATTTGCGGTAATTAACCCATCGACTTACAGCGGCGGGATGGACACGACTCCAACTAATGTCCCGTTTATTGTTCAATCAACCGCGCAGACTGTGACGCTGGCGAGCGGTGAGCAAGTTAATGTTCCTGCTGGCGTATACATGCGAGAAGCATTTTTAAGCAAAGCCACAGTTCTTCAGTTAATTGCTGGCAGCGTAACTGCAGACTTTGTTTTAGCCTCAACTTTTATTCGCGCACCAAACATCCATGGTGGCACGTTTAACATTGGTTCTTTCAGCACGAATAACAGTTCCGATCCTAGTGACTGGACTATTTCGGGTTCTAACCGAGTCAGTAATTTTTCTGTGGACGCTAACGGGATTATGCACTGCGAGGCCGCGCAGTTAAAAGCCGTCACGGTTTTAGCAGATGATGGAACGGTTCTTGTTGATGCTGGTGGATTGCGCTCGTCTGAGGGAAACAATCTTCTATACAACGGCGGCTTTGTTCATGGCCTAGATGGATGGACTACTGGCGGCGGGACGGTCGCTGTCAACACAACGCTAGCAAGGGCTTACACGGACGTAGGAGAATATATTGACAGCGATGTGCTCGTCCCTGTAAATCCAAACGAGCCGCTGTATGTATATGCAGACTTTTACGGGGCGAATGCTTATTGCGGCGTTATTTTTTATAAATCAGATGGGACTACTTTTACTTCAACATTTGTTCAAGGTTCGGGTTGGTCGCCTAGCGCGGCGTCAAGCCAAGCGTTTAGGGTAGGAAAGGTTGATTACCCTTCATACTCTGGGAATCCGTGGGTATACGCCAAAATTAGATTTGGCACTACATCCTCTGGTTCTCAGACTACTACATGGCATCAAGTCGGAGCTTCGACAGCGCCACCAGTTATTGATCCTTCATACGCCTCTACCTATATTCGAGACTTATCTGTAGACACCCTTCAGATTGCTGGTAATGCAGTAACGGTTCCGATTGGTCAGTCGAATGTTAATGTTGGTCAGTGGGTTACTTGGTCTGGAACTAACTTGGATACAGTAACTGGCTCCTTATGGGGGACAGCCGCGAACACCGGAAGCGTCGGTGGAGTTACTGCAATACCCCTAAGCTGGACAAGCAACGACGATCGCCCAGACGCGCTTACTATAACGGCTTGCGGCAATTTTCTTGGGCAGTCTGGGAGCGCATGGAAAACTATTAGGGCTAGAATTGTTTATTCGACAAGCCCCAGCTTTACGAGCGTCACACAAATACAAATTGTTGGCGCGTCTCTTGCAACAAACTTTAGTACCACGCTTTCTGTAAACGCTACCTTGGATGCCTCTAGCTTGAGCGCCAATACAAATTATTACTTTGCTTTACAGATGCACGGGAATGATCAGGGCGGAGTAGGGCCAACGCCTTGGGTGATCGGGCAAAATGGAATCAGCGTTTTGGCGGCTAAAAAATGAGCACCTTAATTTCGTTTGACGAAACCGGAAAGATTGTGGGCTGTGGGGTAGGGCCAAGAAACATTCTTGAAGAGGCGGTCGCCTCTACTGAGTTTGCGGTTATTTATGATGGGTCAGACGCTTCAGAAGAAACTCATTACGTTGAGGATGGAGCGCTGGTTGAAAAGCCAGCAAAGCCATCTAGCGAGCACATATTTGACTACGCTTCAAAGCAGTGGGTGTATGATGTTAGCCAGCACAGATATGACAAGTGGTCTGAAATCAAGCAGGCCCGCAGTGCAGAAGAGTTCGGCACATTTGTGTGGAATGACTACACATTTGATTGTGACGAGGTGTCCCAGCGGCGGATACAAGGCGCAGTTCAGTTGGCCGGGCTCGACACCAATACGGTCATGGACTGGACGCTGGCAGACAACACCGTTCAGACATTTAATGCCACGGAATTACAGCATATTGGCCAGGCGCTTGCTGCACACGTCAACGCATGTCATGTCAAAGGCCGAGAGAAACGTGCTGCTATTGATGCTGCGACTACTGAAGCTGAGCTTGACGCAATCACTTGGTAATGACGCAGTTTTTGACGCAGTTTATGTCTATACATGTCTAAATAAGTAGAAAACGGCTGTATCTCAAAAATACCCAAGTAGAAGAAAGTAGAATTAAATCAGTCGATTACGGTCAGATTCCGACCCGAGCCTCCATCAAAAACGGCACTTGTAAGTGACTGTTTTACAGACATAAAAAATCTTGCTATCGTTTTTCTTGTGCAATGACGCATTTTTGACGCACTTCATGAGGAAGCTATGGCATCAATCCGCAATCGGAACGGGCGTTTTTACGCTGAAGTTCGCAAGGCTGGGCACCCAGCGGTCAGCAGAACTTTTAATACAAAGACCGAGGCTCGTCAGTGGGCTAAGCGTATAGAGGCGGATATCGAGTCCGGCGCTTTGCTGGCTCGAAAGAAAAAATCTGACAAGAAGACGACGTTTGGGCAGCTGATCGATCGCTACATTAACGAAGTCCACCCCCTGAACAATTTTTGCGACTCTAAGATCGCGACCTACCGTTTGACGCAACGCGACATTGGTCACTACAAGCTGCACGAAGTTACGATCGAGAATGTGTTGGCTTACGGCCGTCAACGCAGACTTGGTACAGACGATAGGAAAGGCGTCGCCAGGAGTACGCTTAATACTCAGTTGCAGTACATGGCGGAGCTCGTCGAGTTTGCTCGCATCTCATGGGACATGCCTTTCGAGACAAACCCCGTGAGAGACGCGCGCTACGCCCTCGCTAAGATGAAGTTGGTGGGTCCTAGTCGCAAGCGTGCACGGAGGCTTGCCTCTGGTGAGTACGAAAAGCTTATGGAAGCAGCCAAAGGGCACTGGATCTCACACTTCATTGTTATTGCCGTCCACAATGCTATGCGTCTAGGGGAGATTCATCGGCAGACGTGGGAAGACGTGGACTTTGAGAATCGCACACTTACGATCCGTGATCGCAAAGATCCTCATGAGAAAGAAGGTAACGATGAAACAATCCCCATGTTCCATGAGACATGGACCCTGCTTCATGGTTTATGGTTATGCAGCAAGCAGCGGGGAAGAGTCTTTTGCCAGGTGGCTACTGCTGGTGCTGTGTCAGATAAGTTTGCGGATGTAGCACAGCTGGCGGGCTGCGGGGATTTGCATTTTCATGACCTTCGACATGAAGCTTGCAGTCGGTTGTTTGAGAGTGGTCTGTCTATAGAGCAAGTAGCGCTGGTGTCCGGGCACAAGTCTTGGGACACCTTAAAGCGCTACACACAGTTAAAGCCTGGGGAAGTGTTGGCTGCTAAAGAGCGGACTCTGGGTAGTTAGTAATTTTGGATTCTAAGTAACTAGCTACTTCAGGGGTAGGGAATAAGTATTTTTTCCCGTGCTTGATGTGCGGCACATCAAGTTTGCCCCGATAAATTTGTTGGTAAATTGATTTAGGCTCAAGCTTAAACAGCTCAGCTACTTCTGGCAGGTCCATGAGTGGACCGTATTTCTGTACTAAAAGCTGTTCCATCAATATCTACCTCCACGAATTTCTATAAACCAAGGTCCGTGGTTTTGGGTGTAAAATCCGACGTTTATTGGGTATCCTGAATCGCCTGACTCATTTAGCCAGTTTTGTATTGTGTTAAGACCCATGTGCTTCCTCCTGGGCGTTTATTAGTTTTTCTAAGTACCACTTAGCCTTTTGTAAATCTTCAAGAGGTTTACCTTTGTATTGGTAACGCCATAGGTACTTCATGCAGTTGCCTTTTAGATAGCCTTGCCACTCAGCAAAAGACATGGACGCCTCGATTGCAGTGATGCACTCGATGCTGCCGTTGTTGTAGTGGGGAGGGCGCTGAACTGCGTCTGACATTGCTACCTCATGTAGATTTATTAGAAAGACTAATATGCAAACATTACCAAAAATTTTCGCTAATGCAAGACTAGTTAATTAAATATGAGACGATTGGGAGTAGTTTTGTATCTAGTTGATTTTTGGGCGTTTTATCGCCCCATTCAACGACTTCTAAACAGTTGCTTTTTTTCTTTTTGATTATTACCCACTGGGGAGTACGACTACCTGTTCTGAGTTTTGGTTTAGAGCATTTTATTAAGTCGTAGCATAGTATTAGTTGGCCCGCATAGCCGAGCGGCGGTAAGTCTTTTTCGAGTCTGACGCCGCATACGGCTTGGTATTGTTCGTCAAATACAGATCCAATAACGCGTCGTCGATATTGTGTTTCTTCGCTGATACGTAAAGTTCCGCCATGTACCCAAGTAACAGGCACGCGGAACCGCTCTGCTTCTACGGGATTATAGTTTGGATCAATTTCGTGGGGATCAACTTCTAAAAAGTTAGCGAGCTTAGCGACGGCGTCAGCATGTAGCTCTGTAAGATTATTTAGGTATTGACTAAACGCGCCTTGGGTCCAGCCTAGTTTTTTGGCTGCTTGTACTTGTGTGACTTCGAATTTGTCTTTTTTGGTGTCCCATATTTTTCGAAGGTTACGTACTGCAATTGGTAAGTTTTTTGTTGCCACGGGTATATCCTCTTGATATTACGTGACTCTCTATCCAATCAGCAGTTAATTGAAAGGAAAGCGCTTCATCTTGAAGCTGAGTTTTTGTTATGCCTTTAAAAAGCTGGGGGTCTGTCACAACCACTGCTGACCGCTCAAAACCGACAATTACCACAGCTAATTGTCCGCACATTTGGGCCTTTGTCAACCAGGCTATCTGTAATTGCGATAAGCCAAAGGTAACAACCGTAGTGCTTCTTTTAGGCAATGTGGCATATTTGTACTCAACCCAAAGGGAACCAGCGGGTCCCATATAAAAAGCGTCAGGGACGCCGCCGGTATAGGTATCGTGGATTTTCCAGCGATACACTTCAGGTGAGAGATGCCGATGCACGGCTTTAATAAAGCCGTGCTCGTTCATGCATCCTTACGCGAAGGTAGAGGTGTTGTACTGCTCATACAGAGCTTCTGCTACCTCGTAGTCTTCCTTTTGAGCCCAGCCTTGAAGGTCAAGGTCGATATTCATGTAACTGAACCCGCTCTTGCTTTCGACTGATTTGGAAGAAATCTTCCACAAAGAAGCAAATCGATCTCCGCCCTGAAGCGCGATCTTGCTATTCCAAGCCCTTGATGTTGCTAGTTTTGAGCCCGTGAAGTCGAAAATGACGGGGGTAGTGTCAAGTTCTCCAGTTTCAGGGTTTTTGATCAGCAGCAGGTGCGCGTGGTTCTCTTTGATGTCCCACTCTTCGGGAACCTCTTGGGAGGAAACACACTCTTTGGCTGCTTGCTCGTTGTCAAAGCTGCCACCGTAACCGCCGCCTACTTCCATGTTGCGCCATACGGCCCACTCAACTTTGAAAGTAAGAGACAAACAGTAGATCTCTGACATGACTTGCTTAGTTAGGGTGTTGATAAAGTCACCAACTTCGGCACCTGCAATGTGCTCTTTGTGGTGTTTGTCGACTTCGTTCGACATTTTTTGCAGCAACTTGATCCGGGGGACAATAATGTTTTGCCCTACGTTTTCGTTGCCACGACCGATGCCATCCAGTTTGATGTGTGCTGGTACTTTGTCGTCAAGTTTGATTGCTAAATTAGTCATGCTAATACCTCAAGGTTAGATTAAACGGATTGATAGTTTGCGAAGTTCTCGCTGTTTTACTCCAGGGATGTCAACGCCCATAGCCCACAGTTCTTTGCATGCGGTACTAGACAGCCGACGTTGTAATACTTCAAAGTTGCTGGTTTCGCTGAGCCATTCGAAGAATTGTTCCCAGTCATAGACTTCGGGCACAGTATCTTCGGTGACAGAAATGTTGGCTGCAGAGTTACCACCCTTTGTAGAGCCTTGTTCATCCAAGTTGCGGATGCATTGCCAGTCGAGATCTTGCTTCTCTTTATTGAGTTCTTTGAGTTGCGAGTTGAGCTGGTCAATCTGTTGTTTGTTTTTGACGCGTGCGTCGATGAGTTCACCTAAGTTCATGCTGTTTTCCTTAGTTCGTTGAGTTTGTTAAGTACGCTTAATAGGTCTTCCATTCGTCCAAGTTTGTCTTGAAGCTTTTCGTAGACATCAGGTTCCCAAGTGTCGCGAGCAGCGATTTGTATTACCTCGGTCTTTTTAGTTTGACCGGCACGGTAGATACGACGGTTGAACTGCTGATAGTGCTCAGCGTTGTACGTGGGTGATGCCCAAATAACAGATGTAGCACGGGTAAGAGTGAGTCCGTGACCAGCAGATTGTGGGTGTGCAAACACAACTTGCAGCTGACCTGCTTGCATGCGGTCAACGATGTCTTTGCGTTTTTTGGCAGGAGTACTGCCGTCGATAAAGTCGTATTTGATACCGGCTTTTTTAGAAAGCTCGGTTAACTTTTCGCGTTCATGACGCCAGTTGAATGCCACCAGGCTGTGGTCGCGTGCTTGTATAAGGTCCATAACAAGCTCGTATCGTGCATCATGAACCATGAGCGATGATCCATGGTCATCGTATACAGCACCGGTACACAGCTGCAGCAGCTTTTTTACCTTAGCGCCTGCATGGATAGCGTTAATAGTGCCCTTACCGGTATACAGCACGGAATCTTCCGCCAGGGTGTTGTATTGCTGCAGGATCTTAGGTGGTAGGTCAACGTACATGGTGTTAACTGACTGCTCGGGCATGTCGATACAGTCTTCAAGTGTGTAACGCACGTTGATGTCTTTAATAGCAGCGGCAACCATCTCTTGTGCTTCCGGCTTGTCTACCCAGACATTTGCAAAGCCGTTGAACTGAGGTGTGCATACAGCGCTGCGGAATCCGTAGAAGCGTTTGCCTAGTCGTTCACCGTCGTCAACAAGCAAAGTCGGGTGCCAGATGTCGAGAATAGTGTTGCTGTTTGGTGTGCCCGACATGGCAATGCGGTATTCGAAGTGCTCAGCAAGACGAGCTGCAGCTTTACTGCGTTGGCTGTCTTTGTTTTTGAACGCAGTAAACTCGTCGATACACAGTGTGTCGAAGCCGTCTAAGTATTGTTTGTTTTTTATGAGCCACTTAACGGCGTCATGATTTGTGATGACGATATCTGCATCTGACTTAAATGCGTCGGCACGATTACGTGCGTATGCGACAGCGTATTTCAGTCCGGGTTGGAACTTGGCGCAATCGTCTCCCCAACTGGCAGCGAGAATGCTGAGTGGGGCAAGGACGAGAAGCCTACCTTCACACCGTTGGGCGTAAGCGTCGAGTACAGAACGTGTTTTGCCTGTGCCGGGATCGCTTGTGATGAGAACTCGGGGGTTATTGAGAATAAACTGGGTTGTTGTTGCTTGGTGTTCAAATGGTTTTTGCATGTGTTATGTCTCATGATTTTTTGCCAATTACTTTTAGTTTGGTTTCAGGTTCTTCAATAATGAATTCTTCGGGGTCAGGGTCTTCGCCTTCGACGTAATCAGAAGGCACAAGTTTTATAAGGAGAGTGCGGCCATCCCATTCATAGTCATCGAGGTGAATCTCGACTTTGATCCGCATTGGTCCTCCTGACGCAGCTATGTATTAGTGACACTAATACAGTCGTCTGAACAATTCAATAGTTGGGCGTCAAATTTTTGCTCCCGTAATAAATACAGCAGGGCAATAAGCCGGATCGCCATCATGGTCGTCTCCTTATTTTTCGTGGTTTTTCTTTGGGTGCTGGCTTTTCATGCTCCACGATGCTGTTACAGATTTCGCGCGCGAAAGCCGTTTTTTGAGCTCGGTCATAGTTTCCCACCACTTTGATATGTGCTGGTTTGAGGCGGTAGGTTGACCAAAAAGCAGCCTCTGGTGGGTCGGTTGCGAGTTCATATTCGATATGGGTTCCGTCGTTTCGCACGTAAAAGCATCCGGTGATACGTCCTTTGCTGTTGATAAGTCCGTGTCTTGTGCTTGTTTTTTCTGGATCGCTTTTATTAGAAGTAGTATTTCTACGGCGGTTAATAGTCTTGACAGCCAAATCATTGATCCCCCTGCTGGTTGTGTTGAGCTTTAGCGAATAACACGACAATGATTGCTATTAAAGCGAACAGTGGCAGCATTACAGCGCCTAAGCTTATGGCTATGAGGTAGCTGAAATAAAACAGCATAAACAAAGCTGCGGCGGCTACCAGGAACTGAATTGTTTGTATTATTTGTTTCATAACGACCTCGCATAAAAAAAGACCCCGCATAAGCGAGGTCAATAGGAGTGATCCGACATAAAAATGTCGGAGCCTATGAGTTGTTTAATTACATGTAACAGACATTGTTCCGTCAGCAGCTGTTGTTGCTGAGCATTTTACTGTTGAATCTAAAATGTTTTGCACGCTGGTTTGATAACTCGACCAGATACTGCTGAACAGACTGTTGTTGTTTGAATCAATGTCTAGCATATTCGTGAAGCCATCTGTCGCTACGCCAGATATGCCGTCCATGCCCGCAATGCCAAGAATTGTGGCGGTATCCAAACCAGCCGTACCCAGCGTAGTTGCAGTATCTAGGCCAGCGACGCCAAGAGTGGTTGCGGCATCAAGACCGGCAGTGCCCATAGCGACAGTGGAATCTAGTCCCGCAGTGCCAAGGCCCACTAAGCTAAGGTAGCCAGCGGCCCCGAGGTTGGTCAGGTTGTTCATGCCGGTAACGCCAAGCTGAGTTGTGCTGTTTAGGCCAACTGTCGCAATAGCAGTATTCGCGTCAAATCCTGCAGTGCCCAGATCTACCGCTCCGTTGATGCCAGCAGTGCCAAGATCAACCATGCCGTCGATGAATGGTGTGTAATCAACATTGCCCATCGCGTTAAACCCGCCGAGTGCAACGTCTGCCGTTGTTGCGTTAGCCGCAACAAAAGATCCGTATAAGGCTTGTTGGTTTACTGAATCAGCGGATATA
>Ga0208161_1001702_pt1 | contig 11623 bp, 7 predicted proteins | sample CB_VirMetaG_3_FD_184538 | JGI IMG/M metagenome (GOLD analysis project Ga0208161, IMG submission 184538) | Freshwater to marine saline gradient viral communities from Chesapeake Bay - CB_1508_1S Viral MetaG (SPAdes) (version 4) | ecosystem: Environmental > Aquatic > Marine > Coastal | place: USA... | reverse complement strand
ATCTAATTGGTAAACCGTTACCGCACCAGACGTGACAGTAAATTGGTCAGAATCAAATGATGCAACGCCAGGGTTAGTAACCGTGGCAAGTTCTGCTGCGATGGTAAGTTCATTTGTACCATCGTTATACGTAAGATCAATACCTTCACCAGCAGTCAGAAGGTTTGCTACTTCACTATCCACCAACTGTTCAAAGGTGACACCATCAATATATAATTGACCAGTGACATCTAAGGGTTTGTTGGTTGTCCACTTATCACCCGCTGCGTTATATGTGATTTCTGCATTAGCACCGGCAATAAGAATTCCGGCCCCGTCAGCAGCACCAGCTGTCTGTGCGCTATCCGCAAGAGTGATCTTAAGATCATTAACAGAAAGTTCTGTTGAATTGATCGTTGTTGTTGTACCCTGAACGGTAAGGTTACCAAGGATATAAACATCCCCAGAGTCACCAACCGGATTAGGATCAAGATACAGAATACCATTTGCGGTAGTTGTGCTAATGGTGTTACCATCGATTTTAACATTATCGACTTCAAGAGAAGTCAGTCCTGTGACATTTGTTATTGTGTCACCGAGGTTTACTGTCGTATCACCAATAACTACAGTAGAGTTGGCGAGTTGGTTGTTGTCAACTCCACCAGCCGCAATAGAAACGTGTCCATTTGAAACTGAGAAATCGTTGTTATCAAAAGAAGCAACACCCTTATTATTGGAGTCAGCATTTTCACCATCAATTGTGATGATCTGACCAGAGTGTGTTACATCGATACCTTCTCCACCGAAAATAGCGAACGAGTGGCTGCTAGGACTGAACGATCCCGTATCGGTTTGAATTGATTTGAGAACCGTGTCTACAAGTGAGACTTCACCAGCATTAACAACAAAGTCAGCTGATACGAATTGTGCAACACCCTTTGCATCAGAATCCGCATTAGCAGCGGTAATCGTTACTGTAGAACCAGCACCAGAAGTAGAAATCCCCTGAGCCGCAGTACCTACAATGTTAAATGTATGACTGGAAGGTGTGATAGAACTTCCATCAGTACCAACAACTTTCGCTACTGCATCGACTAGGTTGATATGACCAGAAGCAGTTGTGAAGTCTGAAGAATCAAAAGACGCCGCACCCTTAACCGTATTAGTGGCATTCTCAAGATTGAACGTAAATGTGTTTGACGCTGAATCAAGTGCAAGAGTGATATTGCCTGTTGCAGCAAGTGTTACATCCGAGTCTAAAATAGAAATCGCATGATCGTTAATTGTAAGGGTGGTCGCAACCGAAACCGTACCAGCGGCAGTAAGTTGACCACGATCATTGACTGTGAATGTCGGAATTTCTGTTGCAGAACCATAACTACCAGCAGTGACACCAGAAGAGTCAATGGTATATGTTACGGTATCATCGGTTACGTTTGAGGTTAACCCAGGCCCACCCGCAAAGGTGAGAACTCCAGACACAGAAGAGAAAACATCCGAGTCTGATTGATCGTCTGCAATACTAAAAGAAACTGAAGAAATTTGTGTGTCAACATATGCTTTAGTTACTGCATCACTATCTGCAAGTGGGGTTGCAAGATTGATAATGCGAGAACCATTAGCATTGATGATGTTGTTAGCGGATACTAAATTTAATCCACCAGATGTTGTAGAAATAATATTGCCATTGATATCAATATTGTCTACAATCAAATGATCCAACTTAGAGTTGGAATCAGCAATCAATGCGGTATTTGCAGTTAATGCACCAAAGGGCGCAACACCCTCACCACCTAATAGGTCAACGTAATATTTACCACCAACCACGGTATGGTTAGCAGCATCACCATTGGTCTCTGTGCCAGTACCAACATATAAACGGTCACCGCCGGCACCATTATAATATGAATACGCTAACTCGCCTTGAGCTAGCGTGCTGGGATTCCCACTAGTCCCAGATCGTTTTATTCTAATAATTGATGCCATCAGTATTGGCCTCCGTTAATTGTTTGTTCCTGTAATAATGTGCTTGCTTCGAAATTCTCTGTTGTCGTATTATAAATTAGAATGCTTCCGTTAATTTTAGTTGAAGTATCTACTCCAGCCAAATCATTAATAGAATTACTCCCACCTAAAGATTGTGCTTTCCACAATCCTTCCGTAGCATTCCAAACAAGCGAATCACCATCTACTTTTCCAGAAGTATCAATTCCACGAATTTCGTCAATATTGACAATCCTTGGATCAATTTTTCTTACGGGTTTACCGACCGTTACTTTTTTAACAACGGTAACATTCTTTGTAGATACATTGTCTACATTGATACTGTTTCTGCTAACCTTTATCGCCATTAATCGTCACCTTGTAACAGACGGTGAAATTTGTATTTTTCCTTGAAGTACTCTTTCAACAATTGTATTATCGCCTGAGTCCTGATAGGAAATTTCTACGTCATAGACGTATCTGCCCCTAGAACTCAGAGCTTCAGTTTGTGTATTTGTAAGGGAAAGGATTAAGACCCCATCTGTGGCAGGGTCAGCTATAGTGGCCGTGAAGTCAATGACCTCAGCACTATCCGTGGAATTATAATTCCGTTTCATTTTTGCGGCCGCAGAATGTCCAGTCAAATCTTTAACGGAACCATCTTGTTCCACGAGATTTAACTCAATCGCAACGTCTGCGCCTTGATCTATGATTAGGTCTTCGTAGTGTGCCATTCCCAGTTTCCAACTTAGTGAATACTATCATGTTTTATTTATATAAACCGGAAACTGGAAAACAATTTATTCGGAGCTAATTTCGTACACTAGGTCTTCTTGAAGGGTTTCCGAACTTTCTCTATGATCCCAAATAAATGAGACTGTCAATCTCCAACAATCACTCTGAGCAGCATGATATAACAGTTTGTCTCTCTCACGATAACCACCAAAATATCCAGCTTTACACTGCCATCCCTTCTCATCATGAAGAGTCACAATTTCCCCATTGTCGGGATTGCGATATTTGAACCAACCATCACCAGTCTCCGACCAAGTGCAGATCAGATTATATGCACAAGCGTTTGCATTATTGTGCCATGATATGTATCCGCCAGGAGGATAAAAACAGAACAAGGCTGAATTTTTTGCACCAAGAAAGTTTACCAGTTTGTGGTTACATTCTGTGATCCTTTTTAACATCTTCAGAGGATATTCTGGATTGTTTTTTCTGGCATATTCCGAAAACATATTATGTTTCAGTTGATGTGGTTTGAAACTATAACCAACTAAGTGATCGGGAAACCCCTCATGTTGGTCTCCTTCAACATCAACAATATACCTGAGATAGTCTTCAGACATCCATTTGTCACGAGACTCTTTATCAGTTTGATGTTCACAATGAAGATGATTATTTTTAACAAATTCTTCAATGTTATCGGTAAGAATTTTTCTACAATCTTCCAGAAGTTCTAAGAACTCTGGATTCTTGATAGGAATATCTTTCATCTGACTCATAAAATATAACCGTCTTTATTTAATCCACAGGAGTAATGTCGAACAATAACAGGCCCTTCCGGTTTAGTTATTGCCCAGTTCCAAGCATTGTAGTAGTTCCACCGAATGTCATCATCAAAGATTCCAATCTTAAGTTCTTTATACTTGGGTTCTTTTTCGGTCAACCACCAGAGAGAAAACTGATCCCAAGAACGAAGACTTTCACCGTAACCCTCAGGCCACCATTCACGATCCATCTGTTGTCTGGTTAGTTCCCACCAGTCATCCATGAACTGTCGAACAATAGGTTTTGTCATATCATAAAGGCAAACCCCACCGCACAACCAAAACTTATCCTTACCATAGGGAGTATCGAATTCCCATTCAGCGTAGGAGTAACTTCTTTCTTTGGTCAACTCTGTAAAGACCACATCATGATCTTTCATTTCATCCCAGACTTTTGCGATGTCTTCGTGTTCAACTTCCATGTCTGCATCAAGATACATCGTGATGTCATAGGGGGTTTTCGCCATACCCCAAAGTTTTGCACGATAATGGTCGTTACACCAAATTACTTGATCAAACAAATCACGATGAACTTCCTCAAACATCCACTCTTCGCAAAAGAGTGTAATCTTTGCGTCTTCGTAATAGTCTAGAATTGACTCAGCGAGATTGACTGCGTATCGATAAAAGTTAATTTTACGAGAAGCAACAATTACAAAACCCTTACTCTTCTCCGACACTCTCAGTTTCCTCTGTTTTTTTCAATTCATCCATAAGGATCATAATAGCATAGAGGTTGACTTCAACCTTATTCTTCGCTCTACGTAATTTAGATTTTAGAGGCCGATTCTTCGAATCTTTAATTTCAGGAACTTCGAACGCTTCCAGTTTGTAATTAAAGAGTTCTTCTAACTTTCGAGCTTTAGCGTGTTCAAGTTGACGTTGCTTTTCTTCTTCAGATTCTCTCTTCTTACGAGCGTTTCTTTCATCAGTGTTAGCATTAATATTCTCTTCACCTAAAGCTTCTACAACTTCAATGAAGTCCGGATTGTCATTTCCGTCCTTATCAGTCTTACGAAGTTTCATCACTTGTCGAGTGACTCTACCCACGTCATCTTCAATTTCAAGGATGCAGTTCAGCATTTGTTTTTCTCCGGTTTCCCAGAATGCATTGTCCATCCATTTTCTATAACTCATTTCATCATCTCCTGTGTGCGAAATTTATATTATATAGACATTTTATTAGTATACAACATTATACAAAGATTGTCAAGGATCAAGCCGAACGCACATATAATGTATAGGTTTGAATCGTTGACGGATTACTGTCAATTGTCGTACCCGTGTAGTTACCCACAAAGGTTCTAGAATAGTTACCTAAGAAGCCACGAGCATAATCACCAGTAAAGGCTCTAGTGTAGTTACCCGTATAATCCCCAAGGAAGTCCTGAGTCGAAACCCTTGTGGAAACACGAGAATAGGCTGAGTTTCTTGTTCTTGTAAAAGAAGATACTCTGGTTCGTGTCGAATCCCTTGTGGAAACACGAGTATATTCTCCGAGATAATTCCGTGAATAGTTACCCACAAAGTCTCCAGCAAAGTTTGTTACACGATCACGTGAGTAGTTACCTTCAAAACTTCTAGTGTAGTCACCAGTATAGTTACCTAAGTAGTCACCAGCGAAATCACGGGTGTAATTACCAACAAATCCTCTGGAATAATTTCCAATAAAGTTACCCGTAAAATCTTGCAAACTATTTCTAACATACTCACCCACAAAATTACGACTATAGTCACCAAGAAAGTTTTGAGTAGTTGTACGAGTACTAACACGAGTATATGTTGAAACACGTCCTCTGGTATAATTAGATGTTCTTGTACGAGTGTAAGCCGAGTATCTTGTTCTTAAAGAAACTCTGGTGTATTCACCAACGAAGTTACCAGCATAGTCACCCACAAACCCACGAGTGTAATCGCCTACGAAATCTCCAGCAAACCCACGGGTGTAATTACCTGTGTAGTCACCAGCGAATCCACGAGCATAATTCCCTACGAAAGTTCTGGAATAGTTACCCACAAACCCACGAGCATAACTTGAATACCGAGTTCTTGTTGAAAGTCTGGTATAAGCGGATACTCGTGTACGTAGTGATGTACGAGTTGATGTTCTAGTGTAATTTCCAGGCCCGACATAGTTACCGAGATAATCTGTAGTCGTATTGGTATAATCACCAACGAAGTCGCCAGCGTAAGCTACTCCACGAGTATAAGCGGCCGCATAATTTGTCGTTGCATTAGTATAATCACCAACGAAGTCGCCAGCGTAAGATACTCCACGAGTATAGTTCGCTGCATAATTTGTCGTTGCATTAGTATAATCACCGACAAAGTTACCAGCGTAAGCTACTCCACGAGTATAGTCACCAGTATAATACAAGGTACGTGTATAGTTGCCCGTATAGTAGACCGTTCCAACGTAGTTGCCGGTATAGGTAGCAGTATTTGTATAATCTCCGGTATAGTAAACTGTATTTCCATAATCTCCGGTATACGTTACTGTATTTGCATAATCTCCGGTATAGTAAACCGTTGCAGCATAGTCGCCTACGTAATACGCAAGTCTACCATAAACCTCAGTTCTAGTGTAATATGCTTGCGTGGTGAACCAAGAACCATAAGGCGGAGGAGTGCTTCTGAAATAAACGAGCCATCTCATATATCCCGCAGTTCGGCTATAATATTCAAACAGTGCTCTAGTTCTAGTGTATGCAGTTCCCGCAGCTGCTCTATTTCTAGTGTAAGTGACCGGAGCAACTCTATTCCTACTGTAACTGACAGGGGCTGCTCTAGCTCTAGTGTAATAAAGAGTAGAAGAACGAGAACGGGTATAGTCAACGTCCCCCGCTCTGGCTCTTGTATAATCACCTGTCCCTGTCGTAACTCTTGTATAATAAAGAGTGGAGGAACGAGAACGAGTAGAGGTTCTAGTATAGTTACCAGTACCTACGTAATCACCAGTATAATAAAGAGTGGAGGAACGGGATCGTGTTGAAGTTCTAGTATAGTTACCAGTACCTACGTAATCCCCTGTATAATACAAGGTAGAAGAACGAGATCGTGTTGAAGTTCTGGTGTAGTTGCCAGGCCCAACATAGTTTCCTACGTAATCTGTAGTTGTGTTTGTGTAGTCACCGACAAAGTTACCTGCATAATCCCCAACGAAATCACGGGCATAATTACCCGTATAGTCACCAGCAAACCCTCTGGCGTATGATGAGTATCTTGTTCTGGCGTAAGCTGAACCTCTATTTCTTGTATAAGCAGAATAACGAGTACGAGTACTGACACGAGTATACGCAGAAACTCTCGTTCTGGTACTAGTCCGTGTATAGTTTGAAGTTCTAGTTCTCAGAGAAGTTCTGGTTGAAGTTCTTGCATAGTTGCCCGTGTAGTCACCAGCAAACCCTCTGGCATAATTCCCAATGAAACCACGAGCATAGTCACCCGTGAAAGTTCTTGCATAGTTACCCGTGTAATCTCCGGCATAACTGGAGACACGAGTTCTTGTATAGGCAGAATTTCTGGTTCTGGCGTAATTACCAACAAAATCGCCTGTGAAAACGTTGAGACTATCTCTAGTGTATGCTGAGTACCGAGTTCTGGCGTAAGCGGATACTCGTGTACGTGTTGAGACTATTTGGCTGTCTCTAGTGTAATTGGAGACACGAGTCCTAGCATAATTGCCGATAAAATTACCGGCAAAATCGGTTACTCTATTTCTAGTAAATGCTGAAACACGTGTTCTAGAATAGTTGCCGGTATAATCACCAATGTAATTGCCAGCATAGTTACGAGCATAATCGCCAGTAAAATCTCTGGCATAGTTGCCAGTATAATCGCCAGCATAATTAGATGTACGTGTTCTTTGCGAAACACTCGTATAGGCCGAAACACGATTTCTAGTATAATTAGAAGACCTTGTGCGAGAATAGGCTGAGTTTCTGTTACGGGTATAGTTAGTTTCAACAGTTGTCTTTTTGGTGTCGGTGGCTGTACCAACCGCAGTCCATGTTCCGGCATCGGTTGGAGCTCCTTGTGATGCAGAGCGTAATTGATATGAACCGATATTACCGGCCGTTGCTCTTAAGTTACGAACAAATGCACCAATGGTATCGGACATGTCACTATCCGACATTTCTCTAAGATCACCATCGTCCAATCCTACAGGACGAACGGTTGTGGGTGCAGTCATATACAGTCGTTGCCAGATGCTATAATTGACTGTAGTCCCATCTGCCTGAGTATCAGAAAAAACATTGTTGATTTTTAGCAGATAATCGGAACTAGGTTGCGAACTTGCTAACCTATAGATGCCAGGATATTCGGATGTTGCAATACGAGAATTAATTCGTGTCGCCAACGTCTGCATATCGCCATCTGACATTTCATAAAAACTAGGAGTACCTCCTCCATCAGTATTATAACCGATAGGGCGTAAGGCGCCAGCAGAAGGAGATTCAGTTCCAGCCTGTTGATATACTGTTGTCGTTGTGGAACCGGACGAGATTGAAGAAGCGGGGTGAGTACCTACCGCTTGATTATAGAACGTGTCTACGTATGTACCAATAGAGGTGTTACCTGCGGCCGAAAGAGTGATGTCACTAACCCCTGTCGTAGAAGCAAGGTTATCCTTACCAACAACATAGGCAATATAGTTCTCTTCCGAGGCGGTCATCTCTTTGAGATCACCATTCACCCCAGATAATTTTAACGGTGTGTTAGAAGACATAATTTTCTCCAATCCTTTCGAAGTATTTATGCATATCTAACATACAAGGTATACGTTTCAATTGTTTCTATTCCCGATCCAATAGTCGTTCCGACATAATTTCCTACGAACCCACGGTTATAATCTCCTGTGAATCCTCTAGAGTAGTTGCCAATATAATCACCGACAAACTCTCCGACATAAGTTCCTACGTACTCACCAATGTAACTAGACGTTCTTGTTCTAGTATATGTAGACACTCTGTTTCTACTGAAATGGCTCAGTCTAGTGAAATTCGCATTTCCTAATCCAAGATAATCCCCAATATATCCCTGCAAACTATTTCTGGTATATTCCCCGATATAGTTACGAGAATAGTTTCCTACAAAGTCCAGTGAAGATGTACGTGTCGAAGTTCTGGTATAATTAGAGTTCCTGCTTCTAGCGTATGTTGACACTCTATCTCTGGTGAAATTAGAATCTCTTGTTCTACTAAAAGTCCTAGCATAATTACCAGCAAAGTTTCTACTGTAATTGCGTGAGTAGTCACCAGTAAAGTCTCGTGTAAAGTTTCTGCTGTAGTTACCAATAAAGTCTCGTGTAAAATCAGCAGAGACAAATTGACGAGTGTACCCAGAAACCCTAGTTCTCTCAAAGTTTCTGCTGTAGTTACCAGTAAACTCTCCAGCAAAGTTTCGTGCATAATTAGACGTTCTGGTCTGAGTACGCAATCTCTGGTAATTTCTTGCGTAATTTCCCGTGAAAGTGGCTACATAATCTCCCGTGTAATCGGCCGTGTAGTTACCAAGAAATCCTCTAGAATAATTAGACGTTCTGGTTCTATTGAAATTCCTAGAATAATTGGAACTTCTGGTTCTAGTGAAATTTGCAGTGTACCAAGTCGTTACAGGCGAATTTCTGGTACTGGTACGAGTATAATTTATGGCTGATGAACGTACCCGTGGGTAAGGTTCCCCCCATGGCCCGTAGCTTACATAAGCCCAGTTAGTATAGTATGCGGTTCCTATATAATCTCCAGTGTAATAAGTTGTATTGAGATCAGTTCTAGAATACGCCAGAGGAACTTGAGAAGTTCTGGTTCTGGAGTAAAATTCAACAGAAAGATTTCCTTCCCAAGGGAATGGCCCACCATAAATCAACCAACGACTAAACGAAGTAGTATAGTTTTGATCCATGTTGCGATTATAGTCGCCTATAAAATCTCTGGAATAGTTACGAGAATACTCTCCAAGAAAGTCTCTTGAATAAGTTGAAGTTCTGGTTCTATTGAAATTTGAAGTTCTAGTTCTCGTAAAGGCAGAGTTTCTATCATACTCCATCCATCTAGTATAATTGCCGGTGTAGTTACCAGCAAAATTTCTGGAGTAAAGAGATGTTCTTGTTCTGGTAGACTCTCTGGTATAACCACGAGCATAATTTCCAACAAAATCTCTACTATAAGAAGAGGTTCTTATGCGTGAGTAATTCGAAGTTCTGGTTCTTGTATAGGCTCTGGAATATGTCGAGTTTCTAGTTCTAGTGAAAGCCCTAGCATAGTTTGAAGTACGATCTCTAGTGTAAGCTGAATTACGGTTCAGAGTGAATGTCGCAGTATAATTTCCAGCGAAAGTCCTAGAATAATCTCCGGTGAACTCTCTTGAATAGTTACCCGTGTAATCTCCGGCATAATTACTTGTTCTCGTGCGTGTGAAGGCACGAGCATAATCGCCCGCATAATTTCCTATGTAATTGCCGACATAGTTGCCTTCAAAACTTCTGGTGTAATTACCAGTAAAATCTCTGGCATAGTTGCCGGCATAATCTCCCGCAAAACCACTTGATCTTGTACGAATATAATTGTCAGTATATGTTGACACTCTATTACGATAATAAGTCGAAACACGTGTACGAGTATAATCAACTTCGCTTGTTGATCTCTTCTTATTTGTGGCCGTACCAACGGCCCTCCACGAACCGTCAACTGTCGGAGCACCATCAGTGCTTGATCTGAGTAGGTAAGACCCAACATTACCAGAGTATGCTCTTCTGGTCTTTGCACGTTGACCCAAGGTAAACTTAATCGCACGATCTGTCATCGTGGTGATACCTTGGAATGTTACTCCATCACTGGAATCTCTTTGAATGCAAGCTAGATTTGCAACAGAACCGTCACTGTCCAAAATGGAAGAAGGCGCTGATTGACTTTCTCTTCGCCAGATGTGATAGTTAACATCAGTATCTTCTGTCACGGTGTCAGTAAAAACGTTGTTAATGAACTTACTGTAATTTACGCCAGGAGATGTCGAAGATAATTTAAATTGTCCGATATAATCCGATAGAGCAATACGTCCATTAATACGGTCAACAAGAACATTCATGTCCGAGTCGGCCATTTCATAAACACCCTCAGACCCAATACTCGTAGGCCCATCCGTAGTTGGGTTAAAGTATCCAATGGGTTTGTGGAAATCAGAATCAGATTCGTCTGCTGTACCAGCGATCTGATACAGTGTGGTTGTGGTTGCCCCAGAGGTAATCGCAGACGCTGGGTGAGTGCCCACGGCCTGATTATAGAAGGTGTTTACAAAAGAACCAATAGAAGTGTTTCCGGTGGATGTGAGTGTAAGGTTACCCACATCGCCAGAGTCAGATTCGACAAAATGACTACCAACCAAATATGATAGGTAGTTTTCTTCTGTCGAACTCAGTCTTTTTAAATGGCCTTGATCCGGAGAATGTAACTTTAATGGCTTACTCTTCGCAATTGGCATTACTACCTATCCTTACGTTATGTATTTAACAGAGTGCCATTTTCGTCATAAATGTTTATCACTCTACTAGCAAGATGGTTTAACGCCGACACGATACTTGATGTTGCCCCCGCACTATCAAAGAATGCTGCAAGGTTTGACAATGAACCAATTCTACTGTCAAGAGTCCCAGCACTATCTTGCAAGTCTGAAATGTCAGCAGCAAGAGCATTCAGTGCAGTGATGTGGGTAGTCTTCGCACCAGCAAAGTATGCATCCAAATCTTGCAAAGAACCAATTGAATCGTGCAGTTCATTAATAGCAGCGGTAAGGTTTGTTGCTTTAGTTGCAAGAGCCCCTGCCGTTGTCCCAATGAAGGTTTCATTGGAATCCATCTCACTTTCAAGGTTATTTAGTCTTCCCGCATGAGAGACTAATTTAGTAGCATCAGAGTCTAACTGACTGTGCAATTCATTAATCGCACCACCCAAGTGATTAGATGTTGTGTTGAGTGTAGTACCCTGTACGATGTTTCCGACAAACGTTGCTTTTGCAGCCGAGTCAAATGTAATGTGGTTTGCACTTCTGTTCTGAATGATGAGATCACCACCAGAGTTTCTTAATGCACCAAACTGTGTACCATCATC
>Ga0208161_1001701_pt1 | contig 11625 bp, 14 predicted proteins | sample CB_VirMetaG_3_FD_184538 | JGI IMG/M metagenome (GOLD analysis project Ga0208161, IMG submission 184538) | Freshwater to marine saline gradient viral communities from Chesapeake Bay - CB_1508_1S Viral MetaG (SPAdes) (version 4) | ecosystem: Environmental > Aquatic > Marine > Coastal | place: USA... | reverse complement strand
CATACTTTATGTCTTCAAAAAATCCAGGTTTGATAGTATTAACAAACTCTTTAAAATTTTCAGCATAATAAAACTGCCCATCATATATTGCTCTCCCATTTAGATAATTTTTTGAGACTTCTACATCAAATGCTGATGGGAGATCAATATCAATCTTTTTCTTAAATATTGGTTTAGATTCTTTAGAAAGTTCTAATGCTTTATCTGGTGAACTAGTAACAAAGTTCTTTCCTGTATGTCCCTCTTTAAATTTGTCAAATGTGTATTCTTTATGTAAAGGGGCATCAAGTTGCTTCAAAAAATTATTGAATGAAACATTAAGACCACAATTGTGGCACTTAAAATTTGTATTATTCTTTACCTGATAGAGATATCCTCTTGCCTTATTCTTATTCTTCTGTGAATCTCCACAGATAGGACAGCGAAAATTATAGAGATTATTCTTTACCTTTTTAAATTTTTGAAGTCGTGGAGAAATCAAATTGATGTACTTTACATCAATAAAATCCATAATCAAGCCTTAAAGTTCCTGTGCTCCATTATAGAACCTTGTGATTGTGGCGTCAAGATCTGAAGTGCTGCTGGAACTCTCAATAAAAATGTGAGACAAGCAAGGGCACCTATAGCCATCCAGACTCTCTTTTCTATAGTCTGTACTCTTGACACAATACGGTCATAATCGAAGTCAACTTTATCACGGAGTTTGTCAATTTTAGCAAAGAGTATGTTGTCGGTCTCTTGTTGTTTAGTGATTTTTTCTTCATGTACTGCGAGCATCTTACTCACATTACTATTTACTTCACTAAGCTTTTCAATTGCATTATCAATTTTAACAATAATTATCTTTACATCCTCTATTTTTTGCTCCAATACAGCAACTTTAATTCCTTCTGACATCTTTGGGACTGAAGTAGGGATTGAAATTTAAAGCACTCTTTACTCTCTTATTTTCTTCCCTCTTCGCCCTCTTCTTCATTAACTGATCAATATACTTTTTGACATACTTTCTTCTTCCATCAATTTTCATCACAGGATCATATCCTGCAGTAGGACCAGCAGGATTGGAGGATCCGCTAAAACCACCAGAACCACCAGGAGGATTAGCAACCATTCCCTCTTCATTGACGCTAAATTCATGATACATTGCAGATCTAAATGCATCTATAAATCTATCAATTTTGTCCTTGTCCATTAGAGATTTTCTCCAATTCTTCTAAGCACCTTTGATCCATTTCAATATCATGAATATAGCATCTTGGATATTCTGGAAGTTTATCTAAGAAAACAATGAATGTTTTAATAGAAGACCAAAGATTTCTTTCAATTTTATAAAACAACATAGGAGTAGCAGCATCACCAAAGATGTTATACAAAATGATAAAATGATTTATCAATAGATGTATCTTTAGTTCGCCACTACTCTTATATCTTTTCAGAAGACGTTTAATGTACTTGAAGTGATTCAAGTCTCTATTAAAATCCTCTTTTGTTACCGCTTGAGGATTCTCATAGTGTTTAATAGCAAATAAGAGGAAATTCTCCTCATTCAACTCATTAAAAATCATATATTATCAAGCAGGTGGATATGCAGGAACATTGCCAGTTTGGATACCAGACATTGCAACAAGAGTCTCAGACTTAACTCTCAGGTTGCCATCAGTATCAATATAAGTGGTAACTCCAACCCAACCTGCATGTGTCAGTGCATATGAAGTATTTTGAGCAGTGTCAGTTCCACCACTATTTACACCATAAACATATGCATCATATCCATCAACTTGTCTGGTAACAGTCAGACCAGCACCAGAACTAACAGTTGCACCAGCGCCAATAGCACTTGCAATAGTCAGTTGTGGACCACCAAGAGTGGTAAGTCCAACTGCAGAAATTCTTGTTGATGCAAAAGTTGGTCCTTGCAGACTATCACCAACAATAACTCCCTCAGTAGAAGTTACAGGAATGAGTGTTGTTCCACCAGCTGCAACTGCACTAGTTGCAGTATTTAAAACAGTTAAAGTGGTTGTTCCAGATGCTCTGGTTTCACTGTAAGTATTGTCAAGAATAGTATACTTAGGAAGTTGACTTACAGTAAATGAAGTTGAAGCAATAGCAGCACCACTCAAACCAGCAGTTGAACCGATAGTGAGTGAAGTTGTGCTTGCAATGCTGATGATGACAGCATCTCCAAAATAAGTACCAGCACGGTCACCAAATCTAATTACATCACCCTCTTGCGCAGCTCCTGTTTGTCCAAAGGTAGTTGCACTACCAGTAACAACCCCAGTTGAGTAATTCAGAGATACTGTACCAGTAGAACCTACAGCATCATTATTTCCCCAAAGTGCCATGTCTTTGCCCTAAATGAATTTGTTATGCTATAAGATATTTATAAAAAAAGGAGACCATTACTTTTTGTCCCCTTTGCGTAAAACAACTTTTAAAAAGTGAGTTAATAGGTCAAGTAAACCATTCTCTTCAAATTGTTTTGTTTTTGCCAACCACTCAGATGCAGTTAGCAAAAGACCCAAAGCAATGGTTACTCCCCAGTTCGTTAGGAAGCAAGTAATCATGCTTCAGGTTGTGCTGTAAAGAGTTTCTCTTTAACTAACTCAAGAACTACATCATCAATGCTATTATCAGTAGATTTTACGTACTTTGTCAAAAGTTCAAGTACAAGATTTTTAACTGCTGGATGTGTTGCAATTGAAATCAGAAGTGGTTTTACCACTGCTACTACTGCAGACATGATGACCTCCAATAAGGGTATCCTGGACTATTTAGAAAATAGTGCCTTTAATCAATAGACTCCCTTTCTTGCAGCCTGCAGTCTGATATTCAAATCTCTGATTTTCTGAGCTTGAATTTTCTTTTTCTGCATCTCTACATTTTTATCATTAGTTCCAGAACCCTGATCAATTGGTTCATCCATTGCTTCTTTTACGCTAGGAAGTCCCTTATGCTTAGTCTTAGCAAAATCTTTTGCTTGCTGTGTTGTCATACCTGCAGCTGCCTTTGCAACCTCAGGTGAAGGTGCTGCCATCCTACCTTTCTTCACAGCATAAACCATTCCCATGAACTTTTGCTGTTGCTTGCTAAGTGCTTTCTCATCAATCTGTTCAACATTTTCCACATACTGAGAACGATATTTGCCACCAGTTGCTTTGTGAGTATCAGCAAGTTCTACTGCTCTTGCGTCAGCATACTTTTTGCTTTTTACAGGTTTGCCAATCTTCTTCTCCTTTCCACCATCAGGAGAACCCATTACCTGATATGGCATTTCATTAATCTGCATTTCTTCACCAAGTTCTCCCATTGCCTTTTGCTTGCGAAGTTTCTTGGGATTCTTAGTCTTATCTGCTGAGTAGTTATCATCCTCAGCATCGGGATCTACGGCACTACGATGTCTTGTGCTTCTTTCTGCATCATCCAGTTTTGCACGACCAAACTTCGCTTCATCAGGAGAATAGGTCCTACCACTATTATACCATTCTTTACCTACATGACCTCTCTTCTTGGCATCAGCAGAAGCTTCTCTACGCTTGAGTTTTCTGCGATTTGCCTTGAAGTCCTTCATCGTCATGCCTTCATCAATTTCAGTCTCTTCCTTTTTAAGTTTTGCAAGAGCTGCTGCACCTGCTACTTTCCTTTCCTTACTTTGCCACTTTCCACCAAATGATGTTGGAGCACCACTACGATCTAAACCACGCATATCACCATATTTTTGTCTTGTGCCTTCACCAGGCTCATCATTTCTTTCCTCATCAATTTCAATCATTTCAATTAATTCGCCACCCAGTTCTTCAACTGCTTCTTTCATCACTGGGTTGATAACTACTTTATTCTTTACTTTCTTTTCTTTGATTTCCTTACTTGCTTCAACCTCATCCATAACTTCTGAAAGATCTTGTCTCCAGTTAGAGAATGATTCTTTTACTCTGGTTCCATAAATCTTCTTCTTTCCATCAGGAGAAGGAATAAAAACACCCATAGTTTTATCAGTAGAATCCTTATTATCAATAGATCCACTTACATCAGAATCAATTCTTGCAGATGCTTTTTTAGCGAGCTTTGCAATATCTCCAGAAGGAATTTCTACTTCTCTCTTCTCTTCTACATATTCTTCCTTATGAGTAGCACCACCAGTCAAACCAAGTCTTTCCTTAACAAATTGCTTCTCCATAGAAGTGGCATTCACTGATCCAATATAATCATTGAATGCCTTACTTACAGGTACTGCCTCTTTACGTGCTCTATATCTGATAGCCTTAACCATCTGCGAAACTCTTTGTCTCACAGCTTCTGGAGTTTGTTCCTGCTCAGCAATCTGATTAAGATATACTGATGACAACTCGTTAAGGGAATTAATCATGACTTAGATTTAGATACTCTTCTTCTTGTATCTATTTATGAATTCCCTAATATTTGTCCTTGGTCCTTTGTATGGTTTTGCACCAGGTTGAAGATTCATATTTTCCCCTTTCTCAAAACCAGGAGTCATATCAACAGCATATTGGAAATAACCTTTTGTTCCTGCAAGAGTATTTGGTTTTCCAGGAACTCTCTGCTTACGATCCATCTTAACTTCACTATACTCACGAAGATCACGAATCCAAGACTTGAACATAATATTGTCTTCTGTAACACAGATCAAATAGTTAGTTCCTCTACGAATAACTCTTCCAACAAGACCAGTATTTAAGTTTTCTACGAGTTGATCAATTTTGAAAAGATTTCCTGAGACATAGTTCTCTCTAAGATTCTTCCAATCAAACTTAGGTGCAATTTCCCATAACTGCCATTTTTCAGTGAGAACGCCCATTTGCTTACGAACTGTATTGAACAGTTTCTTTGCTGCTTTATCATCAAGAACTGGAGGAAGACCAGTTCTAAATGTTTTAAAGTCATTCTCTGCTGCTGCTTTGCGCATCTTGGATGCAGACATACCTTCTACACCCTCAGCGTCAGGATCCCTTTCTCCAGCAGAAACAGTTTCTAATCCAGAGAAATCATAAAGTTTGCCATTGTAACTGGATGAAAGTTTGTCAAACTCTTTCAATCTATCATCACCAACAACAATCTTAACATTAGAATAACCATCTTGATGTGCTTGTTTCAGAACATCAAAAATAGTTTTAGCATTAGGATCATTAACAATACTGCCAGCATGATTTGGGAACATCTGCTGCATAACTTCATACTTTTGATCAGGATCTAATGGATTCTTCTTTGGATCCACAGATCTTGAGGGATAAATTCTGAGTGATCCCTTTCCTGCTGCTTTCTTTGCAGCATCAAGAAGTTTTTGGTGACCAATAGTTGGAGGATTGAATCTTCCAAATACAACAGTTACATCACCACGATCTTCTTTTGGAGTTCCATCTGCTCTTGTAGGAGCAGGCATCCTTCTAGGAGTTCCATCAGGAAATGAACCAAACTCAGTTTCTTCACCATCCACTTCTACAGTAGTTGGTTGGACTTTTGGTTCTGCTTCAGGTTCTGCCTCTACTTTCTTTTGTTTTGGTTGTGGTTCTTCTTCTTTTTTAGGTGCTGCTTTCTTATCAAGAAACTCTAATCTTCCTTTTACAGTTCTTGCTACAAGTTCCCCATCCTTATCAAACCAATTACCGTGCCCATCACTAGTCAGTTTCAGTTTCTCAGCTTGCTGAGATGCCTGAGACCTTGCTGCTTCTGAAAGAAAACTAAAGAAAGATTTCATGTGTATATGAATACAGTTCTGTCAATAGAAGTATTTATTAAGATTCAGAAATGGAAAATACATCCATACCAGTTTCTGCAGCAACAGCACATTCTTCATTGAACTTTTTCAGATCATTTTTGGAAGGTTCTGCAATCCTCTTCCTTGCCATATCATGATACTCCTCAGAGAGATCAAATCCAATATAATTATGACCAAGAAGGGTTGCTGCAAGACCAGTAGTTCCAGATCCACTATAAGGATCAAGAATAAGACCAGGTTCTTGCATTACTGCTTGAATGCACCTTGCAGGAAGTTGAATAGGATAAGGTGCAGGATGAGGATTCCTCATCTCAGGACCAAACTTCCATACACTACTCCACTCTGCAGAACGCCTAGGAAGACGAGGATGCTTTGCACCTTTACACAACCAGAAGATCCTTTCATCAGTTTGAATGAACCTATACCCAGAAATCTCAGGACCACTTCCACGATTCCAGATGATTTCTTCCCTGATGTTCCACTTAGTTTTGGTCAACCACTCCCAAGGAGAAATGGCACCACCTTTGAAATACCTGACCTTATGATTATAAAAGAGAGATCCACCTTCTTTAGTTTTATCAAAAAGAATATTCAGCAGTTCAATTTGTTGCTCCTGATACTCATCTTCAGGAAGAGTGTCGTCAAAAGCAGCATATTCAATTTTACGGAACAATCCACCACCAACACCACACTTGTTGTATGGAGGAGAAGTTACAGTGCAATCAATAGAATTGTCTTCAAGATCCTTTGCCAGTTCAATGCAATTACCAATCCTCAGATCAATCATTCTCGTGCTCATATGTGGAAATATTCTAGCAGGTCAGAGGGTCCCTGTCAAGTTACTGAATTTTTATAAAAGGACCAGATAAATCTCCATCCTTCATGTTTACTTTTGATGAAGAAAAATATATCTCAGCAATTAATTCATCCAACCTTCCATCACTATTAGCTTTAATAAATGTATTAATATATCTAAAAATTCTTAACTTACTTCTAAGTTTAAGAGGAAATCCAGTGGTTTTGGACCTAAATGTACTATCAAGAGCAAAAGCTTTATCTAAAAATTCTTCAGGAGTATGTTTTGTCTTTTTGTTTTTTATAGTAAAACTAAAATCACCAAATGATTTGGTAATAGTATTATCTCTAACTACAGATTGCACATAAGTTTTCCAATACTGTTTTTGTGATGAGGTAAATTCTCCTCTTGGAATATTCAAATTAATATCCTCTCCACTATAATCCTTTATTAATTGCGCCATCTTTGGAACAGGTATTGCTCCATTTCTAGCGCTGGCTGGAGTAAGTTTTCCCCTAGAACCTTTTACCAAATCTCTAGGTTCTGTTGCATGATTAAGCAATGATGATACCTTACTTTCATACTTATAAAATTTTTTAAATTCCCCAATTTCAAATCCAGCCCTATAAGTCAACGAATTTCCTTTAAAATCTATTCCAGATGACCCCTTTCCCTCTATTATTTCCATCCATGTATGTAAAGGACTATCTAACTTTGCCGTTGGTTGTCCAATGTCACTTATAAATGTTCTTCCTATATTAGTTTCTGTTACTTTTGGATCTCCATAATCAGTTTCCTTTAATGATATGCCAACTAATATTTTTTCCTTAGTAAGATGAGCCAAATATCTATTAATAAGTGCCACTTCAATTTCAGCAGCATCAGAAGATCCGATAATACTAGATAAACTATCTCTCACCACATTATTAATATTATTCTTTATATCAGTTTCCATATTTGATTTGCAGATATAAACATCTGTGGTATTCCAACTATCTTTTACTCCAGATCCCTTTCCAAATAAAGATTTTTGATCTGCACTAAATTCATCAAAAATTTCTTCGTAAATTTTTGTATACTTTCCCGCAGGAATTCCACTTACAGTATTGGACCCCCATCTTCCATAATTGTAAGTAGTATCCTTTGTTCCCTCTTTATGATCTAACCATCTTATCAAAGCCTTAGCTTGCTTCAAAAAAGACAAGTACCATTTATTATTATTACTAAATGCTTGAGGATAAACAACTTTTAGAGCATCTATAAGATCTTGAGACGAAAAAGGTTCCAAAGAAGCGCCCTCATTAATAGCATAATAAAAAGTAACAAGAGAGGCAGCTTCCTGCCTAGCGGTATCAGCCATTTACAATTCTCCTATAATTTGGAAATCCCCCCTCAACATAGGTTAAGAGGGGATGAGCAACCTTCCTCAGTTATTTATCAGAGACCCTTAGCGTGGCGAGTCTTACCACTTTCATCAGTCCAGGTTTCTCTTTCTCTTCTTGGAGTTACATAACCTACACCAGGAACAGCACCAGTCTTTCCTTGATCTCTTGCAGCATTTCTTGCTGCTGCTCTTTGTGCTGCTCTCTTACGATTCTTCTCATAATTAGTCATTGCCTCATCAAGCCATGCTTCAAATGCTTCTTTTTGTTCCTTTTTCTTTTTAGGAGCATAAGTTCTTGGGTCAACAATACCTTTAACAAAGTTTTTTGGATAGTCTCTCATTCTTTTACTATGTTTTGCTGCATATGAAGCACCCCTTGCACCAAGGGCAAGTCCTGCTAAACCACTGATTATTCCAGCATCTTCATCAAGATAAAACTCATACATTTCATCCCAGGTATAACCAGAAAGGTCATAACCTTCTTCTACCAGAGCATTTACCCAAAGTTCAAACTCTTCTTGGCGAAGTGCTTTACGACGCTTTTTCTCAATCTGCCTACGAGTAAGAACTTCTCCCTGACCACGATTAGCATCAGGGTCATAGTTACGAGGTGGAGTATAGTTGCTTCCAAAAGCCTTAATGTTGGATCTTACACGAGCAGTATGTTGCTTATTGCTGGTGCGACGTGAATCTTCACCCAAAATAATATCAATCGCTTCCTCATCAATCATATTTGCCATCATCCACTCTGCTTCTTCCAGAGTTTCTGCAAATCCTTCTACACAGAGAAACTCCATAATCATATCAAAAAGATCAAACTCCTCTCTATTAAATTGCTTCTTCTCAGCAGGAGTTAAGGCACCTCTTTGTGCTCCTCTTGCTGCTTGCTTTGCTTTTACTCCAGCATCATCAGACTTGTGAGCATAACCATGGAGACCAGGTGATGATGAAGTAGTCTTACGGAAGTCACCTCTTTGTGCCCTAGCATATCTTTCTCTTTGCTTTTGCTTGTTAGCATCTCCAAAAGTTGACTTCTTCTCAAGGTCGGTTGCTCTATCTGCTGCCTTACCACCACCAGTTGACTTAGCAATTTTTTGGCGAATTGGTGCTTCATCATAACCACGCTTAGCCATTGCAGTGGCTTCATCAATACCTTTCTTCTTTTTCTTTCCTCCCATCTGATCCTTACCAAGAGCACCAGCAATGACATCTCCTCTGGTCACTTTGTCATATGGAGGATAGTTGTTAGCAAGATTGCCATCACCTTTCTTTGCTTCAGATACCTGAAGTGATTCTGATTGCTGTCTTGCTTTAGAACGAGCAATCATATCACGAATATCAGAGAGTTGATTCTTAACTGAAGCAGGTTTCTTTGTAGATGCCTCTTTTGCAGCAAGACCAGGATGTGCTTTTGCCCAAGCTTCACTACCTGATTTTGCAGGTGCAGTTCTAGTTACTTGTGAACCACTCTGAGATGCTGGAGTATACTTTTCTGGTTTCTTTCCTGCACCATGAGCTGCAACTGCTGCTGCCAATCCTGCTCCTGCAATTGCAGATTTCAGTCCCTCTTCAACATGCTGCTCATCCATCCTTTTGGCGACTCCCGACGCCTTAGAGGCAACTTTTTCTGCTGCCTTCCTAATCATTCCTTTCAGTCCAGTCTTAACACCTGCCTTTGCTTCAGATGCTTTCTTAGCAGTCTGTGCTGAAACATTCTTTGCAGTTTGTGTTGTTCTGCGTCTAATATCGTCAGCAGTCTGCTTTGCACTTCTATATGCACCATAAGCAGCAACAGCACCTCTTGCTGATTTCATTCTTGCTTTGCCAATGGCACCTTTCAGAGCACCCTTCAGTCTCTGAACTTTTGCTTGTCTCGCACTCTCAGTATCATGACCATAAGTTACTTTTGCTTCTGTGATCAAGTTATCAAAGATGGCATCTGCTTGATTGACAGAGAATCCTTTTTCAAATAACTCCTGAAGAGCCATTTCAGCAATTTCTTCCAACTCAACATCAGAGACGAGAGAGAAATCCATTTCACTCAGTTCATCTCTTTTTGCGTAAAGTTCTCCTCTTGCCTCTTGATTATGGACAGCATTATATGCTTCCATAAAACTACGCAGTGCTGCAGACATGTCTATAATTATACGAGTACCTTCATATATTTATAAAAAAACCTCCCAAAGGGAGGTTAGAATCACCCTTCAACAACAGAACCAATTGCATCATCAAGATCAGCAATCACTTCACGAAGTTCAAAGATGCGAGTTGGAGTTGTATTAATGTCTCTTGTATATCCTTTTTGTGCCTCAAAAAGGACTTGGCGAACTGCAGCTGCAGAACGCACGTCCAGTTCAATACTTACTTTACTCACAGATCTCCCTCCTTACGATTTTCAGAATGTTCAATACTGAATGCACCCTCAGGATAACGAGCACTCAGTTTCTCAAAGTTCATTTGAATTACTTCTTCAAGTGAAATGTCAAGACCAATACAGGCTTGAGCAACATACCACATAATATCACCCAATTCTCGCTTCAGATGAAAAACATTATCTTGAGTTACTGGTTTACCTTGAAAGATAATCTTCTTGATAATCTCAGTAAACTCACCTGCTTCAGCAGACATTCCTACAGCAGCAGTAAGTAAGCGTTCAGTAGGGAACTCATTTTCACGAAGTTCCATAAGACGATCAATAAAGGATGTATATTCTTTGCTGGGTTGAGATGTGGTTGTATTCACAAACTCAACATACTTATTCAAATCAATAGTCATAAGTTTAAAGGTTGTAGATCACTTTGGGGTAAAATTTGTTGTGCTGGAAGTTGTAAATCATCATCCAGTCTTACGTGAGGAACATTAACTGTTTTTGGAGTTGGTGGAAGAAAGTGAACTGAAAATGTAAATCCAGGATTCAATTCACAAAGCATTTGTGCATCATCTTCAGATCCACATTGACAATACTTATTGCCTTCAATGTCCAAAACTTCAAAATATCTTGGAGTCCAACCTTGAGTAAGTTGTGACTGCAATTCTCTAGTAGTTAGTCCCATATCAGAACTTGAATCCTTCAAATGATTTCTTTGGTTTTCTTTCCTCAAAATCATACTCTTCATCTTTCTTATTGTCAAGCAGATCATCTTGTGCTTTCTGCTCACAATCATAAAGACGCATCTTGGCACGATCAATACCAATCACAAATCTCTTATGAATGGTTGGATCATTGTATCTGTTCTTGAGTTGTTTAACAAGAATTTGTCCAAGATCTTCAAGTTCTTCTGTAGAAATCAGTGCAAACATCAAGTCAGCAGTAGCAGGAAGACCAAATGATTCTGATGTATCAGTCAGTTCCACATCAGAAGATCCATAACCAGAACGAGTTGTCTGAGTGGCACTTACAATAGGAACATTTGCTTCCACAGCAAGACCACGAAGTTCTTCAGCAATTGCTTTGATGTAACTATAAGAGTTCACATTACTTCCTGCTCTATACCTACTAGAAGCACAAATATTGAGATAATCAATGAAAATGATATCAGGTCTAAATGACTTCTTAAGTGCAAGTTCATTAAGAAGTGATTTAAAGTGACCAGAGTGAGCAGAAGCAGTAGGATACTCTTTGATGATCAAAGTTCCTTGTGTTTTCTTAGCAAGATTAGTTACCTTACTTTCAAACATTGATTTAGGAAGATCCCCAATATCTTGAAT
>Ga0208161_1001696_pt1 | contig 11641 bp, 17 predicted proteins | sample CB_VirMetaG_3_FD_184538 | JGI IMG/M metagenome (GOLD analysis project Ga0208161, IMG submission 184538) | Freshwater to marine saline gradient viral communities from Chesapeake Bay - CB_1508_1S Viral MetaG (SPAdes) (version 4) | ecosystem: Environmental > Aquatic > Marine > Coastal | place: USA... | reverse complement strand
ATCTCGGCCCGTTCCTCATCCGTCTTAGACGGGAAGAGGTATTTCAGTGCCTCAATGCTATCAACACCTAACTCCTGGAGGTTGCGTACCACGATGGAGTTATTTAAGATGTCCTGCGTAGAGTCTTCGTAAACAGGACCTAACCAACGCCATTGGATCGTTACATCCCCATCGGGAATTAAACCAAGGACACCAGGAGGAATTTGTTGAGTACGCAAACAAGCCATCATTATTTTTTTGACTTGTGTTTCATACATCATCATTGCATCTTCATAAGCAGCAATATCTTCATCAGATGCTTTCTCTGATAGATCCAGGGGTTTTTCAAGTCCTACCGCAGCGGCTAATGTATCCCTAAACAATTTTTCTTCTTGGAAAATAATTAACTCAAGACAACGACAAATACCATAGGTATAAAGAGAGTTCGCCTTTTTCTTGGCAGTAGCAGATACCCGGCCAAATAACGATTTATATTCTGTTGCCGTTACGCCAGCAGAAATAGAAAGTTCGTCAACGCCACCAAGGGCGGTTCGGATCTCTTCTCGGTATTGACGGGCAAAAGAGTTTTGGTCACCAGTAATAGCATCTGGAACAATATAGCCAACTCGATCGTTTGGCTCCAGGTTTGCAATGATGCGTGGAACCCGGAGCTGTCCATCAACACCACGATAAATAGGATCTGACTTGAATCGCGATTGACTCAAAGGACCTGCGCCGCCAAAGCCAGAGTTTGCAGCAATGGAAGGACGTTGAACAACAGATTCTCCACCCGACTCCATAAGGTCGGTCTTGGGCCGAGAAGAAAGTAGAGTTGGATTACCAAAGAACTGCACATTCTTCCGCATGGTGCGGATCATATCGTCATGCGTGCAGATGTGATTAGCAAGCGCATCAAACTCACCGACACCCTCAGTCGAGAATCCCTTGGCGTTATTGAAGATCTCAACACAAGGAATGAATCCAAGTGTGTTTCTAAAAGTTTTGGTCTTACCAGTGATTGCCTGATAGTTGGTATCAAAGGAAATCTCGCCTTCCGAGTGTGTTTCCTCGATTGTCTTCCGTTTGATCGAAAGCCGGATGTAACGCTTAATAGCACCACGACCCATAGAAGCCGGACCAGTGATACTGCTGGATTCAATATCCTGTTGGTAGCCAAGGCCTTGACGGACCTTATAGCTGTAGATAATTACAACTTCATCCAGCTCGCCATCAATGTTGTAAAAGGTACGATATTCGTGCTTGCGAAAATAGTAAAGACGATAGTTGTTTTTTGTAGGACGAATGTAAAAAAGACCTTGTCCATCACAAAGGAAGTAGTCCCAGATTGAATCGAGCCTCGTGTCAAGTTGATTGTATTTGATTACACGGTCAATAAAGTCTTTGCGCTGGTTGCCAAAGTTGTCTTGCGCAGGAAAGAACTCAACACCTTGACGAACTCCAAAGAGTTTCATCTGGGCAAGGTGGGACGCAACAATGCCAGTATCAATAGAAGCTCCTCCATCTTTTTCCAGATAGGAGTCAATGATTTCTTTAAGCCTGGCTTTTGCGTCCGTTGCCATTAACTATTACCTTTTCTTCAATACTAACAGTTTAGGAAAGAGTTTTACCAGCAAAGCCTGCAAGTGCTTGTCCATATTGAGGACCATAGAACATGCCAGCATTTGCAAGGCCGCCCATATTGCCAATAGCGCCAGGGAGATTACTGGAGCCTGGGATTCCAGCAAGAGGAAGCTGTGGGCCCCCACCAGGTGTAATACCGCGACGCTTCATTGTATCGAAGCTTGGATTACCGGCTAGAAAGTTCCCAGGGGCACCAGGGACGTTGGATTCACCACTGTAAAACATGTTTCTATCTCCTTTTCTGTATTCTACTCTTCTAAAACTTCGTAATCACTTGGATCATTCACTTTGCTAAGAATAATTCCATTACTGTGAACATCCCAGTTAAGCACATCCCCCTCTTGCCAACCAAGATCTTCAATCACCTCGTCGGGCAAAACAATATACTGATCACCGTTTTCATCTTCTTGTACTTCAAGAATGTAACTCATTTGGTCTCAAGGAGCTTATCAACTAGCTTATCAAGCTTTGCGTTAATTTGAGTGAAGTTTTCATGCATTTGCTGAAGTTCGCGGAGAAAATCGGCTTTCAAAACGTACTCAAGAGGCATGCGCTTCATTTCTTCTTCCAAAAGATCAATTCTCCGCTTTTGTGATCCTATGTAACCATAGACCTGGTCAATACGGTTGTGGTGCCTCTCCAAAAGTTTAGATGCAGCCCACCCTCCACCTGTAACAGCGGATACTACGGCCGTAATGCCGATTGCAATATATTCGGGACCCACGGCTGAAATGTTTTTTCTTATTCTATAGTTCAGTAATCAAGATGGAGTTGTCCTTTTCTTGATAAACCATTAACAAGCCAGACGAGGGCGTCAACGCAGTCATCATGACTACTTACTCCGAAATTTGTGAGTTCCTCGAAGAGATTTGTAAAGTTACGGAACCTGTTGAAGATGATCTTACGGTCTTCAAACATCCCCATAATTCCACGGAAACGTGCCAACTTGTCTGCACGGAAGCCCTTGACTGGATGCCAGATCAAGTTGTAGAGACCTTCGTTATTCAGACACACCCTCTTGAAGTCTGCCTCCAATGAAGCCTGGTACTGAACTGCCTCACTCCAGATGTCACATGTTGAGTAAGTCGGGAAGTAATTCCCGTTATCATCCTTGCCAAGCACAGACCAATCATTGAGCAACTCTTTCAGGGCATCAAGTTTTTCCAAGTTACCCATGACACGGATCCTGCGGTAGTCAATGATATGAACCTGATCACCAATACGTCCCCCAAGAATCATTACAGTGTAATCATTCTTCTCCTTGGTACCAGCTGAAAGATCAACGCCGACTCCAAGCGTATCAAACTCTGTTGAGATCTCTGCCTTAACAATCAGTTCAGGCGCAAGAGACAATTCATTCTGCCTGATGATTTGGTTCATGTACTGGAAAGAAAAAGCAATTGGAGCTTGCCGTTTCTTTTCTTTTAGATAATCCAACGACCACATCTCTGGCCAGTACGATTTTTCTTCTCCCGTTTTCGGGTCATTTTGAATCGCAGACAAAACAATCTGCATCCAGTTGTTTTGCGGATTAAATGTTGTTGCGTGAATGTCGTCATGACGGAAGCGGGTACCAAGGCAGATGGCACGTGCGCCCTCGAACATGGTTGGCGCAATCACAGCATTCCAGTTTTCCTGCATCTGTTTCCTGATGTCAGGGTTTGAGATGTCTGCTGATGATTTAATGGCGTCATCAATACAGACAAGATGAGAACGCTTTGAAGTCACTGAACCTTTTAGACCAGCAGCACATAAAGTAAACTGCTCGTCACCAGTGGTGTCAATGCCCGCAAACTTGTGGTCGATTGACCAGTACTCATTACTGGTAACATTTTTCATTAAGCGTACGGTAGGGAATACCTCCTGGTACCGCTTACTTTCGATGATGCGTTTGATAGTTGCGGACTTGGAACGCGCAATATCAACAGTATAGGAAAGGTAAAGGATCTGCAAAGGTTTCTTGGCTGCCGTATGGACACCAATTGCCCATGCTGTGAACAGACCCAGGACGGTAGATTTTGCCGATCCCCGTGGAGCCAAAAGATCGATGTTGGGACCAGCAATCCCAATCAGGCAACTACTATCTCTTCCAGTGACAAATTGCTTGTGCCACTCTTTGTGATGTGCAGCAGGAGGTTTATCGGCAACGTAGTCACAAAAGAAGCCAAAGTCTTCGCGAGCACGTTTAAGAGTTTCAGGGTTCTTGGGAGGACGAATTTGTTGATTTCTTGCTGCAGCCTTAGCATTACGACGATAAGTAAGGTGCGTATAACTTGGCACGGTAGTAAATCAATCTTACTGAATACTACCTTATTTCTCTGTGCCTTTGTTTTTTTGTTTTTTGTATTTACGTGCTTTATCTAAGGCAGCTTTACGCTTTTCCTTGTCCGACATTTCGGTGCCGTCTTCTTTCTTTGCTTCTTTCTTTTTAAAGTGCTCCAGGAGTTCCGGAGGCATTTTGTTCTTAGCCATTTATTGGCCTTCAGTAATACGACGAGAACGACCAGGACCGAACTCAATCCCCTGTGCCTTGCCAGTAGGTCTTTCGGGGATTGGTCGACGGATGGGCCGTTCTTGATTCAATACTTCTTCCTGACGACTACGAATGAGCTGCCGTTGCATTGGATCTAAGGTAGCGCCTGTACCTGCGCCCATACAAAACTAAACGTTTCTGCAACTATCTTAACTGATCTATTCTTCCAGTTGCATCCGAGACCAGACGCTCATTGTTGCTTCTTCCAGGGGGATCTCAATGGGGTCATCCTTGAAGATGAACATCAACTCACGAATTGCACGATCAGCTCCCGCCATCAAGAGCCCTTTCCGATCTTTGATGCTTGTAAATTTTTCAATTTGATCGATATGACCACGAATTTCTTTTTGCATGGAAGCAATACGAGCTACCCCTGCATCTCGTTTTACAACTCCATTTTCAACATCTTCACGAAGCTTGCGGACATCCTCTTGCATCTGGTCGATTTCATACAAGAGTTTTTTCCTGTGATCAGGCTTCTTGTAATTGCTTTTAATCCAGAGTTCACACGCAGTTACCGTCCCCTTGTAACCAAGGAACCTGGCGTATAGATAAGCTTCAATTACAGAGTAATTGTCTTTGGCGAAAGCGCAAAAAGCCTCTTGAGTGGATGAATCGAGATTATCGACCCATCCATCAAAAAGCTCAATATCGATAAGCTCGTTGAGCCTGACCGTAGTCTCGTGCTTCGTCTTCTTGCTTGTAACGCTGCTGCTGTTCGGCGGAGATCCGGGATTCTTGGGCGCCTTTACCGATGGTTTCACGTTCTTGTTCACCAGCTTCCCTCATTTTCTCTTTTGACGAGCCTACAGAGACATCTTGAAAGATTTTAACAGCAGACGCAGCCTTGCGTGCTTTGTCCTCGTCAAAAAGAAAACTATAGGGATCCGAATAGTTTTCGTCGTTCATGTTACGCCTCTTGTTTGTCTAAATTATCAAAAGAACCCTGTTCCTGACCGCCGTCTTTTAATTTTTGTTTCTTTAGTTTATTTTTTGCAAAATTATACGCTACAGAAACAGCTTGTTTGTACCGATTGAGATCGGCAGACTCACTGTCTGTAGCGTTTTCTTTTTGCATTTAAAGAAACAAAAATCAGAAGTTACTCATCATAGAAGCAAGTCCTTGGGCATAGATGTCACCACGGCCAAGTTTTCCTTTTTGAAGGGTCTGCCTCATCTTTGACGCTTCCAGGCGACTAAGAAGATCCTTGAAACGCTCCATGCTAAATTCCGTGCCAGTGGCCTGATTTTCGAAAGACATGATAGAACAAAGAATGAAAGTTCTCTACATATATTATAACAAGTAATCGCAATAAACCCAACTAAGACCAAAAACCGCTAAAAAGGCTTCCATACATAGCGGCGTCCCTACTGATCTTTGCGACTTCCTTGGAGCCTTCGTTTTTCAACTTTTGTGTTTCTTTATCAATTTCACCTTGCAAGTTTACTAAACCAGCACTGTAGAGATATTTGCGAGTCTCACGAATATTCTGCTGCTGTTCTTCAATTTCTGCGGGAGTACCAGTGAAGGACTCGCCAAAGTCTGGGATTGCAATTTGGGTGCGATCTTCAAATCCTTCTGAATACTCAGGAAGAAGATTAGAAGCAAACGTAAAAGTGCGTTGACCAGTTTTTTTACCTTCTTCGTCGACTGTTTGTTTGCCAAACATCGTGTCGTAATAGTTATCAAGATAGCTCTTGTTGAACTTATCTTGATACTCTTGACTCCTGGCAAGAGAATCTTTAAGGTCTTGAACATTGGAATAATAACCTTGCTGGAAAAGTCCCAAGGCTTTAGTTTTTTCTTCCTCGGTTGCTTCCCTGCCAAGTAACTCTTCATATGCAGCGGAAACACCAGCAGCGCGACGACCAGGGAGTAATTCCTGTGTATATATTCTTGTTAAATCAGCGACTTCATTCTCTGGTGGAGCAAGATCATATTTGGCGGCATAATCTCGAAGCTGACTAGTTGCATCTGTATAGCTAATTAAACCCTGTCGTAGTTGAGATTCAATACCTAAACGAAGTCCGCCGTAGCCCGCAAGAGCAGCATCTTTGCGGGACCTTTCTTTTTCTTCAGTATCCGCTTTGTCTTGTGCAGCACGCTGATCAGCACGAGCGTCTTGATCCAGTTGATACTGAAAATATTTCTCGGCAAAATTATCCTTCGGGATTTTAGGAGCTTTATATTGATCAACTCGAGTTCCGCCGCCCATGGTTTACCTCCTATACAAATAAAGTACTGACATCACGTGGTGCGATGCGGCCAAATATACCTGCAAGTTGGCCTTCCTTCTCTGCCAGGGTCCGCTTCAGTGCTTCGCGATTTTCACGCTGACGTGCTTCACGTGCTTCAGCAGATTGAGAAAGCCCAAATTGGCGTCGTGCACGTTCAGTATCTAATGCTAGCTGACGCTCACCCAAGGGTCCAGCCGCAAACATAGCCGCTTCTTTTTGACGGCCAAACTCTAAATCGGGAGCAACAGTACTCTGGAAAATACGGCTTCCAAGTTCCGCAGCAAGCTGTCCTTTTGCTTGTTCGCGGCCAAGCATTGTCTGCCACTTCAGCTGGTCAGCAGCAGCCGCCATTTGAGCATTGGCGATACTAGCTCGGGTTTGATTCGCGGCACCTGCACCAAAAAGACTTGCGCCGATACCAGCAACACCTAAACCTAAAGTGACTGGATCGAAAGCCATTCCTCCTCCTCTGTTAATACCACCAAGTTCTTTAGATGAGTCTAATCCAAGTGTTTTTCCAAAATCAAAACCGCCACTAAAAGAATCTGCAATGCTAGGCATTGAGATTGATCTCGTACTGGGCCAGACTGGGAAGTTCATTAGCTAAAATAACGGGTTGGAGTATAGCTGTAGCTGCCACGCTCAAAACGAGTTAGTGCAGGGATGTTCTGAGCACCCTGAGCCATGATATTGGCAATATTACCAGCGCCCTGTACGGCAATGATGCCTGGGGCATATGCAGCATTTGCAATAGTCTCTGGTAAGCGACCAAGCATTTCATACTTAAAAGCTTCTCTGGCTGATTCCTTGCCAAGCTTTTGGGCTTGTTCTGCACGCCTCATAAGTAGGCCTTCAAACAACTCAGCTTGTTTAGCCTGAGCTTCTGCTCTTTGCTCCGGAGTGCCTAGCAAAGTTGTTAAGTCATCTCCAGCAAATGCTCGGGATGCATCGATAATTTCTGTATTTGAAAAACCTTTAACACGCTCTGGCCCATACATCTGCTCAAGTCTAGAGTACAAAGAGCCTGTCATTGGGAAACTTTGTTGAGACATTGTTACCGTCCAAAGGTGATCTGGGGAGCTTGGATTACGGATCCAGCGTAAGGATTAGAGGCGATCGCTGTTCTTGCATACGCACCGGCTTCGGTTAAGCCCGTGTTCGCCAGCTGGAACATACCGGCTTGACGACCAAGGCTTTGATAAATACTGCCTTGTGTATTCAAGAGAGCTTGTTGTTGAGTGAAACGACGACGATCCTGTTGCTCGATTAAAGGCGCAATACCACGCATTTGATCAAGGTAAGTTTGTGTGGCGATTTGACCTTCTTGACGGGCAACGTCCAAATCTTCTTTTGCACGTTGACGACGAATTTCAGCCTCTAGACCTTGATCAGCACGGCGTTGTTCACGTTCAAACTCAGCTTGACGACGTGCTTTTGCTCTGGCTCCAACAGGACCGATAAAGGGAAGTTCTAGGTCAGAAAGACTACCGCCGCCTAAACCACCAAGACCATCGGACTGTAGGCTTCCAGTGGCACCTTGGGCTATACCAACTGCACCACCTGCCAATTGTTGAGCACCGCCTAGAACAGCGTTAACAGCTCCAGCAGTTGCTTGTTGTGCACCATAGCCGACAAAACCCGGAACAAGATAACGTAGACCGGCTCCGGTCAAACGTACAGGTAGTGGACCAGCTTTCATCATCTCACTGGTCAATGCATTTGTAATCACATTCGCAGCTTGACCAGCACCTAATCCAACCGGTGCACCCAAGAGGGCACCCGCTGGATCACCTGACAATAAGGACTCAAGAGAACCAAAAACTGCACCAGTTTTCCCACCCATTGCCTTACGTCCTGGGCGAACGCCAGCTTCGTTCCTAGGCCCAAGAATCAGATCGCCAGCGGAAGAACGTAACTCACCATACCGCCCAGCAATGTTAATACCTGGACCCTGTCCGCCGGCACCGGGGGCAGCACCGGCAGTAGTAGGGGGGCGACGACCTCCACTAAGCTGATCCAGTTGCTGCATCAGTCGCTGAAACAAGCCGGGATTTTCTTGTTGAAGTGCTCTCAGCTGATTGGGGTCAATATCGGAGAGATCCACCCCCCTGGATCCCGTAACTCTAGCCATTATTTTAGAAGTTGTTCCAATAAATTAATTTTATCAGCCTACATGCCAGGCTGGTATTCAAGAGTGTCTGGTAAGCGTTCGGGATTGTTATTTACAGATGCAATAGCTTTGTTTATTAAATTACCGGTAAGTGCTCCGGCCAAGGAGCCTGCTAAAGTAATTCCTGCTGTGCGACGTGCAGTTCCAGGGACGCGACGCTTGATAGCCTGCGTACCTTTCATTTCTGTGACAACAGGAGGCTGGGATTTCATTGCACCACTCAAGGCGAGTGATCCACCTGTTAAGGCACCAACAGATTGAAGGCCGATTGGAAAGCCAACGATGCGAGCTTCAGGTTCGCCTTGGAGATTTTCAGGAGTGAACTTAACCAGGCCAAGGCCAGTAATGCCTTTGTCTTGGTAAAAGTTCTTCATATAATTTGAGTAACGTTCTTTCGTTAGATCGGGAATATCTTCTTTTGCGGTTTCATATTTCAATGGACGACCTTGGCGACCAAGGAACATCCTCTCAATTAGCTCAAGCCCCGGCTGACCACTCTCACGTCGATCTTCCGATCCTTGCTCGGCGTAATTTTGGGCAAAACCTTTTTGACGGAACAATTCACCAGGATTTGTGATATCAAATACACCCAGGGATGCAGCAGTTGGGGCGCCAACAGCGAGACCAATTGCCGCTCTCTGTGTTGGATTAAACTCCTTATACATAGATCCAGCGGCCTTTTCTGTAATCACATCTGAAATAGCCATGGGGTGGTTATAACGCCAATAAATGTGACGGGTTGAATCAGTACCAACATCCGTCAGTAGTCTGGCGGCGTATGCACCAAGGAACTCCTGTGGTTTTTCACGAAGTGTTATGTTCTTTACTTCAGCTAGTTCTTTCTTGAACTTAGGGCTTGCAGTGCTGTAGTTTGAAATAGAACTAAGGATGCGTTCTCCACTTTCATCAACAAGCTCTGCGCGAGCTTGAGGTGACATGAGATCAGCACCAGCCTGGAATCCAGATTTAAACTTCTGTGGAAATAGGTTTCCAATCCCAGACAAGGCGTCTTGATAGGCCTGGCCCAGGAATGATTGTGCTTTTTGTTTTTGCTGTGGACTAACCATTATGCACCTTCCGTGACGCGATAAGGAAGTCCTTGGAGTTGATAAAAAGTTCCATCTGCTGTGTAGGGAGCATACATCTGATTAAGAGCTTCTTGCTGTCCCAGTTGCTGCTGTTGAGTTACCATCTGATTTGTGGCCTGTTGCTGTTGCATCTGCAAAAACAAAGGCTCAAATGTAATGGCTGCGGCTGCGCTACCACCAATCATTGCAGCATTTTGAGCCATGCTTGGTACATACTCCCTTTTCAAAACAGAAGCAGGAATATTGCTGACTCCTGAATATTTTGCAACGTCTTCGTCTGATGCATAGTTGCGATACTTGCCAGCTAACTTGGTACTTCCAAGAGCACGGGCCAGACCAAAACTAAGTCCAAGGTCAGTAGCACCAACAGCTAAACCTGCAAGTGGGTTGCCGGTTGTAAAACTACTTAAAACCGTGGTTAAAGCTGCGCCAGGAACAGAAGAAATTAAAAGCTCTTTCCCGCCTTTATCCAAGAGCTTTTGGCCGGCTCTACTTTGTTTTGCTTGTTGTAAAAGTCCAGATAGTTTTCCAGCAAGTCCAGCCATATCACCCTCCTAATACAACTATTTTATCCCTTGTTACCCTTGTGTTTTTCCAGGGGAAACGTTCGTTTCCATTGACTCTTCATCTACGGTTTGTTCACCAGTTTTTTCTTCGCTTTCTTTTTGTTGTGTTTTAATTACACCTTGGCGATCCAAAAGCTGTGCAATCGATGGTTTGTCTTCGAACTCGTTTTTAGCACGTTTTTCTGCTGCTGCCATCAAGTAGCCATTCGGATCAGGATTCCGAAGACGTGGCATTGGATTCTTGGCTGCTTTGTCTGGGTTAAGAGTCGGACTTAATTTGTAGGCTTCAATCCAATTAGGATCAAAGTCTGGCTGGTCCTGTGGTCTTTGCGCAGTTCGTGGACGACCCTCATCAAAGTCGTAGGCTTCTGGACGATCAAAACGACCTAACCCTTCAAACAGTTCATAGCTTGCATTGGGGTCATTATCATCAAAGAAAGGTGTATTACCAACAAAGTTAAGATCAGGGTTCAAATTGACCTTTCTGGTCATAGACCTTTTTAACAGGTCACGCTCATTAAACCTTGATGGGTTCCAGGGGTAATCGCCGCTTTCTGGTTTGGATCGAAACAGATCATCAAAATCTAATCGCTTAGCGATTTCACCACGGCGATTAAACGGATTTTGAACGTAACGACCTAAATCAAGCCTGGCGTCCTTTGCCATTAGCCCTCAGACTTTTCTTTCTTTTTCTTTTTTAATCCTACCAAGGTTTGACGAAGACGCGCTTGTTTTACCGTCTTTTCGTCATACTTATCTGGATTGGAAAGGACGTTCTCTTGAAGCTGAGCAGACGTAATGCCACGGCGTTTTGCTTTGGCTGTAAAAGCGCCTTCCTTCATGTCCATGCCCTGGATCCATTTTTTCTTTTTCTTTGTCATGACCGAGGAATATTTAAGTATTCTAATAGAAGATCTAATCCTCTACCTGTAATCCCCAATTGACGGGGATCGGCAGCAGAAGTTCGGATGGGTCCGCCACGGCGATATTCAGATCTCATTAGATCTTCACGCCAATCTTCGGCGCCAGGGTTAATACCGTAACGTGGGATGTTAGTGACCGTGCTACCTTTTGTGTATCCTGGTACTGTCACAGGTTTATCCATGCGGGGGTAAGCAATTCTCTGACCTTGAGGAGTAAGTTGAGTAACGTAAACACCTTCACCTGCTCCTCGTACAGCTTGTTTGGTCATATTACCGATACGAGATAAACCAGGAGACTGAGTCAGTGGACCAATCGGTGCAGGTTCTTGACCAGTAATGAAACGCTCTTCCGGATAAAGACTAAAGTAACGGGCTTTCTCTCCACGGCGAGTTAAATCAATACTTTGAGCAGGGGCGCCAATATCACGGCGTGTTCCAGTGCTTGCTGCTGTCGGCGGAACAACAACTACTGTGCCACCAGACATCTCGCCAATAAAGGGGCT
>Ga0208161_1001694_pt1 | contig 11642 bp, 14 predicted proteins | sample CB_VirMetaG_3_FD_184538 | JGI IMG/M metagenome (GOLD analysis project Ga0208161, IMG submission 184538) | Freshwater to marine saline gradient viral communities from Chesapeake Bay - CB_1508_1S Viral MetaG (SPAdes) (version 4) | ecosystem: Environmental > Aquatic > Marine > Coastal | place: USA... | reverse complement strand
CGTTCGATCGAGTTCACGATGACATATTGAAGATGAGTCAAGCCTGTCCTCACTATCCAAGCATCACCAAGGGGACACCGAAGATATTCGTCGAAGTATACGAACATACCGATACTCGTAAGAAAGTAAAATGCTTCGACGAAGACGTAGAGATATTATGCGGACAACCAAGTTGGTGCAAGAAAGACGCCGTCGTCTCCAACGTATCTAACCCCATCCCAACGATTCCCATCGAAGTTCTAATGGGAGAAAATCGTAAGAAGGACGTCAAACACGAAGAACAGAACTTCGAGACAAAGTATTCGAATGATGTTGTTAGAGAGTTACTTGACATAATGCTTGAAAATAGAAAATACGTAGACGACCACTACTACTGGTTCCGGGTCGGTGCTTCGTTGTTTAACATACTCGGTGACAACGACGAAGCTTTCACTCTGTTCGACGAATGGAGTAAGGAATCACCGAAATACGGTGGAGTTAAAGAACTATGGAATTCGTTCAGATACGCACCCATGAGGAACTTCACCATCGGGACTATTCGATACTATGCTCGTTCAGCAGATCCTAAACAATACAGAGAATGGGTTGCATCTGTCAACAGCAAATTGATCTACAACACGTATTATAAGGGTGAAGACTTCTCTGACCGAAACCACGCACGATGCTTGAAGTGGTTGTTGAACGGTCGTATCGTAACATGTCGTGAGAAACGCTCGACGGATTACTACGTATTCTCGAATCATCGTTGGGTCAAGAAAACTCACGACGCAGACTTAATCACGATGATAAACAAAGAAGTTCGTAACTTGTTGTTCGACAAGTATCAAGACTACAACCGAACAGCAGAAAAATATATGAGAGAAGATGACGACGAGACAGCAGAAAAGTTCAACACCCAAGCGAGGAAAGTTCAAGACCAGTTCCGTAAACTCGGGAATGCTAAACCCAAGAACGGAATCCTCAAAGAGCTCGAATGTCTCATCATGAAAGAACCAAACGAGTTCGTAGACTTCATCGACGAACAACGACATCTCATAGGATTTGAGAACGGAGTGTTCGACCTGAACGAGAACGAGTTTCGTCCAGCAAAACCAAGCGACATGATTACCAAATCGACGAAATACGAATACACAGACAAAGTCGACGAAAACATAAGACAAGAGATTCTCGACTTCTTCACATCGATCATGGACGGGGATGAGATGAAGGAATACCTACTCAAAACTCTCGCTTACCAGTTACATGGGAACAAGTATCTCGAACGCATCTACTACTGGACTGGAGTCGGTTCAAACGGTAAGTCCGTCCTCGGTGACCTATGCAAATACACGTTCGGTCAATACTACTACAAGCCAGACGTAAAGATGATTACAACTCAAAAACAGAATGCTTCTACACAAACCGAGTATCTTCTCAAAACGAAAGGAACTCGATTCGTGTTTATGACGGAGCCGGAAGAAGGAGAGAAGATGCAGTCCTCGCTCATGAAGGAGTGGTCGGGTAATGACGACATTCAAACTCGTGGTATGTATGAGTCCTCGATTGAGTTCAAACCACAGTTCGCTATGCAAATCGCTATGAACGAAAAGTGTGACCTATCTGGAACGGACGCTAATGGGGTTGCTCGTCGTCTTCGTATCATTCCGTTCAAGTTCAAGTTCTGTGAAAACCCAAGACCAGACACCGATGACAGACAGATTGACACGACGCTCAAAGAGAAGTTCAAAGACACTCGCTACTGTCAGCAGTTCATGCTTTTACTCGTCGAGTATTATCGTAAGTTCGTCCACGGTAATCAAAACATCGAAGATCCTCCCCAAGTCCTCGACGAGAGTAGTGAATACTTGAACGACCAAGACAACATCGAACACTTCCTCACTAACATGTGTGAGTTCGGTTCTGATTACAAAATAGGTCGTAGCGATCTGTTCCGTGAATTCAAAGAATCATCGTTCTACGACGGAAAAAGTAATCGAGCATTCTTCAAAAAAATAAGGAACCGAAAGGACATAACTCTAATGAAGTCCGGAGTCGACAAGTTCGTCGGTCTTCGTATGAAAGAGATTGTCGAGGAAGAGGACGAGTTAGAGTCTGGTTTTACAGATTAATATGTTCCTTGTATAGACTTGTAAAAATTTGATGGGTGTTTGTCTATGACAATAAAAAAGTATCTACCACGCCATTTTTTAACACAACATACAACAATTTTATTAACATAAAAACCTTTGTCGTTCATAATTTTTATTTTTGATGGTGTTATTGAAGCTAAACAATAATCGTTACAGAGAAATGCAATTCCCTTATCTACACGATCTAAGTAATATTCAATCAGTTTCCAAAAACAATTTTTACCATCTAATTTATACGGAGGATTGCTTATAACCCAGTCAATACGTCCGTCATGGTATTTATAATCTCGTCCCTTTTCAATCTCGCACCATTCTTTTACGACATAATCAGGAAAATTATCATAGAATGCTCCTTCTCCTTTAAACGGCTCTAATACGATATCATCTTCATGTAATTCAACTTCATCAATTAGTTGCTTGGCTAAATCGACAGGAGTTTGATGGAATAAATATGTATCATCAACCATTTATGTAATCACAACATTATAAATTAAACTTCTTCTTGTATGCTTGTATGTTTTTATTCATATCAGTACTATCGCCCCAGAGGACATGGTAAGATAAGTATCCAGCCCTTGAAGGATCATTAGTTTTCAAATCTTTCTCGTGGCGTTGTCTATACAATCTACGTCGTTCCTTGTCATGGTGTTGCGTATAATCTTGCATTCCACTTGCGCCGAAGTGTGTAGTTCGTTTCGGGTCTTGGAACACCGCCTTCCACTTCTTCCCTTCTCGGTCACTCTTCGTTATGCTTACAAGTTTCATTTTATATTACATAACAAAAAAATTAGATGTTACTACCACCACCACCCGAGGAAACTGTAAGAACTCCTGCATTGCTATATACTTGTCCTGCTACTAATGGATCAGCAGTTGGAAGATTTTGAATAAGCAATACATGGTTCGTTCCCCAAGAGGAGTTAATCATAGCATTTGTGTCGTTCTGAATTATTACCAAACCGCCCGTGCTTTTTACTTCGGCAGTAGCATTCACATTCGCTGCCGTGAAAGAATTTACTGCTGTAATATTTTGATTATTCGCATTCGCCCCTGCACCAAGGACAGCATTTAGATCAGGCACAGCAGAATACTCGCTCACGGGTTTCCCGTTAATGGTCTGAGCTACAAGATGGTTTCCAAAGGATGACATTTATATTGTAATAATATTTTTTTTCCCCGTTTAATATGGAGATAAAGGAATAATCCTCATGTAGAAATAGGATTGAACTCCAAGAGTTCCAGTAGTAGCACTACGACGAATACGAATTGTGTTAGGACTGCCCGAACCAATCCCGTATTCGGTTAGTATACCAGTCGTATTCAATCCTTCTTGGTTATGATGGACTTGAACGACATAGTCCTCAATATTAAATCCAGCAGGGAGTGTAATGGTTAGGTCTTGACTGGCGATGGGAGTGGCGTTCGGTTGTAGATTTATATACCAATTCTTTTCCATAGGTGTCTGCACAGTGCCAGCAGGAATTGTGAAACTTGGTGTTGCTCCATCTGCACCAGTAATCGCAGCGGTTTTGTACGTCTCGTTCAAAAATGGGTACCAGCCGTTCAGTTTCCCGACACTCAAATCTTTTCCGTAGGATGACATCTTTTATACTTATATTATATTTTTTTTTATAGATTAAATGCTTTAAATTCTACAACAAGTGATTTGTCATCCGCCAAGTTTCCAGCGGTTGCTGTTCGGGTGAAGATCCAAGAATTCACACCACCTGACGATGCTTGTCGTAGGTCAATAGTATCAGCGTTCGTAACAGAAGCACTACGAAGATATGTCGTATAAAAGGGAAGAAGGAGAGCGTTCTTCGTAGTGAAAGTAACCGATTGAGATGTAGCGGTTGCTCCTGTTCCGTTTAGAGCAACAAGATGAGATTTACTCTTTCCATCATCCAAGTTAATACTCGGCGTTTGTCCTGGTAGGACTGCTGTGCTTGACGATAAGTTCAGAGAAAGTCTATCGTAGTTTAGTTCGTCTGCGTGTAGTTCTTTCCCGTAAGATGTCATCGTGTTTTTACTATAACATAACAATTTATTTCACATCTATTTCCAATTCTTTTGGATCGTGAGTCGCCTCTCGATTACATTCTACACACCCACACTTTACATGTACGCAATTTGATTTCAGTAATGCTCTAATCACGAATGTTGTGGTTCCTGATAAAATCGTTGCTATACCGAGATAAAATGAAATTAGTTCGGGTGTCATTTACTATATACATAGAAAACATTTATGGTGCTAATCTCCATCGTGTAGGCTTAGGATAGCATTGGAAAGTCACAGGCGCTCCTCTTTCGCTGGCCGTGTCAGGATTTCCTCCGTTTTGACGCATCGAAATAATCATGCGTCCGTTGTCACTAAAATCCGTCTTACAAGCGGGCCAAAAGTTGTATCCTTTTCCATCTGTTGGTATGTTCGTCATTAGCCACGAAGCGTGGCATTGGCCAACTTTGCGAACCGATCGAAAGGCCGTGGCCGATTCTTCAGGCACGTATAACAACTCGCTGCCAGGCAACGGGCGTCGTGTCTGACTTAGATCGGTCGGTTGATAATATATTTGTAGTTGTATATCGCCGTAGCCAAATTCCTCGATAAAAAAATTCAATTCAAAAACCATATTTGAGTGGTCTGGGTTAGTAGAGAAGTATGTAAAATAACAATCCTCGTTAAATACTCGGGCAGCATCATCATCGAAGTCACTTCGTATTTGAGTTACAGGAGCAAAATATACTCCCCATCTATATGTCTCCTCGGTTGGTTCAGGAACACGATTGGATGGGTCGCTCAAATCCAGATAAGTGCATTTCGTTAGTTTCGGTTGTCCCGCATTATTCAAAGTGTCATCTCCTTCTATCTCCGTATCTTGTGTAGCGGTTCCAGTAACTCCCGTAAAATCCAGTTTGCAAGTTCCCCCCATTTGGGAATTTAGATTGAGAATGCCTGAGTTAGGTGCTGCCGATCCATTCACAGATATAGTAGGTGCAGCTAATGATGTGATTTCTGCTTGGAGTGCTGCAATGCCTGTTGCCTGAATTCCCGTCGCAGATAGAGTTCCTACATTCACGATGTTATGGTCTACGGCAGGATCGGCATCATCTCTCAAATCAATATTTCCTCTCATTTGTATCGCTTGGACTTTGACAGGGTTTCCCGTTCCATTCAGCACGTCGGCATTCACTACTCCGCAAGTAGTCGCCACGAAGGAAGATGTTGTTGCCGTACAAGTAGTAGAATTTAATGAATTGAATGTTCCATTTGCCGTTCCACTCCCAACCTGACTCGTAACATTAATGTTTTGAGTTGCTATGTTATTGATTCCTGTGATCGTTGGATTAACACCGCTTCCTTGTATTTGGTTCGCTTCAATAAGGGTTGCTTCACATTTTGCTGTTTCTATCTTTTCACTTGCTTCAACTTTCACACATTCCAAAGTATTTAGATTCGTGATATTCTCGCCGTTCGCATCATCGCCTGTATCAAGAACTGCTGCGAGTGTCGGTACTGCACCGCCTCCCGAAAGTGGTGGGTCAAACGTTTTCCAATGCAACGTATCAACATATGCATCCGTTCCCACGAACACATCGCTTTTTATGGTATTACCATACGAAGACATTCTTTATTTTTTATATTTAACGACGAAATTATTTTTCCACGGAATCTCCCATAACTATGTATTCATTTAGATTCTTTCGAAAACGACTCGGGTGTGTCTTCTTCGGATGTAGGTCAATAACGAACGAGTTGTGTCTTTCCTGAGTAGCATACTCGTATCCTTTCATGAAGTCATCCTTATCAATCTCACCAGCAACCGACGAATATATGTCTTTTAACTCTGCCTCGTCTTTCACTTTACCTACTACGACGATTTGTGTGGCGTTGTTCCTAATCGCTTTGGGACATGATCCACCCTGTGCTTTCAAGTTTTGTATAGCAAAATACATGCTACAACCTAATGCGCCCTGTAAGTCCTTATGTTTTTTTGGGTTGTGGGTGATTCCTCCTAAATGTCTATGACGAATCGCTGCATTTAGTAACTTTTTGTTACGAAACACAGGACTGCTTTGACAATCATCGAAGAATACGTGGAGTATAGGTCGATGTCCGTATCGAAGAGTCGGTTCAATCAGGTTTCCCATGTCGTCGGTAAATTCCAGCAACGAGTATGGATCAATAGCATCAATCGGGACTCGGTCTCCATCGTACACTTTCTTCAATTCTCGAAACCGAGCGATTTTGTCGATTTCATGCACGAACGTGTCCCGTTCTTCGTCGATGATGTCTCGTATCTTATCGATACACATAGGGTCGTCCGGATCTAAGCAATCATCGTCTTCTATGTGAAGACTATTGAGTAACGCCTTGTTCGATAGGATGGTCGGGGACACGACGATGATACGATCAGCCTTGTTCGCATCTTTAAGCATTCTCAGATAGTTCGTGATGAAAACGGATTTACCACTTTGGCGCTTGCCGAGAACCAACATTAGTCCGTGGTGTTCGAACATGTTGTCGGGTGTCTCGATAGGCACTCGACTGTTGGGTGGAACTTTTATTTCTGCTCGCTTGTTCGTGTCCTTTACAATCTTCATGGTGAATCGGTAATATTACTATATGTCAATAAAAAATGTCAAGGCGGTTTCAAACGGCGCCCCTAAATTCACTTCTACCCAAACTACCCATTTTTATGTCACTTCTACCCAATTTTTTTTGACTTCTACCCAACTTTTTTTTTTGACGTATCTCCCACTCTCTTCTCTCTATTCCTTACTTCTTCTTCAATAATACTATAAAATAAAGTAATATACATACAAATACATAATAAAAACAAACAAATACATACAATACAAATATATGACTTATCTTTATGATCTATTGACGAGGGAGGGAGTTGTCTGGGAGGAGGCTTGACTTGGGTAGTTTGGGTAGTTTTTTCCCGATTTTTGCATTCACAGAAATCAATCGGCTCTCCGGGAATAGTTTCATATTTCGTACCCAAAGAGCCAAAGTACCCAACTTAACGGCCGTAATATTTGCGATAGAGATTATCCAACAGAGTCTCTTGGGGCGATTGTCTCGGATAGTCGAACTTTTCTCTTGGTGGTGCGGTAGGTGGTTCTTCCTTCGGTGGTTGTTGGGATTTCTTCTTTGGTTTCTTCTTAACATATTCGACTTCCTCCTCTTCGCTGTCACTCGACTCCTCCTCGACGTAGACGATCTTCTTTTTCTTCGGTTTGGTTTTCTTCGGGACTTTTATGTATTCGACTTCCGGTTCGTCCTCTTCCTTCAGATCCTGTTTTGTCGGTGACTTCTTTAAATTAGGGGCAGGAGTTTCTTCCTTGGTTGCTTCCTCGTAGGTTGGTGGGTCTTCCTTCGGTAGTTCTTCCTTCTTCGATGGTTCATCGTCGATGTTAAGCGTCTTTTTGATCTTGTCTCGTGCTTCGTTCACTTTCTTACGAGACTCCAAGTCTTCGGCTAATTTCATGTCTTTCTTTTCCTGAGCTTTCCTTCGTCTTGTTTCGAGTGCTTTTTCACGAGCCTTTTGCAAGCGTTCGAGCACGACTGGGTCGGTTATGGGCTGTCCCTTGGGATGAGGAGCCATGGTCTTTTACTAATATTAAGTTAGTATTAGAAAAAAAATGAATCTTAATTTTTAATAATTACTAATAGGTGTCTCTTGAATACGAACAATCAAGAGAAATGCAACGTCAGGTCTCGTAGCTCTCCCGTATGGTGATCGTAAAAGTATCCGTTCGGTTCATTACCATCCTCCGTCTTGTTTTTCTCACATTCTTCGCAATAGAGACGTAGAACACATAGTCGTTGTGGCTTACCGCAATACATGCAATAGGACTTGATGTATTTTTTAGGCATTAGTGTGGTGTGTCTTACATATATGTGAGATTATACTTTCGATGGACGAACGGGGGCAGTCTTCTTGTCGAAGGCGATGTCTGAGAATACTTTGTCGTTATTGACTATCAACGGTTTGCCCGGTGCGTTCAGATCTACATCGGTGATGAGAGACAACTGTCCTCGGGCGTTTCCGTAGGGTGCTTGTGCGTGGTTCATTAGGGTTCTTGGATTCAAGTTCTGTGCGTTGTAGGTCTCCATCGTAGTGGACTGAGTCTGTGATTTAATCGGTTGCATCGTAGGAATTTGTGCGAGGATCTTGGGTTCGTCCAAGTAACCGACGGAACGCATATCTACACGAAACGGAGCGTGATTGATTGCTGGTGCGAGTAGCGTGAATTGTGGTTGTTGCATCATATCGAGATTGCGTTGTTTCCCAACAACCGGGTTGTAAGGAACATCTCGTGTTTTGAACTGGGGAATGACGTTGGGTGCTACTTGCGCCATGATTGTTTTTTTTTACTATACTCGTGATATATTTATTTCTGGGGGAAATTTAAGCAACCACAGCAACCGCTCGTCCTTCACCAATACGAATGAGTGAAGTCTGTTCGGTCATGAGGAACACCTGCCTCGCCCAGTTGTTTGCCGAAACACCATCGGTGGTTGATTGGAAAGCAATTTGAGAGTTGATAGACATCAAGTTCATACCAGTAACACGAGTGATCTCGTCGTCGTGGTTGAGTTGGATTGGCGCACACCAAGCATTATCCAACCACATCGCTTGGGAACCGATGAGAGAACCACTATGTTTGGAGTAAGTCCTGTCTTCGCCAATAACCACGAAGTTGTATGCTTCGATTGGAGTTGGTTTATAGAGCGGGTATGGCGAGTTGTTGATCGTGAACTGCCAATCTTTTATTCCTTTTGAAATAAAGTTGTCAGATGCTTGGGTGTAAGCATAAGTTGTAGAACCATCTGCAAGGACTGGTGCCTGTTGAGTGAAGTAAGGCGCATAGGGGGCCCCATTGGCAACAGTATCGGCATTTCTTTGGAATGCAAAAACTTTATTCAGAGACATAGTAGAAACGGAGCCACGAATAGAGCCACCAGCGTCGCTTTGGGATTGAGAGAACAATTGGTATTGATGATAGGGGACATCGAGAGAACCACGCTCAGCAAGAAGACGCTGTGTAAGGGCATCATAGAGACCATTACCGATCGACACGACATCGGCAGTGAAGAAGATGTTATTCATGGCGAAGTTGCATTGCGTTCCCGAGAAGTTGGGATTAGCCACAAGAGGAGTAGCGGTTCCGAGCGTAGTTCCTTGGAACTGAACGGGAAGGACGGAGTTGTCGGTACACTGAACGGTCAGGAAGCACTCTGGAACGAGGGACAGATCGAAATAGCATGGGTGCATTTCGGTAAGGCCGAGGAAGTTGTTGAGAACGAGATGTTTGGATTGACCTGAGTTTGCAGTTTCGTAAGCACCACCACCGTTAATGCTTTCAATTACAGACTGGTTCAAGACTTTGTCGTCGCTCATGTATTTGTCGCTTCCGCACTTCAAGTTACGAAGCATGTTGTAGACGAGATGATAGGGAGTAACACCGTTGTCGCAGGAAATACCACCCATCGACCAAGTAACCCTATCAAGGCAGGAAGCAATACCATTACGAGGAATTAGAGCATACACTCGGTCGTTTGCTGACCCAGTCGAGTCACCCACACCAGTAGTGCTGAAATCGCAATGCATGGAAAGTGATTTCATATTGATGATCGCATTCACAGGAAGAGCCAAACGAAGTTGACTGGAACCGTTCGATGCGAGACTGGTCTGGTTGAGAGTCTGAATTTTCACATTATTCTTAGAATAATTGGCGACCTGATTGACAAGATAGAGCAAATTCGATGGAAGTCCTTCCATAGTTTATGTGTTTTTAATGTAGTAAGATATTTTTTTTTTACGATTTATTTTCATTCTTCGAAGACATCTACACGAAGAGAAGTTGTAAAGTTCATAGCGTTGCAGTGGATTTGATCGAGACTGATCTCAGGAATGAGGCGTCCATACGAATCCGTAATGAATAATCGCATGGTATTGATCTTCTTCGCAACGAGGAGGATAGAGAACATATTATTGCCGTTGTCCGTGTATTCGATTATATCATAAGGTTTCTCGTATCGGAAATCTCCTTCTTGCCGTCCTATATATGTACCAGGGAATGTTGCGTCGTATTCGAGTGTTCTCGATTGAACGTAAGTGTATTCCGGATTTCGGATAGGAATCTTAGCGAGAATCTGAGAGTTGACGACGTACGGATAAAGATTAGCATCGGTGTCGAAACCGCTCGTCTGATACGAAGTGCTGTTTAGGTCTGTTCGTACATACAAGTTCTCTTCACTCGACAACGATGCATTATACAATCCGTCGAACTGAAACGATGGATTACCGGCGGATCCAGTTTTCGTTACTTCATACAAAGGAGTCAGTTCATCGAAAGAGTTAGTGTCCTGGTTGATATGATTACACCCACCCATAATTTCGTGGTTGTCTTGGAACGATCCAAGGAAATCATTACCGATGATTGTCTTAACCAAGGATGTCCCAACAGTAGTGTAAGCGGGGATAGTAAAAGATACGAGTTTCATATCTACGAGAGAGTTTGCTGGTGCCCCAGTCGTATCGAACTTAATCTGTATTTTGTTCGATATAGGGTTCCAAGTGCAAGTAACGTTAGGCGTTCCGATGTTGAATGGTGGTTGTTTCAGAAATCCCTCCAAGAAAGGAATTATGTTCGCACAAAAGCCGTAGGTTCTGTCAGAGAATGATTGGTAGTTCCCTTGTGTTATGGTGAATCTCTTAGACACGACTGCTCCCGTGCTTGACCTACCAACGACATAGAAGACTGAATTGTATTTGTTTATGTTATACCAATTTTTCCTCATGCTGAACGTCTGTAATGTCAATCGCATTCGTTGGTTTTCGTCACAGGACATAAGCGACTGTGGTAAATTGATTGTAGCATTTCGACACTCTCCTATGAGTGTCAATTCGGTATTGACGAACAAGTTGCGAGTTTCTACTGCTGCCATTGTGTATATATTTACTTTATTGAAATAAAATTATTTGTGGTTATTCTTCCAAGTCAGGATATTTTAGTTCTTCATTCTTAGCTGGGAACTTCGACGGATTTTGTTTATGTTCTTCTGCTAATTCATCGACGATGTGTGGGTGAGTAGAGTAAGCGTCCAAGAGACGAAGGATAAGCATGTCGTCCATGTGTGGATGTATCTTCTTCAATTCATCGAACCAGTATTTGATCTGCTCTTTTGGGAACTTCCTATCATACTTATTGTCGAGTAGGTCTAAATCACCGAGAGCGTTGTCTTTAATGTCTACTTCTGTCATAGTTTATTTATGTATATACACATTTTTTTTTATCTAAAATAAATGTTTGAAGAAATGTCCTACACTTCTTGCCCCCGATGCTATTCCATGACCGACCGCTTCGGCTCCGTGTTCTATTCCTTGACCGATCTCTTTTGCATGACCGATTGCGTAGCTGGCCCCTCCCACAAGGGCCCCTATCCCTGCCGCTGCCACAATTGAAAGACCGCCTGTCTCTGCAGCGAGCTCACTTCCC
>Ga0208161_1001692_pt1 | contig 11656 bp, 15 predicted proteins | sample CB_VirMetaG_3_FD_184538 | JGI IMG/M metagenome (GOLD analysis project Ga0208161, IMG submission 184538) | Freshwater to marine saline gradient viral communities from Chesapeake Bay - CB_1508_1S Viral MetaG (SPAdes) (version 4) | ecosystem: Environmental > Aquatic > Marine > Coastal | place: USA... | reverse complement strand
ATGGTGTCATAAACATCTCTAGTAAAGCTCGTTCGGTGCTTATCAAGCATACGCTTGACATAGTTATCACGAATTTCAGGAATCATCTCCTGAAACATTATGATGCGATCTATGTCTATACACATACGGACAGCATCGAACGTAGAAGCATCCCTGAATTCAGGGACGAGAAACTCGTGGAAAAGTGTCATTGTCCAGTAGAGCCGAAGCCCCCTGCTCCCCTTTCAGTCTGGGTAAGTTCTTCTTCAGTGGTTTCAGTGATGTCTGCAACAAGAACCTTCTCTACCATCATCTGAGCAATGCGCTCACCTGATTGCAGAGTGATGGCTTCCTTGTTGTTGTTCAGCAACAAGACACCAATTTCTCCTCTGTAGTCGCTATCAATAACACCTACAGAGTGAGGCATCATGATGCCCTTCTTACCCATGCTAGAGCGTGGGTAGATCTTCACGCAGTATCCAGGCTCAATCTCGAAGATGAGACCCGTAGGAACGATCGTAGGCACTCCAGGAGTAAGTTGGAAAGCACCGACAACCTTCAGGTCGTAGCAAGCCGAACCAGGAGTTGCAGCTTGTGGTAGCTCTGCTCGGCGATCCTTCTTCGCTACGCGAATCTTGGGACGATAGGCAAACGCCTTTCTTTGGATTTCCATTTCGATGTCGTCTTCGAATAACATTTGAAAGAACTCGTCACGCCACGAAAAGTCGGGGTCGAAGCAAGTCTCAGGTGTGGTCATGCGGTATTATAGACCAGATGAAATAAAATCGGGGGCCGAAGCCCCCTTTTTTAATCAGACTGCACGCCACTCCGCGTAATCCCATCTTGTGGGAGGCGGGATCTCCTTCAGGAGAGTAACAGCCTTGCGCCTCAACACTTCATCATCATCACCATGGATTGCGTAGAGCTTAAGAGCAGCATAGGACCAATCTACAGTCCAACCAGAACCATCACCGTTCACTTCCCAGTTGTTTGATTCCATGACAGGAAGCTGACCTTCACGGTCATCAACATAGTAGCGAACTGCGTAAGGTGCAGCCCAGTCGCCTTGAGCATTCTTGAAGAAGCAAGCAACTACAGTTCTTGCACAGAGAAGTGCAATCTTGCGGTTTCTTCTTGCAAGGTCTGGGTCTCCGCAAACTTTACTGAAGGCCCAGAGACCAGCAGCACACTTAGCAGTTTGCCAGCAAGAGAATGCTTCTACTGGATTACCACTTGGATCTGCCATCCATCGGACATCCTTGCCGATATCCACAACCATAGCAGGGAGGGTGGGATCTTTCGCAAGAACATTCTTTGCAGGCCACTGATCTTCTACGATGTCTGTTCTCTTCATCATGACATCAATGATGTCCTGTCTGAATTGTGGGAGAAGGAGACATGCGTTTGCATAGAACTGTGCGACTCGTCCTTGTCCACGGTCAGTTGACAGCCAACCAACGTAAGAGTTGATGGTTGCAAGCTCACCTTGAAGCATTGAGACATACCAACGCTCTGCCATGTAATCACCAGTGAGAGCAAAGTATGCGGACATGTAATCTGCTACGTGGCTTTCATCGTGACCATAACGCTTTGAGCCCTTGTTGTTTGTGCGAGGCTGCATCTTACCTTTACCAAGGAAGTCCTTGGAGTTCTGATGAGTTGTTCGCATCCAAGTTCTGTGCTGTGGGTGGTTCCTGAACAGGACAATGCTGCCATCAGCCTCACGGCGATGCACAGGACGCAGAGCTTCGTCTGCCATGCCCCAACAGTATGCACGGAGGAGATAAGGCTCCAGGCCAGTTAGAACAGGACCGCCCTTCGTAGAACCGAAGGCAGGCTGCCCACCAGCAATTCCTGGTCGCAGGTCACAAGAATACTTGCGCTTCTGGAAGAGGTCCTTTTCCAGTCCGAGACTAGTGTTGAAGTGAAAAACCTCGGATGCTGCTTGTCCATAGCAATGCTCGAAAGTTTCAGGGCGAGCACCATATGCTAAGAAGTTATCCCACTCTTGGAATACACCAACAATAGGTCCTTGAGCACGGATTGATTCTTCTGCAATCTCATTAGGGATATCGTTCAGTGTTGGATTATCTTCATCAAGTGAATTGAAGAGATAACCATCAAAACGATAAGCTTCTGCATAGCCAAGGTGACCGTTTGGTGGAACCCAACGAATCTCATTGGTGTTGTTGGAGATGTTGATCTTATCAGTGCGAGCAAAGTCTGAGAAGATGTCTAACTTGTTCTTCGCAGCGTTCTTGAACGTATACACAACTGCGTCACAAGGAACCTCGAAATCTGTATCCTCTCTATGATCACACCACACGGTTTCTGCTTGAATACGAACAGAAGACTCTAGTGCCCAGATCGTGTAGATGAAGGTAGTATGATACTCACCATCAGAGAATAGAAGTTCATAAACAACACGAGCCTCATTCTTCTCAATAGGCTTCATGCTCTTCAGAGGGATTACTCTCTTACCTGCCCCAGAGTGCACAGTTACTTCAGGAATGATCTCACGAAGATCGTCTGATACTGCTGGGTGAATCACGAAGTTCCTCATGTTCTGTTGAGGAAGCGTCGTATCAGGAGAGAACTTCCATTCAGTTCTTCCTGGCTTGAGGTTGATCAATGCCCCGTAGAGCGTTGAATGCTCCCCAATGTCTCTTAATTTAATTGCACGAGCCCCTCCGAGTTCTGCAACGTCTAGATTACGGTCTTCCTTTGGAACCGCAAATTCAACCCAACGTCCGACTTGGGTGTTTAGCTTATTATCGAATAATACTCTCATAGTTTCTCCTACTTGGGGGATTATAGACTGACTCTGTTAGAGATCCAATCGTAAGTCCGAAAAATTCCTTCTTTCAAGGAAAATGTGTAATCCCACTGCAATTTTTCCCTGATCAATCTGTTATCAGAGTTCCTTCCCATAACTCCAACAGGCCCATCTATGTTCACAATATCTAGCTGCTTACCAGAAATGTCAATTACCATTTTTGCGAGATCATTAATCGAGATCATCTCCTCAGATCCAATATTCACAGGACCTGTAAAATCACTACGCATTAGACGAAGAACAGCTTCTACACAGTCATCAATATAAAGGAAAGATCTAGTCTGATTGCCTGGACCCCATACTTCAATAGACCCGCCATCAGGAGTGTTGGCTACCTTTCTGCACATTGCTGCTGGGGCTTTCTCTCTTCCTCCATCATAGGTCCCTTCTGGTCCGTAGATATTGTGGAATCTTGCGACCCTGACATCAAGACCTTCATTCCTCTTAGCTGCTAGGTATAGCCTTTCACTGAAGAGCTTCTCCCAACCATATTCTGAATCAGGGTTTGCAGGATATGCTGAATCTTCTGAGCAGAGTGGATTGTTAGGATCATCTTGATTGTGGCTAGGATACATGCAAGCAGAACTTGAGTAGAAAATCTTAGCTTTCCACTTCAGTGCCCACTTAACAGCATGAAGATTAATCTGTGCTGAGTTAAGCATAACATTCAGATCATGCTCACCAGTAAAAATATAACCTGCTCCACCCATGTCTGCTGCTAGTTGATAGACTTCATCAAAGTCTCCGCACATGTGGTTAATTGCAGACCAGCTATCTTCTAGACTAAGATCATAACTAAGATAACGATCACAGTAATCTGCTTCTCTTACATACTCATTATGTTTTTTAATATCGACAGCAACTACATGATGTCCTTCGGACCTTAAACGACGAGCAAGATGATGTCCAATAAATCCTGCCCCTCCACAAATTAGAATCTTTTTCATTTTGGTGTTAAGATTAAAAATCCTTGATGTCTGTAGTCTCTCACAAAATTGTGAGTTTCTCCAAAAGCCTCTTCAATAAAATCAATTCCTGCTTCTCCATACTTCATCCTAAAAGCTTCATTCTTCAATTGGAAAGGACCATCTTCATATATGTGAAGATCATCAATAATGAAAACGTCCTTACAATTCTTTCTATAATCACTAATTAATTTTATTTCAAATTTAAGTGGTTTATGAAGCTCTGGTTGGTCAGCTAAATGATCGTAAGAATTAAAGTGAAAATCTGCTCCGGGAAAGTGCGCGTCTAACCAGAATAGCACTGGCTCATCAGAAAGTTCTTCCAGGATATGCTTTAAGCCATTTATTGAGTCATCATGAAGTAACTCTATCCTGGAATCATTTGAAAACTTTTCTTTGCACTCATCAAATAATTCTTTTACATACTCAATTGAGTAGAGTTTAGAGAAGTTATACCTACTAGCATGTAGTAAGCCAGTTCCTCTACCTGTTCCTGTCTCTATAAATGTTTTACATCCAAGAGTATCAACGAAATTTGTTAAATCGTGTAAATATAATTCTCCCATCAGACCTCACCTCCATTAAAAGATTCTGATGTTGTCAGTAATAGATTAGTATGAATATCTTCAGTCTTTTTAGAAAATTCTTTGATGAAGTTTATGTCTATTTCTAAAAATCTGTTACTCATAAGTTCATGAATTTTAAAATTATTAATTTCAATAAAGTTAAAGAAATAATCAAGATCGTAATGATACTTACGCATTCCATAAGGCCAAAATTCCATGAATATAAAGTTCGGAATTTTTTTATTAAACAGTCTTTCAAATCCTTTTAGAATGTCGATCTCACAGCCTTGAGTATCCATCTTTATTAAAGTAATCTTATCCCAATTATCTGAAAGGCTTTTAATAGAATCTCCTCTCAATAATTGACATAATCTATTGGACACTCCCTCAGTAACAGCAGGACGGGAATCTCCAGTATTATTATAATTATAAAAAAAATCTATAGCAGTATCTTTAGATCCTAAAGCACAATTATATGGCTCAACTATTTTTTCTAAATTGTGTCGTCTTATATTTCTTTCTAGTATTTCGTAATTATCAAGAATAGGCTCAAAAGAATACACTTTACCGTTTTCTTTTACTACTTTAGCAAAGTTAACACTATGAAGACCTATGTTAGCTCCAATATCTATTATATAATTTCCTTCTGTTAGCAATGAAGTTAAAACTTGTAACTCAAAAAGCTCATGAGTTCCAGATCTAACCTGAGAACTTAGTAACTCATTTGAGGCGTGTGTTTCTATATCGTAACTTATTTTATTAGTAGCCATATTACCCCCGTAAAGTTGAATTTTCTCCAATTATTGACAAGTTCCAAAATTTAGAGACAGTGTGCCTAGTTCCTTGTTGGACTGGTCCTTTCTTTAGCAAGAAGTAATCCTTCTCATATTGATTCAGTGTTCCGTCTATGAATTGATGAACAGAACTCTCTACACAATATACTTTTTTAGCTTTTTTTATTATAGGATACCAATCTTGAATATTAAAGTGCTCTACTTGAGTTATTTCTATAATAGGTAAGGATTGAGTAGGCATAGACGCTCGATCTCCATGTGAATTTTCTAAATGAGCTACCACATATTGATCAGGTGGATTTATAATTGACCACAATTTATCCTCACTCTCTATATTTCTAGTCCAAACTAAATTATTTTTTTCTGAAAAGGGAACCTCCGCTAATCTATATTTGCATTGCTCAAAATTTTCTGAAGGTAACTGCGCTGTTGAGTGTGGGCCTCGGTCTGCTAAGTTAATAACTTTATCATAGTTGGATACATTAGTTAATATTTTCATTACATCAGACCGTAACCAATCAGAGTGCAGAACAGTTTCTGGTAATAGAATTGGTTTAACATAATCAAAATATTGGATGGTTGAGATAAACTTCTCCCTAACAGGCCAGTGAACTTCATGACCTCTGTCTGCATACCATTTAGCTATAGGAGCACATACGAATATGTCTCCAAATGCTCCGGGCTGTATTAACAATAATTTTTTCATGTTAATTTCTTTCTCCAAAACGAGTTTCCTTGACCATTACCAGAATGGTTATCTAAACCAACAGAGACTAAACTAAAATCTGTTAGATACTCTTCTAAATCTTCCTTATAGCACTGATCTTCATACGGCTCTTTATCCCATAGATTTTTATAATCCTTCGTATGTATCTCAAGAAAAAGAGCTTTACAATCAGCTAGGTTAGCACCTTTTAGAACCTTTAATTCTGCGCCTTGAACATCAATCCATAATAAATCTATTGCCAGATCTGGTAAGATTTTTCTCAGGGTTGAACAGGGTAGTTTTAAAACTTCAGATATGTTGAAGTGGTGTCCTAGTTCATGGCCTTTAAATTTAAGAAGTGAACCACTTCCTTCTCCGCCATTACCTAACTCGTAAAAATCTATCTCGCCCTCCTCATCAGACAAGGCTAAATTATAAAGCTTTACTCTAGGATTGTTTGCATAATTGTTACTCAACACTGCAAAGTGTTTTGGCACAGCTTCAAAAGCATGTATTATGCAGCTAGGATAGTTGTTTAATAGTCTTGAAATTTCATAACCATGGTAAGCACCTACAACAACTATCGTTTTTACATCTTCTCTACTCTTTTGAATCGAAGTGTGAAAGTTTTCTTCAATGTCTTTCTGAATAATATCATAAGCATTATCTTGTGGATAATAGTAAGTCATTACTTTTTACTCCTAAACATATAATAATATATTGGTTCCGTAACATACTCTTCAGTATTCAATAGCTTTAATATTCTTTGAGAGTAATCCCTATCTTCTCCCCAATCTACCTCTGGGAAAGGTGTTTGTAGAGCTAGCTCCCTCTTGACAGGATTTAAATGATTTGGATTTCTATAATACCTCATTAACCCTGTAGTCATATCTCTCTCTTCGAACCACTTATTATACTTTAAGCTGTGATAAGTAAATCCGGCCAAATTACCATCATTGAAATGAAGTAAGTGAATACCTACACAATCAGGATTTGTCTTCAACGCATCTAAAATTTTAGATACATAATCACTAGAAACTATATCGTCATCATCTACAAAGCAAATGTATTCCCCAGAAGATTGCTGTATAGCTTCATTTCTCTTTTGTCCAATAGACTTTGAGCCATCATCTGAAATAGTAATGATTTCTACTTCATCAGATTTTTGTGGATTCAATATAGATAAAATTCTATTTAAGAACTCTGCTCTATCTGTTACTGTTAAAATTAATATAGAGAGTTTCATAATACTGTAGTTATGGGGTGTTGTGTAGCTAAGTCACTTCTTCCATCTTTCTGATAGAATATTGGTTGCTTGACACAGTAAATGTTATATCTCCACATACTCTCAGCTAGAGAATCATCGCAACCTCCAATGGGATTTAAGATAAACTTTTTAAGAGTGTTCACTGTGTGTTCAATATAAGACTTACTTAAATACAAGACTGCGTGAAAGCCTAGCATATTAAATACCCTCATATACTTACCAGCATCAGCAGCAATGACACCTCCCGGTGTTGTCTGTTTGTGCAATCTTCCGTAGATTGAGGTCCCAAGATATAAAGCGTCAGTATCTTTAGGTATCGTAAAGCTGAGTTCCGGGTTGTTGTTAACTAATGTTGCATCATCTTCTAAGACTAGAAAAGGAGGTTCAAACTTAGTTATAGCTTCGATATAACCTTTAGCAACACCTACTGTGTAAGGGTTCGTTATAGGACCATCTATCATCAATCCAGACAGCCCCAAAGAGGATAGCATGGATCGCATAGGATCGTGACGATCTTTTGATTTTTCACAAGTAGTCCATAAGATTGGAATATCTTTTAAACTAAGAGTAAGTTCTTCCATGCCTCAAAAATCCTTTGGTCGTCCCAATACTCTGCTTGAGTATCGTTCCCCTCATCTCCATGATAGATAACTCCAGCAGCCTCACATTCAGGCTTAATTAGATTGTAAGTCTCTAGCCTTGGAGAGTGATAGACATCTGTCAGCGTATCATAGATTTCCTGCATGTCATCAGCTATACCTCGGTAAGATACTTTATTACTTAGTAAAGGTATAATTTGCTGAAAGAAGTAATTTGGTTGAGTTGCTGATCCATAAATTCTGATATCATCATGTCCGTCAGCTAAAGCTCTCTTCACAGACATTGGGACACATTTATTCTCATCAATGCTACCAATGATACCAGCAACTCTAGGTTTACCTTCTTTAGAATTCTTTTGGAACTTCGTAAGAACATTTGGGATAACAGTCCCTTCAACGCCCTGCCAATCTCTCTGGAAAGTTGACACGAAGTGTGCCGCATCATAGTGAAGTCCAGCCATTTCCTTGATCTTAAATAATCCTGTTTCGTGGCAGGACAAGATAGCTTTCTTACAAGGCAAATCAGATGTAACTTTTAGGTAGTGATATATTACAATATCATCTTCGGTTGGTTGAAACTTATCTAAAGTCCCAAAATTACACTTAATACCATCCCAAACATGGGGACCATAGAAACAAGTCTCTAAGCCATTATCATTGAATAAATTTGTTAAGTTAGAGAAGGAGACAGTTGAGCCTCCAGGGCCAGTATAACCACTAATTATCTTGATCATTTGTAGTCTCCTCATTAAATGGATTGTAATTTAGTTTTTGGAAGCAAGTCTCATACAGAGATAGTCTTTGATGAACTACTTTGTTAATATCGAAATGTTTTTCTGTGAGATAGTGTAAGTTCTCACCCATCTCGATACGCTTTTTGGGGTTATTGACTAGGTAACTTAGTCTCTTTACCCATAAATGCTTTCCTCCATCTGGTGGGATCAAGAATCCTGTCTCACCGTCCACGATGGTCTCATCATAACAACCCACGTCAGACGCTACGATAGGAACCTTGTATCTACCACATTCAGCCACTTTAATTTCAGATTTGGAGTCATTAAATGGATTCATCCTTAGAGGGGCAATTGCTACATCCATGTTGGCGTAAAAGTGTCCATAGGCGTCTGGTGGTGCTGCTGGGTGGATGTTCCAGTTTCTGCCGCCTTTGAATCCAGCTAGTAAGGCTCTTCTATACTCATCCCAAGCATCTAACTGCCATTTATCATCGGGGTTCTTCTCTACATCAATATTGGGACGACCATAAAAATCCCAAATAACTTTCTCTCTACCTACTTTTTGATTTACTAGATGTGGCACATTAGCAAACTCAAGAACATCAGGTCTATGGTGAATACCACCAGCCCATCCAATATGAGTTTTTGATCCATGATTAATCTTTGGAGAGTTCCAGTGAGGCAACCTGTAATCTATACAATTCTTAGCTATAGCTAACATCTTTCGGCAATACGGTGACACTCTTTCGGCAAATTTTCGTTGAGTAACTGTAACCAAGTCTGCTGTAGCATAGATGTATTTTGTCATCTCATCTAGCTTGTTCTCTTTGTAGACTCCAAATAATCTATGTTCTTCGTATAGCTCAGTTAGCAAGTCATCAGTATCAAAGTGAACAAACTTACCTTTCTCCTTCGCTAAACCTACTACCCTACATGTGTAAGGACCACCAAAATTAGATATGTTATTTACCATAACCACATCTGCCCAATCCATATCTGGAGTTGGTGTATCTGGTGCTAATGTTAAGGTGTCCATGTTGACCCCTAAAGCATTCTCATTAAATCTAATCTCTACTAAATCCGGGTAGAGTTGGAGGAGCTTTTGGTTTGGCATAATGGATCTATAATAAGCGCAGCCGCCTTGATTTGGGGGCACTACTAAGATCCGTAACTTCCTCGGCCAATTGGGTAACGCTTGTTGTATATAATGTCCGTCAGGTAACATAGAGACCTCGTGTGGCCCCTATTATAGCATCATATTAAGAGATTTCTTTAATGTTACCTACAAAACCTATTGGCTTATCTTTCTGATCTAAGACAGGGACCGATCTTAGCTGGATTCTGACGCCATGCTTAACTGTAAAGCTAAAATTAGATGCCGTGGCGTTACTGGTTGCGAGGCTCCAATTGCTAAAAACAGCCACCTTTTCTGTTCCGTGTGCTGCTTCAATCCATTCAAGTCCAAGACACTCCTCCCTCTCACGGTCCATAATTTCTGAGAATTTATCTGAAACCCAAAAAAAGTGCCCGTCCTTACCGGCGAGGAAGTGACCGGCATTTTCCTCGTGGAGATCGAGGAGGGCTCTCTGCGTGGCTTCTAGGGTCATTAGCTTCCGATCTATCCGGTCTATGATATCCCTAACACTGTTCCCACCATTTGGGGTTAAATGCTCGTCGATCTTCTTTTTCAAGTTCGAATTAGATCGACAAATAACAAACAGAACTGTTGCTAAGGTAGTAACAAATTCAATAATTCTATCTATATTTTCTAGCATAAAAAAACCCCAAACTACAAATATATGTAGTTTGGGGTGGGCATTTTGTAAGTAATTTATACTACAAAATCTTCGCGATCAGGGTCGTAAAAAAATCCATCGCAAACTGTCTTGCAACGTTCGACACGTTGCTCGTAGCACCAACCCGATAGTTGGTCAGAGCTGCCTTGACAGCCGCGAGGTTGACATCAACGTCTTCCCCGTTGAATTTTCTAACAACTAACTCTGCATACCTATTCAGCAAAAGGTCGATGGCATTGCGATCTCCTTCACTGAAATTATCAAGGACAGTCTTGAAGCTATCCTTGAGATCAATCAAGAGCTTTTGTGCATCAATGTTCATTGCTTCTTACCTAGAGTTGAATTGATGCGGAATCTCCAGCTATCTACAAGCATTAGCTTGTCTTGCCTTTCCTCTTCAGTATTTTCTGGGTTGTTCTTGATGCCGTAAACAACATCAGGCTCCAGAATATTGAGAGTGTCCCTATCTGCTCTAGCATACTCGGTGCAGTCGCAAGAAGCGAAACCGAATGCCAGAAGTGCGACTAGAGCCTTCTTCATGCTTCACCTCCCGTAGTCTTGTTGCCATCTTCGTAGGCAATCCCAAGGATAATGCTGGAGAAAAGAATCAGCACTCCCATGATCTGCTCTTCGGAGATCGGCTTTCCGAGCAGGTCGTTCGCAACTACAGTTAGAACACCTGCCACACCCATTAGAAACTTCCTGCTCTGTAGCAGGAGCTTGATTGCATTCATCATCAGTCATCCTCACCTGAATTCAGTGATTTGAGGTAGGGATTGTCCTCCTCCTCTTCATGGCTCTCAACACGCACAGATGCGCCCGTGACGATTGCCATATACTCGTCTGCCAGAGCCTTCACTTCGCTCAGATCCTCGTCCTTGACCAGACCCTGAATGTCGTGAAGCTCGCTGCGGAAAGAAGCGATACGCTTTGCAGAGCCCAGAGGAGAGCCCTTCAGCTTGACAGAGGACTTGCTGTAATCAGGGTAGTCTCCGTTCATCGTCTTCTCGATCTTGAAGTCGTGACCGTCCTGTGGGTCGAGCATGAACACACCGCTCTCATCGAGTTCGAGCAGGTCAGCAATGATCTTGTCCATCAGCTTCTTGCCAACAGAAAGGATCTTGATCTCGTCCGTCTTACGGGACAGAGCGTTCATGTAGAACCGAGGCTGGGGCTTGATCTTCATTGCCATCTCGGAGAACTTGCTGCGCTGGCCCTTTGCCAGATTCAGCGAGTTGTGCATCTTCCAGATAGCGAAGTAGGCATCACACAGCGGGCAAGGCTTGTTGTGGGTCTTGAGGCAGTGGACATTGCGAACACTGTTGCCCTGTGGGATGCGGTGAATCTTCGTTTCTGCGAAGAAACGTTCTTGTTCGTCCGCACCAGGAAGGATACGGATATCGTTGGGTCCAAC
>Ga0208161_1001691_pt1 | contig 11661 bp, 25 predicted proteins | sample CB_VirMetaG_3_FD_184538 | JGI IMG/M metagenome (GOLD analysis project Ga0208161, IMG submission 184538) | Freshwater to marine saline gradient viral communities from Chesapeake Bay - CB_1508_1S Viral MetaG (SPAdes) (version 4) | ecosystem: Environmental > Aquatic > Marine > Coastal | place: USA... | reverse complement strand
TATATTTTAATGGATGACATTTTTGAATTTATTAATAGTGGAGAATACTTAAAATATAGTGGAATAATCGATTTTGTAGCTAATAATTCAGTAGAGTTATCTAAAGTAAAAAAACATTTTAATTCATCTACGGAATTAGGAGATTATGTTTATGATACCCAAAGCGGGGATCATGTAAATCCTATTCATACATTAAACGACAAATATAATAAATCATCCCTAGAAAACTTAAAAAAATATTATGAGTGATTTCTTTAAAGACAAATTAGTAGTAGTTACAGGAGGTAGTGGTTTTATAGGAACCCATTATCTTAAAGCTTTAGTTGAAAAAGGAGCTAAAGTTAGAACTTATGTTCATGAATCTCCTCTTCAATATACCCATGAAAGTATTGAAGTTTTAGATTATATTGATTTAAATAATTTAGAAGACTGTCTTCGTTTAACTGAAGGAGCAGATTATGTAATTCACTCAGGTGGTAAAATTGCTCACCCATCAACAGTACCTACTGATATTCAGATTTCACTTCAAAATATTATGGTGTTAGGAAATATTTTAGATGCTTCACAACGTAATGGGGTAAAACGTTTTCTTGATCTAAATAGCTCTACAGGTTACCCTGATCGTAGATATCCTATTCAAGAAGATGAGTTTTGGGATGAAGAACCATTTGCTAAGTATTTTGGTTATGGTTGGATGCGTCGCTATAGAGAAAAACTTATGGAACACGTTTATAAATTTTCAGGAATGGAAATTATGTTAGGTCGTGGAACTGCTATTTATGGTCCTTATGATAATTTTGATCCTAAAACCTGTCACGTAGTTCCAGCTCTTATTACTCGAGTTTTAAGTAATGAAAACCCTTTTATTGTGTGGGGTACTTCTGATGTAGTTCGTGATTTTCTTTATGTAAAAGATGTAGTTAAGGCATGTTTATTTATTCTAGAAAAAGGTGAACCAATGCGTCCTTATAATGTAGGGTCAGGAGATGCAATTACAGTTGGAGATATTGTAGAGGCTGTTCTTAAGGCCACAGGTAAAACTCCTGAAGTAGTATGGGATGAAACTAAACCTACCACTATCCCATTCCGTATGGCTAGTACTGAACGTATTCAAACCGAATTAGGTTTTACTCCTGATTATACATTTGAACAAGGAATTAAAGAAACTGTTGAATGGTATAAAAATAATAAATAATGGTTACAGCTTTTATCACAGGAATAACAGGAATGGTTGGTTCACATTTAACTGACTATTTGTTAGAGAATACTGATTGGAAAATTTATGGTTTTGCTAGATGGTATGATTCTTTAGATAATATTGAACACTTAGTAGGTGAAATTGATAAAAAAGAACGTATTGAACTTATTTATGGTGACTTAAATGATTTACCTTCATTAAGCAAAGCTGTAAACAAGGCAAAACCTGATTATGTTTTTCATTTAGCAGCCCAATCTTACCCAATGCCTAGTTTTGATGCGCCTATAGAAACGCTTCAAACAAATATATTGGGTACTGCGAACTTATTGGAAGCATTGCGTAATTCCAATTATAAAAATGCTATAACGCATGTGTGTGCGTCAAGTGAAGTATTTGGTCGCGTTCCTAAAGAAAAATTACCAATTGATGAAGAATGCGGATTCCACCCAGCATCCCCTTATGCTATTTCAAAAGTAGGTACTGATTTAGTGGGAAGGTATTATGCCGAGGCATATGGTATGACAATTATGACTACTCGTATGTTTACTCATACAGGTCCTCGTAGAGGTGATGTGTTTTCAGAGTCAACATTTGCTAAACAAATTGCTATGATTGAAGCTGGTTTACAAGAACCTAAAATTTATGTAGGTAATCTAGAATCACTTCGTACTTATGCTGATGTTAGAGATGCTGTAAAAGCTTATTATATGTTAGTTACCCACAACCCTATTGCAGGTGAATATTATAATATTGGTGGTACTTACACTTGTAAAATTGCTGATATGCTTAATTACTTAATTAACCAATCTACAGTAGATAATATTGAAGTTGTAGTTGATCCTGATCGTTTACGTCCAATTGATGCTGATTTACAAGTACCTGATACTACTAAGTTTCAAAATCATACAGGTTGGAAACCAGAATATACTTTTGAGCAAACAATGAATGATCTTCTTCAATACTGGAGAGATAGAATTGGTTCTGGTCGTAAATTTCTAAGACGTTAATGCAAGGAATAGTAATACAAGGTCCTACTAATTACTATAAAGAAATAGTAGAAAACTTCAAAGATGTTCCTAATGTTGTTTGGTCAACTTGGGATATTGAACCTGAAGAAAATGTTTCTTATATAGAAAAGTATTTTCCTGTTATACTCAACCCACTACCTGAGTTTAATGGTTATTTAAATGTAAATTACCAAGTATTTTCTACATTTAGTGGTATTGAGTATTTAGCTGAAAAAGGAGTTACTGAAGTTTTAAAAACAAGAGGGGATATTACAATTTCTAATATTATATTACTGTTAGAAAAATTAAAGGGACACCAATTATCCTTTATGCAGATGTGTAAACCTGGAGTTAGAACAGAAATTAATTATCACTTAGATTACTTCCATAACTCACATGATTACCCAGCTGATGTTATAATGTATGGAAATGCTGAGTTAATGTTAAATGGTTATAATTTTAGTATGCCTGAAATGCAACCAATTCCACCCGAATCACTAATAGCTTATAGCTTATTAGGAAATATGGGAGTAGACTTTAAGTTAGACTATAAACATTTAGTAGATAATGGTGTTACATTTTTCTTACAGGATTGTTTAGATAATGATATTGACATTTTTTGGTTGAAACACAACCATAGTATTGTACAAAATACAAAAGATAAAAAATATTATGAGTATTAAAATACTAGTTATTGGAGATAGTTGCACAGACGTTTTTAGATATGGTAAAGTAACTCGAATTGCTCCTGAAGCACCAGTTCCCATTATTGTACCCGAGCGTGAAACTGAAAATCCTGGAATGGCAGGTAATGTAGTAGCTAATCTAAAAGCATTAGGTGCTGATGTAGAATTTATTACTAATAAAACTGAAATTCGTAAAGTAAGGTATGTTTGTTCTAAGTACAACCATTTGCTTTTAAGAGTAGATGAAAATGATACTTGTGAACGCTTTGATATTGTACCTTTTAAAACAAAAATATTTGATGCTGTTATTATCTCAGATTACTGTAAAGGATTTTTAGAAGAAGAAGATATTCAAATGATATCTAGAAGTTTTGAATGTCCCATATTCTTAGATACTAAAAAAATATTAGGTGAGTGGGCTTTGTCTATTGATTTTATTAAAATTAATTTTCACGAGTACGAACGTAATAAAGAAGTTCTAGTCAATAATTCTTATTTAAATGATAAAACTATTGTAACTAGAGGAAAATATGGATGTGATTATCAAGGTAAAAATTATCCCACAGTAGATGTTCCTGTGAAAGATGTCTCTGGAGCAGGTGATACATTTCTTTCAGGTTTAGTAGTAGAATATGCTCGTTCTAAAGATATAGATAAAGCAATTAAATTTGCTCAAGATTGTACAACCATAGTAATCCAAAAATCCGGGGTATCAACAATATGAAAACAGCAGCCCTTTTATATGTAAGAAATGATGATTACAAAGAAGATGAAAGAGTAATTGTTACTTTATCTTCTATGTTAGATACTTTTGATGAAGTAATTTTATTAGATTGGAATACTCCTGAAGATAAAGAACCACTATTGTGGCAGCTTGAAGATAGATTACCTAAAACAGGTCGTCTAAAGCATATGGTAATTCCTCCATCAGCAGCTAAGGCATTTACTAATTTTGATCCTAGAGCTCAAGCATGTACCCAAGTTTTGTCTACTAATATTATGCTTAGACGAACTGATGCTGATTGGATTGTAGCTACAACTATTGACATTATTGCTCCTAAAAAAGAAACATTAAATAATTTCTTAGAACAAGCTGATAAAAATACCTTTTATACTTTATCAAGACGTGATTTCGAAATTTCGGAATTAGAGGAATTTGGGTTTGATAAATGGAAAGAGTATAGAGAAATTTTAGATCAAAAAACAGAACCTAGATATTTCCCTGCCCGAGTTTGTCCTAGTGACAATTACAGTATTATTAACTGTTGTGGTGATTTCCAATTGGCTCATAAAGATGTTTGGAATAATATTAAAGGTTTTGAAGAAAATATGCTTTATGCCTGTTTCCAAGACACTAATATCCAGAAAAAAGCAGTATTAAACGGCCACGGTCTAAAAGCTATCTATGATATTCCTTTTTACCATATGTCTCATAAGGGAATGGGTAATGATGGTAGTTCACCTTCCAAACAACACTATAATGACGTTTGGAAATGGGTTGAATACTTCCATGAATCAGAGAACTCAGATAATTGGGGTTTTGCTGATGTAGAGATAGAATACGAGGTATTCTAATATTTATCATAGAACATTTTAATATCCCCCTACTATGGAAAAAGACACTAAAACCAAAAAAAGGGAGGTAACTAACATTGAGCTTGTTTATGAGAGTAAAGAAGATCTTGTTAGCTTAGCTTCAAAGGAAGAATTTATAAACTTCATTTTAGAAGACAGCCTAAAATCAATTACCAAAGCCATTAAAGAAAATTTGGAGAAGGTTGAATTATTTAATATATTTAATTTGTCATTGATTGTTGAATTAGATAAACCTAAATATAAACCCGTATTAGAACGTATTATTCAACATTACGTGGCAGTTGAAGATTATGACAAATGTATTGAAATCCAAGCACTTATAAACAAATTATGAAAAAGTGGAAATATTATACTATAAATGATGAAAATAAAGAAGCAGTAGGAGTTCTATATGCTGAAGACATCAATGAAGCTTATGCAATTGCTAGTAGAATGAAAAAATTACCTTTACTAGAATTCCAAAAATTATTTGGAGTAGAAAAATTATGAATGACGAGTTTGAAGGTCTTCAAGACATTAAAGACTTATTTAACCAAGTCTTAGGTTCAGAAGTAACTATTAAAGATAATATAGATGCTACTGAAGAAGGAGTGTTTATAGTTTTTATCAAAAAGTTAGAAGAAGCTTACAATATTGAGAACCAGTTATTTGATATTGGTGGTTTAGAATTAGCTAAAGTAACCGATCTACTTTGGTTTGTCTTAGAAAATTCCTTTAAATTCTTATATGGAGAAGAAGCAACCGATTTAATTTGGTGGTATATCTTTGATCGCTTCAACCCAGATGGTTCAGTTGTTCCCTTAGAAGATGATAATGGAAAACAATATATTTTTAATGAACCCAAAGATCTTTGGGCTTACATTAAATATAGATTCCCACAAGATTCTGAAGAGTAATTTGGTTTTATAAAAAATCTTTTGTATATTTGGAAAGATTTAAAAGTTATGTATAATTATAAGTTATGAGTGTATATTGTGTAAAATGTAAGGATGAAATTCATCCAATGAGGATTAAGGCACTACCTAAAACCAAGGTATGTGTAAGCTGTTCTACTACAGGAACATACAGAGCAATTACTACAGTAAATGGGGAAGGAGACCATACTTGGAATGATATCCAATTAATGACCCCTGAACAATATGCCCAGTATGAAAGGTCAGAGATGTCAAATAGAGGAATTAACCCCACCCCTGAATTTACTAATTACGATGATGATGAGTCTAACTTACAAGGCCCATTTATTATTGAAGAGTTTGAAGATTAATGCCTAAAGCTAAACCACTTACTAAAGAACAAATAGTTGCTGCTCAATCACAAACATTGAGTAATATGGCAGCTGCTAGGTGGTTAAATTGTTCTTACCAACACTATAAAAAGTGGGCAAAGCTTTACAAAGATGAAGAAACAGGGAAGACTTTATTCGAAAAACAATTAAACCCTTCAGGTAAAGGAATCCCAAAATTTCTCAAATCCTCAGGTAAAGAACCAGCACTACTTGATATTATTGAAGGTAGAATTAATGCTGCATCATTTTCCCCTGAAAAAATAAAGTATAAACTTGTAAGTGAAGGATATTTATTAGAAGAATGTTCTAATTGTGGTTTCCATGAACGTAGGGTATTAGATTATAAAATACCTTTGTTACTACACTTTAAAGACGGAAACAAGAAAAACTACCGTAAAGAAAATATAGAGTTTTTGTGTTACAATTGTTATTATCTTACAATTGGAGATATTTTTAGTAATAAGCAAATTGAAGGAATTGAAGACCATAAACCTGTAAATCAAGGACAAGTAAATTGGGAATTAGATGATTACACCAAACAGAGACTTAAAGAATTAGGTTTGGGTGATGATGAAGATGATGGACTTGATATAGTATCTTACGTATGAAAAAGAAACGTACACGAAATATAAAAAATAAAAAACACAGTAAGCTAGTTAATGATTATGATAATCAGAAACAAAAACACCTAGAACGTTTAGCTAAAAAAATGTTGGATAATGACGAAAAATTTAGTAAATTACGTGAAAAGGGCATTGATGGTAGTTTCTTAGATTTATTTTAATTATGGCATACTCAGTGAACGTTAAAACCAGAGAAGAGTTTGAGGAACTCATTTATGGTAAGGATTTAAACATTTCTAAATCTATAGTTGATGGTATTTTAAAAAATCTAAATACTACAAAACGTCATGTTCATGTTTTAGAAATTATTATTGAGAATGAAGATAAAATAATGGATTTAACCGTTGATAGAAAAGATTTTATAGATACACTAGAGAAAAATTTAGAAATTCATGTTTATCATGAAGAATATGAACGTTGTTCTAAAATTCACAGTGCAATTGAAAAACTAAAAAATAAATAATTATGTTTTATAAGTACAATAGAAAAGAATTAAAATTTGAGCGTAATGTTAAATCATTTATTATTACTCTCTTAGTATCATTATTAGCTTGTGTTTTTTCCTACATTATAGGAATTAATCGAGGGGCAGTTTACCCACCTACCCCCTTTGAAAAAGAATTAATAGTTTTAGATACTCATGAAATTCCTTTTTCACAAGATGAATTAGTTACTATGTTAAAGGATTTAAATGTAAAATACCCCCACATTGTATTAGCTCAATCAATCCTAGAAACAGGACATTACTCAAGCACTATTTTTAAAACTAATCACAATCTTTTTGGGATGAAAGAAGCTCGTCAACGGGTAAAGACAGCTCTAGGAACCCAATTAGGACATGCTTATTATGATAATTGGAAAGAAAGTGTTTATGATTATGCATTTTTCCAGTGCCGTTATTTAGGTAGAATTGATAATGAAACAGAATATTATCAAGCATTAGATGCTTCTTATGCTGAGGCCGGTGAATATTCTCTTAAGTTAAAACAGATTGTTGAACGCGAGAACCTTAAGAACTTATTTTAATATGTATCGTTGAGTTTTTATTCAATGTTTATATATTAATGATAAGTTAAATGGCAAAAATCAAATCACAAGCAGCAAGTTCCTACAGGGAAAAACCGAAAAAAAACAACAAAGGCGTACACGCTACTACTAAAACCAGCAAAAGTAAAACTGCTGATAATTATAAAAAACCATATAAAGGACAAGGTAGGTAAGATGGCACGCTCAATTAAAAAACGAATTCAAGGGGCGAAACCAAAAAGCCGCAAATCTCAATTAAAATTTATCAAACGTATGTTGGAGAACCAGAAAGTTCTTAATATATTAAATAATAAATAAATAGAAACTAATGTTATGAGTAAAAATTCAGGTAAGCAACTTTATGAAGCTAATCAGGAATGGTTAAAGTGGGCTAGAACTAAATACCCTAGTTTAAAAATTAAGAAAAAAACACCACCACCATTCCCTGTTTATAATGAGCTTAATGGGTATTGAGATAGAAGAAGTAAATAGTTTTAAAGAATTTTTTGATCAATTAGATGAAGAATTCTTAATAAAATTATATCTTTCTGATCCCAAAAGCATATACCGAATGTGTGTTTTACTTTCTTTAGATATTCAACTTGAAATAGAAGGTAAAACATTTGAGGGAGGATTTGATTAAAAATTTGGAGCCCCGAAAGGGGCTTCGTACATTTATGGCATAAAGAAATAAAGGTTATGCTTTGGAAATTTACAAATACAAACAAATATGGTAATTTAAGAAGCCGTATTGTTTACAATCCCGATGGGAAACCATTTACTATTGGGCGTGGGTTTGGTAAGTTCGTTCATGTTCAAGTATTTAAATACACTTATGAACACCCATTAATTCCACCTAGTTTATTTACTGGTCAAGATGGTCAAAAATATATTGTACCTACTTGGCAAAAGGTAGTACCCGAGACTACTTTAAATGATATCAAATGGATCAAACCAGAAGTAGTTAAACCCAAACCACAGAAAAATGAGTGGTTATTCGAATCAAGTAGTGATCCTGGACATTTTTATAAAGTAACTCAAGTAGGTGTTACTTATAAATGCAATTGCCCTGGGGTTTGGAGAGCAAAAGATCGCCAATGTAAACACATAAAAGAAGTAAAAAATGGCAGAAAATAGAGGACGTCCATCAGAACAACCAGCTGTTCTTAGAGAAAAATATACTCAAACTTTTTATGAAGTACCTTCTAAACCCGAATTAGGCAGTAAATCAGTTTGGTATTATGATAGGTCCAAATCAACTTTTGGTCCTTACAAGGTTGAAATTACTTATCCTAAAAACTATAAGTTTGAAAAAGTTAAGGTAATTAAAAACCAATCTTATGGGGGCATGCCTGTAGTAATGGTATTTAAGACATCAAATAGATCAAATGCTAAAACTAAAATGAAAATTTGGAACAACACAAATGTTGATTATATTATATCAGCAGATAATCTCCCAGGTGTTCCTGATAATGCTGTTGTGTTAGAATTAGGAGTTGGTGAAACTTTTATAACCAAATGGCAATCTGAATATAATTTATAATATTTATAAACAAAAGAATTAAAATAATAAAAATATGGCAACAAGAGCATTAGTAGGTTTTATTCAGGGGGATGCTGCTGGAAACCTTGTTTTAACTTCAACATACAACCACTACGATGGTTACCCAGAAAACCTAGGTAAAGGATTAGATAAGTTCTATTCAGAACCAAATGAAGCATTAAAAATTGCTTCTACTGGTTATATTTCATACTTAGATCCTGAAACAGGAGAAATCGAAGCTAAATACAAAGAACCAGCTGAAGAAACTGTATTACCCGATAATTTTGAAGAAGCAATGTTTAGAGTAGCTGAAAAAGGTGACGAGTATGGTGCTGATTATGTTTATATCTACAATGTTGAAAGTTTAGAGTGGATTAATGTTAAAATGTATGGTGTTCGTCAAACAGCAGAAGGATTAATGAAAAAACTTTCAGACTATAAAGGAGGCGTTTTCCCTGATAGCGGAGATGAGATGAATGAAGATTATAATGCTAAATGGAATAAATTCCTAAATAACGAAGGAATGGATTTTCCTGGATTTGAAGGTACTTCAGACCAATTAGATAGCTTAAGTTTATATCAGAAAAAACCTAATTTGTCTCAAGTAATGTCTCAAGCATTATTTAAACTTCAAGACGAACCAAAACAAATGGTTGATGCTTATAAAGCTTCATTAGCAAATGATATTCGTTTAAATGGTAAAGAACAATATGAAGACTACTCAGTAGAAGATTTTGTTGAAGACTATGAAAATTACATTGCTGACAAAATGGATTCATAATTCATAAAAACGTCATATTAAAAATTTGGAGCCCCGAAAGGGGCTTCGTATATTTACCCCGTAAAAAGAAATAATTAAGGTTATGTATAAATTCGTAAAAGAAAATCAAGATTTGTTTATTGCCCTTGCTAGTATTTTAAATACTAAAGGTGCTGGTATTGCTATGGAAAGTGATTGGGATCACTGGAAAGAACACAAAGAATTTAAATATTCTAATGTCCCTTATGTTGGTAGTGGTCATTACATGGGTAACGAAGGTTTTTATTTTAAAGCCGATCGTAATTTCTTCGGTATAAGTTTAGAAGAACTTAGAGATAGTTTCCCAATCAATATTGATGGTTATAAATTTGAGTGTGTTAGTATTAGTGAATATGAAGTTGAATACGATGGTGACAGAAGTTGGCCTGAAAGTATTGGTTTCATTGTTACTAAAAACGGAAAAAACGTTTTAAAATAAATTTGGATCCCCGAAAGGGGGTTCGTACATTTATGTGTAAATGATAAAGGTTATGTTACAGAAAATTGATTTCAAAATGTTAGTAGCAGCACTAGGTGCTCTAGGTTTAGGTTACCTCACAATGGTAGGTACAGTTCAAAATTATATTCACTTTGCAGACCCACTTAATGAAATGGCATTTGCTTTTATGGCAATGTTTATGGGTGTTGTTTGTTTATTCGGTATTAAAAAATAATAAATAAAAGTTATGAAAGTAGAAAAATCAATCGTTACGCCTAAATGGCTTAAAATTAAAGAAATGTATGAGCAAGGTACTAATGGCTCAAGTAAGTATGGTACCAATTTTGAGCTCGGTGGTGAGTTAGATGAACTCGCTTTAGAACTAGTAGATGTATTAGGTGAAATTACCCAAAAATTAGGATTTGATTGTGTTGTTGAAGGAGTAAAAATGGATCTCTGGAAAGAACGTGTTTGGTCTTTGATTGAAAATGCTGGTTTGCTTCCTGAAATTGCTTGGAAAGATGAACGTGATGCTGAAGAAGCTGAAATTGAAGACAATTGGAACTCAGCAGATGATGAGTTTGATTATGATATTGAAAAATTCGAAAATGAAGCTTATGGATGCTAAATTAAAAGAATATTTGTACCTCAAACTAAGAAATATTCAACAACAATTAGAAGATAGAGATATAAGAGGTGCTATGTCTCAGATAGAAGGTTTAATTAATAAAATTCAATACGATCAATTATGAACTTAACTGGAAAAGCAGGTCGTCGTAACCTACAACCAATTTATGCCTCAATTGTTGAAGCATACAACAACAATAATTTAAATGAAATGAAAGCTATGGCTCGTGAATTTGTAATTGAAATGCGAGTTGATAAAATCAAAGCTTATAAATTTAACCAATCAATTGATAATATTAAGGTAAAAGATAAATTGCTATTATTTGTAACTAATCTTCACATGCAAGATTCTAAAGAAACTGCCACACGATGAAATACATTGAAGTAACAGGTTGGGGAAATCGTCGTAAACATTTTATCCCTCTAAATAAAATTGTTGATTTTAATTTTGAAGAACAATATACTACTATTAGTTTGGTAAATGGTAGAGTTATTAATGTTATTGAGACTGAATCTACAATTAAAGAGATGTTAAAATATCACCAAGTAAATTTGGTAAGTGAAGAGGACCTTAGTACATTGGATGAATTACCCTTTTAGATTATGAAACAGAAAGCTATAGACGTAAAATACAGAAAGGATAGTCAAACCTTTCCTAAATGGATGAAGTATGAAATTACTTTATTGAATGAAGATGGATCAACTGAAAAAATCCCAGCTTATGGCAAGGATCTTCAGGATGCCTTATCTAGAGTAGTTCATGATAAAAAAGTAAAGAAGATTAGTACAACTACTAATTCAATTCCTTGGTGGGGTTGGGCTTTAATTTGGT
>Ga0208161_1001690_pt1 | contig 11664 bp, 9 predicted proteins | sample CB_VirMetaG_3_FD_184538 | JGI IMG/M metagenome (GOLD analysis project Ga0208161, IMG submission 184538) | Freshwater to marine saline gradient viral communities from Chesapeake Bay - CB_1508_1S Viral MetaG (SPAdes) (version 4) | ecosystem: Environmental > Aquatic > Marine > Coastal | place: USA... | reverse complement strand
CCTTTTTTATAATATTTGGCTTATATTAGAAGTTCAATACGCAGTAATCCATTCCTAAACCTACGGTTAATTCTTGGACTGTACCATCTTCATCCCAGCTGTAATCCCCAAAGTTAGCTGATTTGATAAAGGCACCTTTTAAGATCCATTCGCTAACAATATCACCTACAGGACCAAGTACATTTAAAGTTACATTCTTTTTGTAAAAATCAGAGTAACCATCTCTACCTGTTACTGATTCGTGGTGTAAACGGACCCATTCCATCACTGCTTGTGCTCCTGAAGGGGTGATTGGGTCGTGGAGGGCTAATTCAACATCATTCCACTTAAGTTTACCTTTGATTTTTCTGTAAACATTAATGTGGTTGATAACTTGTTCCCCTTGATCGAATCCAATAGCACCTACTTTTTTAATAGTATAGCTAGGAATACCGTCTACGTAAAGAACAAATCTATTTTTTGCCTTCGGCTCAAATGCCGTAAAAAATATTTCGTTGGGATCTAATACTGCCATGTTGTTATTTTGTTATAAATATTGTCGAATTATGTTTTTTAATTAGGATGGGAACTCAGCTCCAGTTGGTAAGACATTAAAGTCAAGAACGATAAATTCTGCAGTTTTAGTTGGTTGTAAGAAAATTTGACCAACTAACTGATTTCTGTCTACAACATCAGGAGTGTTATTTGAATCATCCATTACTACACGGAAAGCATACAAACCTTGTCTTTGTTGGACTGTTTCAAGATAGGGATTAACTTGAGATAAGAATGAATTTCTTGTAGCAATAGTATTTTGCTCAAAAACTAAATTTTGGGCAAGTTGACCAATGTAGCTCTTAAGTTGAATTAACAATCTTCTAACATTTACACGATCTAGAGCAGATGCTCTCTTTTGGAGAGTTTTCTGACCAAATACTACTACACCAGTATTAGGGAAAGTAGCTATTGGGTTAACATTTCCTGAGTAAAGAGCATCTCTATCTGCTTTAGAAAGAATTCTTTCAGTTCTAATAACTCTAGTAAGGGCTCCTCTATTTAGACCAGCAGGGGCAAACCAAGGTTCAGCACTATTATCATTAAAAGCAAATACACCTGGCATTAAAACTGATGCTGGGACCCAAACCAATCTTCCTAGATCTGGGTCTTCAACTTGGCACCAGGGCCAATATGTAGCAGAATAGCTTGAATCGAATGTAGCAGCTTCACCTGTTACTGTTGAGGTATTTACTTTGCCATAATTTACCATATCAAATACAGCTAAGAAATCTCCTCTTTCATTTGCTAATGATAATACTTCAGTAATTCTTGAAGCAGCATCTCCTGTCATTTCAGCTGTTAATCCAGGAATGATTAAACTGTTAAATAAATAAGCATCTCTGTTAGAGAGTAATTTGATAGCATCTGCATATCTTGAAGCAGGGATACCTTGAATATTACTATCTACTGTAATGTCATTATAATAAGCAGCACCAGCTCCAAATAAAGTACCAGTAGCTTGACCAAATGAACCACTAGATACTATAGGAAGAGAAGCAGTATATGCAGGTTTAAAATTCCCAGTATTATCAAAGTAATTTGGAGTAGTATTTTTAACTTCTGCTACATAAACATATCTGCTCTTATTGCTATAAGAACCTGTAACTTGTAAAAATTTAGCTCCTGAAGAGTCTGTTAAGACTGTTTCTCTTTGGTCTCCAATTACTCTAGCAATGTAGTTGTCGGCATATGGATCAAGAGAAACATTTGCGTAAGTTTCTAAGATAGCTTTATCATTAGATTTATCATTGCCTTTTCTAATTAACAGAGTAAATGTTCCAGAGTTAACATTTCTTTGAGAAATTTCCCATCTAACATTTTCAGCAGAACCACTTTCAAGAGCTCCCGCAGAATCTTCTGTGCTGTATGAGTTTTGGTTAGCTCCTTTTGAAATGGTTTCTAACACAAAAGCAGGTTGAAATGCTGCTGAAAGTTCTGCTGAAGAGCTGATTGCTGAGGTTGAAGTGTCGGCTGCACTCTTAGCAGTGCGAGCAGGGGTAAAAGCTTCTCTAGTTACTCTAGTTACTAATAAAGTATCACCTCCATTTTGGAAAATAATATAAGCTGCAATAGAGGTAAAGTAAGAATATGAATTACTACCACTAGTAAAAGTAGCCCCAAATTTATTTTTATAATCACTATAAGAAGTGACTAAAGTTGGAGTTTCTACCGGGCCTTTAACTGTAGGGCCTATTATAGCTGCCCCAGCTTGTATAGGCTGTTGTTGAAGAAATGATTGATCATTTTCTCTAGTAAATACTCCGGGAGAGATTATTGATTCTGCCATGTTGTTCTAAGTTTGTTTTGTTTATAAATATGGGGAAAAAATTCAAAATATCATGTTCCCTCTATAAAAGTTCCTGTTTCTAAATTGATAGAACCATTACCATATTTTTCTGTTAAAGTTTTACCTAAATCAATTTCTTTTTGTTTAAGAGCTTCAAGCTGTTCGATAACTTGTTCTTTCTGTAATTCAAGAGATTGCAATTGGTATTCGATATTACCAAAACTTGTAATTAATGATCCTTGGATAGTTTGAACTTCTTTAAGTTGAGTAAGTTCTTCTTGTGATAACTGTGTTTCTTTCATAATAATTTTATTAATAAATATTTAAGGTTTTTTTAAGATTATCAATAACCATTTGAGAAGTTATAGATTTAGTACATTCAAAATGTCGAGAAGTGTTTTTGTGAAAAGGACACCATTCCCAATCCCCAGGATCTAATCTTTCAGTAGTTTGACATCCTCTACAAAATCCTTCAGGGGTATAAATTCTATAAAATTCAGGATTTTCCATAAAAGGTTCAGTAAACCCTGAAATAAGAATAGTAGGGGTGTTTGTTGCCCAGCTTATCCAACTAAGGCCACTACTAACTCCTACAAAAGCTTGAGCTCCTTTAATAATAGAAAATACTTCTTCTAATGAGCATCCTGTTTTGTCAATAACATTAGTTAATGTTCCCCCTAATTTAGAATCATGCCATTCATCTCCTAATTGTTCTTGGCTGCAGTTAACTACTTTATATCCTTTAGCTATAGCCCAATCTATAAGAGATTGCCACCCTCCTGGGTGGTTCCAGTATTTAGCATGAGCTGAAGCATGGGGGCCTATAGCTATATACTTTCCTGTAATAGGAGTGGGTGAGGAATAAAGTTGAATTTGAGGTTTAAGATTTTCAAAAGGAAGTCCTAGTATATCTGAAGCTGTTTGTTGTAAAGGGAATAATTTAGGATCCTTAGGATGTCTATCTGGGTTAAATTTATCTTCAGGGGTAAAAAACCATCCTATTTCATACATAGCATATAACCCCGTAACATTAGTCCCAGGAGTAACAAATTCAATTTCAGGGTAAAGAGATTCAAACCATTCGTTATGGAAGGTAGAAACTGTTAAATTACATTTGTGAATTTCTCTGAACTTTTCTAAATATGGAAACCAACATAAAGTATCTCCTACAGCTTTACTGGATAGATGGATGTAAACTTTTTTATTGGAACAATCATAGATATGTTCTTTTATTTTGTTTCTTTTGCTATCATATATTTCAATTCTCCATTTTATATAATATTGCTTTAAAGCTGCCCCCCACATTCCTCCTTTTAGAACAGTTTCATATATATTTTTATTAGTTTTATGATCAAAAAACTTTATTAAAAATTCTTCTCCTGAGGAGTCTATTACTTCAACTTTAGGTTGTTTAACAAAAGTAATATTAAATTGAGGAGGAGGAGTTATTATGTGAGCATTTTTGCTTAAATTATCATATATCATAACCTAAAAGTTTTAATAAAATATTTTTATTTTCTTGAATATCATCTTTTATATAATGAACTAATTCATTATTATCGTAAACGTCTAAATAGGTATGTAATCTTTTCATCATAGTAGGTAATTTATATGATAAAGATTCCCTAATGGCTATGGGAAATAACTCTAAGTTAGAGCTAAAATAGAACACATCACATGCTTGTAAAAAGGTATCTACATCATTTCTTTCCCCCCAAATTATACAATTATCAGGTTTATTTTCCATAATAGGTTGCCAATATTGTTGAAAATTAACTGCTTGGTTTCCTACAAAATGAAATTTGATTGGTTTATCTTGAACTAATTTAGCTACTTCAAATACTTCTCCCTGATTTTTACCTTCTGTAAAAAGACCTACGTTCAATACATGATGATAATTAGGGTCTAGTCCTAATTTTTTCTGGGATTCTGTTTGGTTTTTGGGAAGATTTTTTATAGGGTATTCCCATATATCACAAGGAATATTAGTATTTTTTTTAAATTGGTTTAAAGCCCATTTAGAAACTAATACATACTTATCAGGAACAAAATTACACCCCGAAGGAGAAGCATACTTAGAATGAGGAGTTACTATATAGTAAGGGCGATTTGAAATCTTAAGAAGTTGTTTTACATCTTTAGGATTATTGATAAACCAAGTTACTGGTTCTTGGAAGTGGACTATATCAGGTTCTAAGTTTTCTATAATAGAAATTAAATCTGATTTATTAGATCCTAAACAAAAATAATTTTCTGGGGGGAGGAGTTGTTTGATTCTATCTCGTTGTACAACATATTCATCTGAATAATTGGTGTATTCTATGACATAGATATCAAAATCGTTTATAAAACTTATAATTTGCTCTAATAAATACTGAGGCATGCCTCCAGTAGATATATGAGGTGCTACATAAAGCAGTTTTCTTTTCATAACTTAAAATATACAGAACAATTTTTAAAATATCAAATTAGCTTAAAGAACTTGATCTCCAAGCTCCTGCCATCCAAACAAACATATAATGATTATTACCTATAGATCCAAATTTTACTTGTCCATCTGAACCTGAAATAGTAGGAGTACCACTTGAGGTGGGACTAAGTACTATGCCTGCACTAGCTGTAATAAAAATTCTTTCTGAGGCATCGTTTAAAACTAACTTAGTTCCATTTCCCCCATTATCAAGATCACCAAATTCTAATTTTAAAGAAGATCCTGGGGCATCTCCTGAAGTACGAAGATATGTACCTGGTCCTCCTCCCCCATCAGCATGAACTCCTAAAAAGTGACCAGCACTTGCTGAGATATTTCCTATTATATTAGCGGAGCTAGCTGTTATACTGGCTGCTTTAATATAAGCGCTAGAACTAATAATAGAGGCTGTGGTTGGGGATTTTAATTGAATAGATTGACCTGTAATAGAAGTATGATTATTATTGCTACCTATTATAAGCCCAGCAGAAGAACTTTCTATTACACTAATATTTTTGAGTCTATACCCACTTGCGGTGATAGCTGAACTTGCGCTAATTCCTAGGCTAGATGTAATTCCTCCTTGTACATTAAGAGATGAAAGTATTATGGCCGAACTACTATTTAATGATAATATAGGAATATCAGTAATTCCAAAAATTAAAGAAGTACCATCGTATGATATAGAATTAAGTTCTCCAGTTGCACCAAACATAATTCCACCATTACTACCTGTGATATCTAATGTTAAGCGAGAAGCACTTATAAAGCTAGCACTTATCATAGAGGCGGTTATATTAGAATTACCAGTACCTACTAAGGGTCCATATATTCCATTACTAGCACTTAAAGTACTTGCTGTGATATAAGAATTAGGAGTACCTTTTAAATTACCAAATATTCCTATACTTGCAGTAAATACACTAGCTGTAATAGCTGCTGTAGTTAGTGGAGATTGACTAGTTACTTGTTGTAAATTTGGTGTAGAACCGGCACCCCCAATAGCAGCTGAAGATGTGAAGAAAAACTGTCCAGATGATGTATTATAAGTTAATACTGTAAATGACCCTGGACCTTCAGATGCGCTGGCGAAGAATAGACCACTGGCGCTTATATTACCATTAGCTTTTATAAATAAAGAAGCAGTATTATTATTTACAATTTTGATTTCATTAGCTACTCCAGAATTAAAGTCAATGTAAGTAGTTCCCTTACCTATTCTATTGCCTAAAGAAATATTACCACTAGCGCTAATAGCAGATCCTGTTATAGAACCTGAGGCAAATATATTACCTATTACGTGAAGTTTAGCACTAGGAGTTCTAGTGCCTATTCCTAAATTGTAACTACTGCTAATATAAGAATTCCCTCCAGGTCTAAGATTAATTTGAGGAACACTTCCTGTGGTATAATCACTATAAAGTCTTAAAACACATTCATTAAATCCTGTAGGAGTATTGTATCCTAAATATCCTATAGGAGTACCATTAAGTTGGTTAATATAAATATAAGGAGCAGCTGCTTTTAAATCTAAACTACCTGAAAGTTTAGCTGCAGGAAGAGTTGAGGAAAAATCTGAGGCTCCATATCCTAATTCTAGGATGTCTAAAGGTTGGGTTCTACTATTAGCATCATTTACTTGAATAATCAAATTACCATAAGTTTCTCCTGAGGAGTTAGCGTTTTTAACTCTAGAGAAGATTTCTGCTGTGCTACCACTACGTAAAAAATCAGGTGAACCAGAAATAGAACTAGATTCTATCGCAAATATAATTCTACCTGTTTCTTCATTTTCTTCAATAAGCCCATCTTCATTAGTTCTTAAAATTAAATTAGCAGGAACACTGCTAGTAGTAGATCTAATATCAAGAGTACCTAATGGAATTTGATTAGAAGTTAATCCAATACCTACTAAGGGTGAATTATTACTTCCTGTGGCTTGAATAGATAATACAGAAGTTCCTTGAGTATTTGCAGTTTCAGGAGAAGCTAATCTAAATTCAATAGTACCTGCTGCACCATTATTTTGGGGATTTAGTTTACTAAACACAATAGTACCTACTGAAGAGGATTGAATTCCTGCTCCATAATTAGGATTAGTGTAAATAAAATTTATAGCATCTAATGACGAAGTAGATCCAGAATTGCCTACTATAATGTCTAATTTATTTCCGAATATTGGCATTGAAGGTAATTTTTACATTAATAAATATGTACCTTTAATCAAAATACTATAACTCCTTCCATTATCTCCTTTATTATCCCAAAAATCAGAATTTCTAGGATTAACTAAAGCATTAGGAACTACTTTACATTTAAACTGGTTATTAGTGGAATCAAAATAAATTAAATTATGATAAGGATAAGTTACATAATCAATACTGGATCCCAAGTAATCTGTGTAAGTATCGTCTTCAGGAATAGATGTAGAATAATTAGGATCACCTGTGTAGTTTAAGGTATCAATTATATTAAATTCAGAATTAAATCTTAATCTAGAGGTGGGAACACCAATAGTAGTAAGTGTTTCAGAAGGTTGAGTAGAATAACCTGAAGTATTGTATCTTGGTGTAACTGTTCCATAATGTTCAAAAACTATACCTTGACTTAACTTAGGAATACTGCTACCAGGACCAAGATTAACTGAGTATTCTGTGGGGCTTTCATATATTAAAGCAGTAGCATGAACATATATAGCAGTTTGTTGAAACGCTACAGCAATATTATCTGCGAAAGTAGCAGTTGAGATGAAGGGGTTGTTGTAGGTTTGGGGGGGATCAACATCTACAGTAAGATAAGTAAAAGGATATAAATCATTAACAGGAGCTGTGGTTAATGGGGGTAAAGTAGAATAGGTAAAGTCATAAAGAAAAACAAAATTAGATTCTTTTATAAAACTATTAATAGATTGATTAGTTTCAAATAAATTTTCACTATTTGAAAGAGGGATGTAGGTTTCACTTGTGGTAGAAGTAAAAGTATTAGCATGATACCTTATTTCATCAGTAGTGATATTATTATTAGGGGGGTTAAATCTAGTAAGAGCCATAATTAATAAATTTGATAAGTTCCTCTAACAATAATATTTGCATTTCTTTTAAAAGCCCCTTGTACTATCCAGGATTTCATAGAATTATTATAATATAAAGTAAAAGCTTTATTATTATTATATGGAGAACTTATAGATACTGCACCATTAAAACCATTAGAATATATTGCTTGTAAATCATCTGTAGGAAGAGAATTTTGGTGCCAAAATTTTCTATAAGTAAGTTGAGAAGGTGCTATAGTACCATTTGATGTGTTTTCCCCTTGTATATTATTTCCTGTAGCTAATGTAGCGGGATCTGTTAATGATGTTGGATTTTGAAATTTATTACAAGGATATATAGCATGGTGAAATTCAAAATGAAGTAATGATTCTAACCCATTTTCAACTAACACCCCAGGATTTGGGTTTTGTATTGTCCAATAATTAGATCCACTCCATGATCCGTTAGCCGTACCTTGCTCAACATAAAAAGTAATTATATGATTGTTATTTATTCCTGCTCCTGGAGTATAGCTAGAAACAGTTCCTGTAAACCCATTAGTAGTTGAAGCCCAAAATCCCGGGAATACTTCATATGCTCTTCTTAAGTATACAAGATTTCCAGGTACAAAATTGTATAAACCATCAGGAGATAAAGCAGGATCAGGGGGTGGGAGTGTAAGAGAAATAAGACCATCATAACTGTTAATAAAGTAATGAAAAGGAATAGAATTAGTCAGATTTTGTGAAGAGTTTGGACCAACGTTTGCAGTTGGAAGAGAATACAGACTGCGAACAAAATTAAGACCATTAGTAGGATATTGCATCCTATTATCATATACTACTCCTTGAACTATACAAGTGCTTGGAAGTAAAGGGGCCAATTTATAATTGTTAGATTCTCCTGAGTTGTCTAATTGGAATAGGCCTTCTCCTTCGGGATAAGATTCAAAAGGAGGTATACCAAAAACTTGACCTTCAAAAAACTCGTAAGGGCTAATCCCACCATTTAAACCTATTCCTGTCTCTCCTTCAGGAGTAAAGTTTTTTAATTGAGCTATAAATGATCCTTTTTTGGGTTTATATATAAGATTTCCTTTAGTATTAACTTGTAATTCTGTATTAAAAGATCCTGATGTTTGTAGGTTGATTGCCTTAAATGAAGAGATTTTAGGGTCTATAGTTATATTTTGATATAAAGTAGCCATTAATATGTAGTTACAAATCCTTTAATTACACTATATTCATAATCATTACCAAAATTGCTGTCATTAAATCCTGCTATAAGTTCATATGTTATAGTTCTTTTTCCTGCTGCTTGGTCTTCAGCAGTCCATCCTGTATCTGTAAAAGCGTTAGTTCCAAAAAGAGAATCCATAACAGGACCTGCATTGGCTTCATTTACAAATATCATATCCTTAGTATGGATACTTAGTTGATTTTGGTTAAAAGTATAATTGTGCCCCTCTCCAGTAGAAGCATAAAACTCAACCTCACCCTCAGGTTTGTTAAGTTTAGGGTAAAAAGGAGCAGAATTTTGACTAGCTATCCAATTAAAATTTCTCCAAATTTTAAACATAAACGTTCTTTGAGAATTATTAAAAGTACTATTATTTCCATAAGGAGAAACCTGAGAAGTTAATGCTTTTGTGCTGGTGCTAAAAGCCGTACCTATTATTTTTATACCACTAATAGCAGGGATAGTATTAGTTATTATAGGAATATTTATTCTTAAAAAAGGACGATATTGAGTTGTAGATTGTGAAGAATTTAATTCTCTAGTTTTTTCTATATAATGAAAAGCAAAATTTGAAGTATTGTACACAACAGTACCATATTGATTCAAATTATTTGCTGCTGAGAGATTAATAGTATGTTCATTGATTTCAGGAAGAAGAGGATCAGAGATGCCTGAGGCATCCATGGTAATATTATTCCCATCATATTTAGTACCTCTTCCTCCAGTAGGAACATATGCTACTTTATCAGTTTCAAATGGCATATTAAATTAGTATATATTTTAATCCAAAATCAATATTATCAATTTCATTATATTGAGGAATTATAAATGTTAAATTTCCATTTCCATCCCAACTAGCAGTTACCATTCTAATATTAAAGATTACTTGATCTTCTGGGAATCTAACATCTTCGGTGGTGCTAGTAACTAGATTTCTAGATAGTGGAGGGTAAGTAACATCTCCACCTTCACTACTTAAAGATCCTGATCTCCAAAGGATTACTGTTCTAGCTGCTTGGTGAATGCTAGGAGAATTATAATTACCATGTCTACGAGATCCAAAGAACTCAACTCTACAATAATTAAAGCTAGAAGATAACGCTTTAATTCCAGAAGGATTATTGTTGTCAACTACTTGAACATTATTAGGAACATCTATTGTAAATGTTGTTTGGATCCCAGATTGGTTAAATTTGTAAAGGGTATCACTAATACCACCTCCATCTGTGCCTGAAGTACCTGATGTACCTGAAGTACCTGAAGAACCATTGTTACCATTTACTCCTGAAGTACCTGAAGTACCTGTTGTACCTGAAGTGCCTGAAGTGCCTGAAGTGCCTGAAGTACCTGTTGTACCTGATGTACCTGATGTACCTGAAGAGCCATTAACACCATTTACTCCTGAAGTACCTGAAGTACCTGAGGTGCCTGAAGTACCTGAAGTACCTGATGTACCGGTGTGGGCTACAATACAAAGTGAATAACTAGTACCATCTTCAAATGTAGATACAGGGAATTGGAAATAAGTAACTGATACAAAAACAGATACATAAGTTTGGGTAGTACTTACAGCTGTAACTTCGTATTCTGCTATTAAAGTTCCACTAGAATCTCTAACAACAATTGCATCTCCAATTTGAGGAACAGCAGCGATTGCAGTATACCCAAAAGCCATACTACTAACACTTTCTGCTGATGGAGTATTTGTAGCAAATTCTGATGCTAAAAGGGGATCGGTTGTTAATGAATAAGTTGCTTCACTACACCCTTGAACTAGCCCTGAAGTACCTGAAGAACCGTTAACACCTGAAGTACCTGAGGTGCCTGAAGTGCCTGTTGTACCTGAAGTACCTGATGTACCTGTTGTACCTGAAGTACCTGATGTACCTGTTGTACCTGAAGTACCTGAGGAACCATTTATTCCTGAAGTACCTGAAGTACCTGAAGAACCATTTGCACCATCTATTCCATTAATACCTGAAGTGCCTGAAGTGCCTGAAGTACCCGATGTACCTGAAGTGCCTGAAGTACCCGATGTACCTGAGGTACCAAAACATACTAAATCAACACAAACTTCATCTCCATTCGAAAGGCTATTAATAATATTACCTGTTAAAGTTAATTCTAAATTTCCTCCTCCAATTTGGGCTGCATTATTAAACGAAGCTGCAAATACTTTAGAAGCATTAGTTTGGTGTTGAAGATAAATAGTACCTTGTGTGCATCCTTCTGAGAGAACAGTAGCAAAATAATTAAGATATGCTTGGTTAGCTAAAGTTTGATCATTAAGAATTAACTTTCCTCCGGCTGAATCATAAGAAATATCTCCAGAAAGGGGTTGGGATGATTGAGCATAAAATTCATAATTTAAAGCACATAAACTTTCACCATTTATCCCTGAAGTGCCTGAAGTGCCTGTTGTACCTGAGGTGCCTGAAGTACCTGTAGTACCTGAAGTACCTGTAGTACCTGAAGTACCTGAGGAACCATTAACACCATTTACTCCTGAAGTGCCTGATGTGCCTGAAGTACCAGTTGTACCTGAAGTACCTGTTGTACCTGAAGTACCTGTAGTACCTGAAGTACCTGAGGAACCATTG
>Ga0208161_1001688_pt1 | contig 11675 bp, 9 predicted proteins | sample CB_VirMetaG_3_FD_184538 | JGI IMG/M metagenome (GOLD analysis project Ga0208161, IMG submission 184538) | Freshwater to marine saline gradient viral communities from Chesapeake Bay - CB_1508_1S Viral MetaG (SPAdes) (version 4) | ecosystem: Environmental > Aquatic > Marine > Coastal | place: USA... | reverse complement strand
CGTAATGGTAATTAATATAATTCAAAATATTTTGGTCAGGCGTAAACAAATCTAAGATATAATCTCTTTCGTGATGCCAATATAGTTTATTAAAGAAATACCCTTGAAATAGGTACGGTGGTTTTACTTTTTGTTTAAGGTCGTAGTATACTCCGCTTTCACCAGTATCTATATCCCAAGCTAGACTTTGGTCGAACCACCAATCAAATGCGTTTGGTCGACTATCAAACCATGGTAACTTTGGGTATACATCACCAAAAGATATGTGTGGATTTTTTAGTATATGACCTCCCCATGGGTCAAAATGAATGTTTCTACCATTTCTATTTAAATGTTCATTCCATCGTGAACTTTCAGATTGATGGGTTGTCCAATAACCAATAAGTGGGTCGTAACCAGTTTCCTTAGCATATACCATTAGAGTCGCAGCTTGGAATAACATATTACCTAAACCACCCATAAGTAGAACAGATATAGTATTATCTGTTACATTAACTTCTTTAGGATTCTGTAGAGCCATTTTCCAACATATTTATAATTTCGTCTTTTTTATAACCTTTAATATAAAGTTGCAAGAAACTACTGGCCCATTTATCTAAAATTAACGCATCGGCATTAAATAATTTATCAATCCTATCCTCATCAGTTAGTATTATACTTTGTTTATTTACTATTCTTTTATTGAAACCCATTTGTGTTCTGAATTTAACCTTATTGATACCACAAACTCCATATTCCATTCTTGTGGTGATATTAATGATAAAAAATATTCACCATTTGGTCTATAGTATAAATGATAAATTTCACCAATTACAGGCTCAAAAGAATATTTTGAATTATAAATTAAGTTATTCAACTTAACCTCATCAACCAACTGATTATATTCATCAACTAATTCTTTGTATTTAGCATTAAATGTTTTTTGTACTCGGTTAACACCTCTTTCTTTAAAGGCACCCACATCATCTAAAACTATTGCAGGTGCAGATACATTTGAACCGTAAGGTAAAATACTTGCATTATACTTTTGAGTCTCCTCGTCCCAAACTATATTATCTGGTTTTTTCGAGCTCATAAATGTATAATCTAACTTTTTCACCTAACTCCATATCATTTGGTGTGGATTTAACTAAATCGTAAATAAACATAGGGTCAATACCCTTAACCACTTTGACTGTTTTTCTTTTAATAAACTTAATCATTTTTTAATTCACTAATTTTAATTGTTTGAAAAATATAATTCATCACTTTTCTTTTAGCAATTGATAGTATTGCACCTTCTAGTGGGAATTTTTGCTCATATTTTATTCTAAAGATTGGTAACATATCATCAATCCTTTGATATGGGGTAAGATTTATTTTTTTACGTTCAGGTAAATTATGATTTTGTTTAATAATTGAAATTAGTTCCTCCGTATTGGTAACATCAATTACGTCACCTTCATAAATTTTTATTATATCACATTTATTTTCCGCAGTAGTATCTTTAATTTTTTTGAGATTGTATTGATATATTAATAATTTGTCGTCATACACCATATAGAAAAATCCATCTCCAGGTTTTTCTGTCATTATCTTATTACTGTTATATACAACTTTAATTGTTACAGAATCATAAAGGATTGACCATATAGATTTACCAATCAAAAATAAATCGGTGATTTTATCTTTAGAGTAATTTGCAATATCTATAATTTCATCGATAACCTCTCTACTCTTTGATTTAACTTTATTGTAAATTAAATCTTCAATTAATATTTCATCGTCAATTTCTTCAGGTTCTCTACTTAAAGTGATGTATTCTCCTTTATCTAAAAATCTATTTAAACTCGCAAGATGTAATGTCAACTCTTGAAAAGAAGGATATAATTTCATTTCATCAAAGTCCTTATTAACTTTTGAAATGTACGCTAAAACAACATATTGTTTGTGTTCTAAATCTATAGGTTCTTGTACTAACCAGTCTGTATTTAATCTCATATTCTTTTTAATCTACCTTGTCTCCAATCTTTATAATTCGGGCCAATCTTATACCTAAAATAAGGTTTTTCCTTGGCTCTGTAAAGACTAACGAGACCGGCATCTTTCAAAGAACTAAACATTGACGATAGATACCCACTGAAGTTTACTTCTTCAGGGTCTTTATTTAATACATTTAATAAAAAGTCTTCTTTATATGCAGGGTTACCGTTGTCTGTCTGACTTTTAATGTATTCTAAGAATTTAATGTAGGCGTTATCTGGATTCATACTTTCAAATCTATACGTTGATTGTGAATTCATTGGTCTCCAATATATTATATCGTCATTACCTTGTTTTAGATATTCTTTATTTTCATTTACAAAAATTTTAACAACATCAAATATAAGTCGTATAGTTCGACCTGTATCTAAAAATGTATTTGGCATAATCTTAGTATTATTTACTAATTCTATAAATTCAATAATCTCATAAATTGGTCTTTTATCAAAAATGTTACTATCAGTTGCATAGAAAATAAAATCATCATCTTGTATGGTTAATATTATCTCTTTAATTCCATATTCTGATGTTACTTTTTCATTTTCCGTACTTTTAATACGTAATGGTTTACCATCAACAACAGTTTTAAAATTTTTATACTTATAGTAAAGATGTTGTCCCATATTTTTAAAAACCTCTTTAATTGATTTCACAACATCTTTAACCGAATCGTAGATATGATTATCTTCCACATCTTTTTCAACTGCTTTAAATGCTGGTTTGTCTTTAATGAAACCTAATAAATTTTCATTAACCATATCTTTCGCATCGTACAAAGTATACCTATCATTTCTACTATCATAATGTATTGCTATTTTGTAGTAATCATTATCATTTGATAGGTTTTTGAAAATGAAGTAATATAGAGGTCCTTGTGAATTATATTGTTCAAATCTATTACTGAATTGAGTTGCAGCAGTACACCATCTAGTCCCCGAACCATAATAACATGACGCTTCTTTGGTTAGTGGTTTAACAACTAAGACTTCATCATTTTCAAATATTTTTTCAGTACCACTTTTTAATTTGTTTCTTTGTTCACTTTTAGTATCTCCATAAACTTCTAAAGTGTCTATAAGGTCCTGAACATTCTTATAGTAATTAATATCTTTATATTGTAAGTTTTTTCTAACTCTATCAAATTTTTCTAGCCAGTTAATTATACTATCAAAAGAAATAATTATATTACCTATATCATCAAAGTTCCTTTTCATTACCCAATCTACATATTTGTAGTTGGTTCTTCTATTAAACTCATGGTCCAAAAAGTCTTCAACCATATCTCGTAATTCTGTATTCTCAGAAAAACGGTCAAGAATATTTTCTCTCCTACCTTCTAATGTAAGTAATCTTTCCATGATTAGTCAACTTTATAAACGTAATACCACGTACCGTTTATGTTTGCTTCATTTTCAGCACCGTCATATGATGAAAGAGCATTTCCTGTCCCATCCGAGTCTATGGCATCACTAATTAAGGCATCTACATCAATAAATTCACTTAGTTCTAAACCATATTCCACCATAGATTCTACGACATTATACAATTTATCATATGCCAGTGATTCTGCTAAATCTTCAACCATCTGTATTGTCGGCTCTCCTTCAGGATTTTCATTAATTTCTTCAATCTCCTCATCAATTTCTTCTATTCTTTCATTTGCCTCATTAATTTCATCCTCATCTTCACTATTATGTACAATATCTTCTAAATTTTCTTTTTCGTCTTCTAGTTTTTCAATCTGTGTTTCTTGTTCCCTTGATAATGGTAAATCATCACTATCAAAGTAATGTTCATAGTTATTATTAATATCTTCTTCAAACATGTCAACAAACCATTGTTTAACCGACTCTTCATCTAAGTGAGATTTAACAAAACCTTCACTCCATCCTTCAACTCCCATATCATCCCATAAATTTTGGTAATAGTCCTTAGCTGCCTCATAAACCTCATCCCAATCACCAACAGCCCAAGTACTATTAGTATCATCCTCACCTAACCACTCAAATGTTAATAATCCATAATGTGAATGTTCAGCAGGTATCAAATTATAAATCGATTCATCTTCATTTATAGTTGCACCATATTCCTGTAATACTTCAAAAACAGCATTAGCTTTTTCACCTTCTTCATCAATATCACCTTCAAGATTCCATTCATCATTTTCTTTTCTACTCTCAGCGTCAGCCAATCTTCTTGCGTTTCTTTGTGCAATTTGTAGTTTACGAATTCTTTCTCTTTCTAATCTTGCCTTTTCTTTGTCTTTGAATATTTCAATCTCTTCTGAGAAATTATTCTCAAGATATTCATTAATCTGTCTTTGAATTTCATCCCATTCAGGTGTCCCTAAAATCCATTCGTTACTAAACGCTTTGTCAGGAGCATCATAAAAAGTTCTACCTCCATCATATTTTTGTAATAAGGCGACTTTATAAAATCTATCGTTAGATTTAGCTTTCTTATCTAATATATAAAATAACTTACCATCCACATTGTAATTGTCAAAATGTGAAGAACCATTTGTTGATGCAGTACACCATTTTGTACCTGCACCATAATAACAACTTGCTTTATGAGATTTAGGTGTAACTACTGTAAACCTATCATTTTCAAAAACTACATCTGCTCCGTCAATAGTCTTAACATTCCTTCTGACTTTATTTTCATGTTGTTTAATGGCGTTTACAATATCTTCAATTGAGTTATACTCATTAATGTCTTTCTGTTCCAACGCTTGTTGGTACTTAATAAATTTTTCAATTGTTTTTTGGGCTGTAGATAGATTCTCATCAAAGTTTTCAGGTGATAATACTTTACCTAAAAACATTAAGAATTTTTGATTTGTCGCTAAATCCCTTGATGTTAAAAATATTTTCTTTATCTGTTCTGGTGTGAACTTTTCTTGGTATGATTTTAAAAAATCATCTTTTCTACTTTCCAATAAAACTTGACTAAGACTCATGTTACTTTACTTTTATGATAAATATTAATAAAATCTAAATATGACATTAAAACAGTTGTCATAATATTTATTATTATAAACTATTTCTAAAAATTATCAATCATGGGATGCGGATGTAAAAACAAAAACCAACAAACAACTACAACTCAAACTGTTAAAACTTCAACTACTCAAGCCGTTCAAGAAGCTATCAAAAAAACGGTTGAGAAGTACTACGAAAAGAAGTAATTCAATTAACAGGGTTAAGTTAAAATTTAAGGTGAGGTAAAACTCACCTTTTTTTATATTTATATGTAAAGATTACTATGAAAGAGAAAATTATAAATTTATTAAATAAGAATAGTCAAGAAGAAATTAACACCTTTATTAACCGTTATTTAAATGGTGATGATAATGAATTTTTTAATCTTATTGATAAATTGGGTATTTTAGATGATGATGAAATTTATCCTATTCTTTTAGAGGATAAACCAATGTCATATTTAAAATACAAATACAATAGTAATCCTGAAACGACTGTAAATTTTATTATTGATAACTATTTAACCGATGTAACAAGACAAGACGGTAAGTTATTACTAAGACTTAATAATCGTGAAGATTTATCAATATTTTTTAAAGATGATGGTGGTAGAGATATGGGTTCTAAAGAAATATCTAAACTAGTATTCCAAGACGATTGGTGGGAACCTTTTGATAGTACTTTATCATCCATATATTCTGAAGTTATTTACAATTTAAATCCTGAAAACTTATCTTTATTAGCAACTGCAATAAATGATGAATTATCGGGTAGTGATGTTTCACCATCAACAAGTTTATTAGAAGATATCGCTAACGAGCAAGGTCATCCTGATTATGTAGAATTATCAGTAGAACTTATAAGAAATACCATTTTCAATGATGAAGATTCAACAAACGCAATTCTTGACGATGCAAGTAATGTTTCAAGTGAACTATATTCTCTCTATCATAACGCATACAATACTGCGTATGTTGATGAAAAATGGGAGACCGCATCAAACGAAATTAAATCGTTATTATCTACCGATAGTATTGGTGATTGGGTAAGTAGAAAAGGTAAAAATTACAAAGGTGAAGAAATTACAATTAACAATTATTTTGTAGATGTAACTAAATTTGTCCCTTACTTAATTGAATCAATATTAAATGATAAGTATATGTCGGACGACTATAGAAATGCGTTTGAATATTTTGGTAATCTTGAAAGTTTAATTGAGGAGTCAATTAAAGAAGACGTTATTGATGGTGGTTCTATGAGTATAAGTTATTATGACTACGCAGACGACCGAAAAGTTACTGAATATCTAAACGATTTATTTTCAGATTACATTTAAGATTTACTCTTAAATTTAATTTCCAATTCATCTAATTCAGATTCTTTTTCATCTAAGATTCTTTCTTGCTCTTTAATTGCTTCAAACAATAATGAAATCATTTCGTTGTATTTTACACGATAACCTCTTTCTTCATCACCTAATAACAATTCAGGAATCACCTCGCCAACTTCTTGTGCAATAACACCAATATCTTTTCTACCACCTTGGTCAATAATTTCACCTGTTACAGATTCTTTTCTCCATATAAATTCAACACCTCTCATTGATAATACTTTCTGTAGAGGATTTTCAATTATTGAGATATTTTCTTTTAGTCTTCCATCTGAAGGTGAACCTGCAGGTCCAGTTGGTCCAGTGGGACCTTTAGGCCCTTTAGGTCCTTGTGGTCCTTTAGGCCCTTGATTACCAATATCTCCTTTAGGTCCTTTTGGTCCTTGTAAACCTTTAAAACCTTTAAAACCTTTTTCACCTACTTTACCTTTATAACCTTTTTGTCCTTTAATACCTTTAAGACCTTTGTTTCCAGGATGACCTTGTGGTCCTCTATCGGAGGATGCAGGTCCTTGATTACCTTTAGGACCCTTATTACCTTTAAATCCTTTATCACCGGCAGGTCCTTGTGGTCCTTGTAAACCTTTTGGTCCTGATGGACCCTTATCTGAAGATGATGGTCCTGTAGGTCCTCCAGCACCAACGGGTCCTCCGTCTCCACCATTAGAAGACTTACTTCCTTGTGGTCCGATAGCCCCTTTAATTCCTTTGTAACCTTTATGTCCTTTTAAACCTTTATTACCTTTATCAGCTGTAGGTCCTTGAGCTCCTTGAGATGTTGAGTTTGTTCCTCTATTACCTAAATCACCTTGTGGTCCTACACCGCCAGTATCACCTATAGGTCCTCTATTTCCTGAATTATCCCCCGCAGGTCCACCATCACCAGGTCCACCTGTAGTTGCTTTTGGACCTGTTGGTCCACCATCACCCGTTCCTGCTTTGTTACCTTGCGGTCCGATAGGCCCTCTGTCTGAAGACGCTGGTCCTGTTGGACCTCCATCACCAGGTCCACCTGTAGTTGCTTTTGGACCTGTTGGTCCACCATCACCTCCTGAAACTTGTGGTCCTTTATTACCTACAGGTCCTCTATCTGAAGATGCAGGTCCTGTTGGACCTACTGGTCCTTGTGGTCCCCCTGACGCTTTTGGTCCCGTTGGACCTCCGTCTCCACCTGAAACTTGTGGTCCTTTATTACCTACAGGTCCTCTATCTGAAGATGCAGGTCCTGTTGGACCTACTGGTCCTTGTGGTCCCCCTGACGCTTTTGGTCCCGTTGGACCTCCGTCTCCTGACCCTGCTTTGTTACCTTGCGGTCCGATAGGTCCTCTGTCTGAAGATGCAGGTCCTTGTGGTCCTGTAGGGCCTCCACCACCTGGACTTCCTTGTGGTCCTGTTGGTCCTATATCACCACCAGAAACCAAAACTCCTAATTCACCCTGAACACCTCTATCGGTTGATGCAGGTCCTGTTGGTCCTGTTGGACCTGTTGGACCACCTGTACCTTGAGCCCCAATACCTCCTGTCGACGCAATTGCACCTTTAATACCTTTAGGTCCTTTTTGTCCTTTATCTATAGATATTGGACCTTGTGGACCAATAGAACCTGGTTGAACATTATTAATTCGTAAGTTAGTAATACCAGCATTTACACTATAAAGTGAACTGTCTAATCTATATGTTAAACCCGTACCAACATTAACAGTTCTAAGTAAATAGTAATCATTTGCACTGTTGTCATAGTAATAGTAGAACACAAATCCAACTGTTGATTCATACCAAATATAAAACACATCATTAATATCATATGACGCAGGTCCGTAAATTCCCATATTTGAACCACTTTCATAGATTCTAATTTGGCTATTATTCATATAATAAGCATATTGAATACCAGTATATGAACGATTTGTTAATGGGTTTTGACTAATACCAAACATTTGGTAAGTATTGGTATTTGCAGCTTGCCATGAAACCAAAATTCTTGAATATGATTGGTCCGAATATACTTGAGTATCCCATTCGCTACTTCCTGCAGTTTTAGTAACAGTGTAAACATTACCAATACCTGAAGTATCAGTCACTGTTAATTCATTTGCTGGGTCTGAAACTAATGTAAAATAATCATTTGGTACACCTTGTGGTCCTATTAAACCTTTTATACCTTTAATACCTTTTAAACCTTTTTCACCTTGATTTCCTTTTACTGTAGATGCAGGCCCTGTAGGTCCTTTAGTGGTATTTTGAGTACCTTTAGGTCCAGTAGGACCTGTAGGACCATTAGGTCCTTGTGGACCTTTTAAACCTAATGGTCCTTTTTCTCCTTTATCGGTATTACCTAAACCTTTAAGACCTTTATTGCCCTGAATACCTTTAGGTCCAATTGGTCCTTGTCCACCACCTGTTCCCTGAGGACCTCTCGGTCCTTTAAGACCTTTTGTACCCTTATCTGTAGTTGCCGGTCCTTGTGGTCCTGTTGGACCTTTTGTACCCTTATCTGTATTAGTTGGACCTGTTGGTCCTGTAGGACCTGTTGGTCCTTGTGGCGATGCCCCTATACCTCCTTGAGGTCCTTTTAATCCTTTAGGTCCTAAAATACCTTTTAGACCTTTTACACCCTTATCCGTATTAGCTGGACCATTGTCCGCTGTAGGACCTCCGTCACCGTTAAGTCCGACCGCACCTTTTGGTGAGGGTCCAATAGGTCCTTGTGGTCCTTTTAAACCTTTTGGTCCACCGTCACCTGTAGGTCCAACTTCACCCGCAATATTACCGATAGGTCCTATGTCCCCTTTATCTGAAGTAATACCAATTAATCCTTTTTCGTTTGTTCCTAAACCACCTTTCGGTCCTTTTGGTCCAATTAAACCTTTATTACCTTGGGAACCCTGAGTTCCTTTATCAGTGCCTGTCGGACCCTGAGGACCTGTTGGTCCAGTTGGTCCTTGTCCACCTGTGGCTGTTGTACTTTGTGGTCCAATTAATCCTTTAGTACCTTTAATACCTATTGGTCCTTTAGGTCCTTTCTCACCTTTTAAATTACCCGCAGGACCTGTTGGTCCTCCATCACCATTAGCACCAATAGGACCTTTTAATGAAGAACCTATATTACCTCTAGCACCGTCATTACCTTTAGGTCCAACTGGACCTTGTGGACCTGTAGGTCCTTTTACCGCTGCAGGACCCGCAGGTCCTTCTTGACCTTTATCAGCAATAAATCCTTTTTCACCTGAGTTACCAATTCCACCTCTAACTTGTTTAGGTCCTTTAACACCTTTAATACCTTTGATACCCTTAATACCTTTGTCTCCTTTATCTGTAGACTGTGGTCCTTGAGGTCCTAATGGTCCATCCCCACTAATAGTACCGATATTACCCGCACCTCCATTGTTACCAATAGTACCTTTATCTCCTTTTCCTCCGACATTACCCTGAACACCTTTATCAGCATCAGGTCCTGTAGGTCCCTGAGGTCCCTTATCACCGTCAGTAAATCTAACACCTTTGTTTCCATCAGGTCCTTGATTACCGTCAATACCTTTTAACCCTTTAGGTCCTTTAATACCTTTTACCCCTTTTTCACCTTTGTCAGGACTTTGTGGACCTGTAGGTCCTCCATCACCAGGTGTACCGATAGGTCCTTGTGCACCTAAAATACCTTTTACTTCTTTTTCACCCTTAATTCCTTTGATACCTTTTGGTCCAATAGGTCCTTTTTGGCCTTTATCGGTATTAGTTAGTCCTTTAACACCTGTTGGTCCAATTCCACCTTGAGCATTTGGTGCTTGAGCAGGTCCTTTAAGACCCTTCAAACCTTTTAGTCCTTTAAAACCTTTACTACCTATAAATCCTTTTGACCCTTTTTCAGATAAAATACCTTTATCACCTTTTCCTCCTTGTTCACCTTTTGGTGCAATATTACCTTTATCACCAACAATACCTTTATCAGCAGTTAAACCTTTATTACCTTTTAAACCTTTAATACCCTTAATACCTTTCAGACCCTTATTACCAACTTCACCTTTAGGACCTTTGATACCATCCTCGATACCAACCCATTCACCATCGGCATTAATAACTGTAGTGTTACCAATTTTTAATTCATTACCAACAATATTTACTTGACCTGGTAATTCTAAAGGTGTTGTTGTGTCAGTTATTTTGAATACTTGTGAGCCCGATGTAAATACCAATTCACCACTTGTATTAATTTCTAAAGTGTACGAATTAGTACCGTCAGTAAAAATAACGTGTGGATTACTGTTTAAAGTAGTTCCTGTTGGGTATATGGTAATATTATTAGCCATTAATTAATTTGTGTTTTCAACCAATTTATTTCTTCTTGTATATCATCAATAAATACTTGATGTTCTTTAATCGCCTCGATAATTAAACCATTCAATTTAAAGTATTTAATGGCCAAAAATCCATCATCTCTTCTATAAACAACTTCAGGATATATTTTTTGAATATCTTGAGCAATTAAACCTATTGAGTGTAATTTTTGTCTTTCTTTCAAATAGTCGTAATTTGAATAGTTTTCATTCCAATCATATTCGGTAACATTTATAGATAGTAAATCATTTAATGCTGTTGATATTGTTCTAATACCAGATTTCATTCTTTCATCAGAGAATTCACAATCAGCACAAATTATGACCCTACATGGATTTTTTGACGATGGTTTAATATCCCAAAGTAATAATGTTGGTGAACTATGGTCAGCATCCCAAAGTGTGTGTCGCAAACTACCCGTATCAAAACAGGAGTCATTTCCATAACTAAAACAATCAGTACATTCTGGGTCAACATAAACATAATCACCTGTTATCACAGTTGACGATGTATTAGAGTACAACTCTATAGTAGGAGGTGAACCACATGGCTCTGAAAATGGCTCGCATAAATCACAAGGGGTATCCCCATTCATAACCACCGCAAAGACATGAGCATAACATGCCGCCCCTGACGGTCCCGCAGGTCCCTTTGGACCTTTCGGTCCTTTTGGTCCTCCTCCACCTGTTGGTCCGCCAGCACCTGTCGAACCTTTATGTGTTGGTCCCACAGGTCCTTCTGCACCTATTTTTCCTATAGGTCCTAAATCACCACTATCTGCGGATTGGTCACCTATTTGTCCATTACCACCCGTTAAACCTGTTGGTCCTAATGGTCCTTCAAGTCCTTTAAGACCTTTATGTCCTTTATATCCTTTTACTGTTGAGGCAGTTCCAATACCACCTCTTGGTCCTTTAAATCCTTTTACCGATGAGTCAGTACCTCTT
>Ga0208161_1001687_pt1 | contig 11675 bp, 13 predicted proteins | sample CB_VirMetaG_3_FD_184538 | JGI IMG/M metagenome (GOLD analysis project Ga0208161, IMG submission 184538) | Freshwater to marine saline gradient viral communities from Chesapeake Bay - CB_1508_1S Viral MetaG (SPAdes) (version 4) | ecosystem: Environmental > Aquatic > Marine > Coastal | place: USA... | reverse complement strand
AAGATTGCTTTTTCACCTAAATCACTTTCGACTAATTCAGCATCAGCATCACATAACTCTATCAAATTCTTAAAATATAAATCACGAACTTCGCTAATCAATTCAAAATACGATTCACTATAAGTTCTAAAAATAGAATCACTTAGAGATAATTTTTTTGTCAAATGGTATTTTAAATTCGGACTAACTTCTACTTCTTCAGTCAAACACATAGAACAAATTTCATTTTCATTGGATATAATGTCTCCCGTTCTATATGATATCTCTTTAAATAAATCTTTGAATTTCATAATAATAAATATTAAATTTTATTTTTCCTAACCAATAAAGAAAAAAGTAAAATGCAAATGGGCGTCATGCAGAACATCCATAAATAAGCAAAATGTCTTGATGATATAGGTTTATCTAAATCATTAACATTTTTATCTTCAACAAATATACGTTCATCTCTTTCTGCTTTTTTGTCCTCTTGCAAATATTCTTTCTTATCAGATTTGAGGGGAAGGCTAATCACAGAATTTTGTGATGGACTAAACACTAAAACTTTTTTTTCATTCGTTTTTTCAATTGGTTTAACAGATGACTCCAAATCAGATTTTAATTGATTCGATTCAATAACGTCACTTTTCAAACGTAAAACATATGGAACATCTGGATCTTTAACTAAGTTTTTTTTGTTTAAAAATACACTACCAAAACCTCCACCGGATGAACAACTGGTTAAGAAAATTAATATAAATATAACAAAATTTTTCATAGTTTACCTAGTGGAAGAAACAGTTGAACTCCCAAAATAAAAACCAACAATAGCAGTTAATGTCTGTCTGACTTCTGGGATCATTAAATAACCATCTATTCGAACAAAATATGTTTCTGGACTACCACCAAATAATCCAAAAAACCACGTACGTGCGGCTGAATCCACTTGAACATAAATAGGTTCGTTTAATAATGATAAAACGAATGGAGCAATTATCACGCCGAATAACGTACTAACAACTATAAGTCTCCTAACCCATTTACCAGCATCAATAGAAACGCGGTCAACAGCTGCATTTCTAGATTTATCAAGTACTTCTATACCTTGTAAAGCTAATTGAAAGTTATCGTGCCTTTCCTTTGCACGTTGTGCTGCATATTTAAATATAAAGCCTGTTATACTACCCGCGGCCATAGAAATTAGTTCGACTGGAATCATACAAATATAAATATAATATCGAATTATAATAAATTGACAAATATTCCGTATCATTTAGACTTAAATTGTGAAAAACTCTGAATATTGTGATACAAATTTAATTCATTTGAAATCTATCAATAAGTCCGTAGCACGAAATTTGATTGAAAAACATCATTATTCACATAAATGGACAAGTTGCACTGTAGCATACGGAGTTTATTATAAAGATGATATCAATAATGATTTTTTCAATACCGATGAATACAAATTAATTGGTGTGATGGTTTATGGAAATGCAGTTGGAAGAAATGCAAGTACCAGTATAAGTCCTCTTTTAAAAAACGAAAACGTGTTTGAATTGACACGTTTATGGATAGAAGATGGATATGGAAAAAATATGGAGAGTTTTTGTATAGCAGAAAGTTTCAGACAATTGAATATAGAATTTCCAAGAATTAAATGTATTCTAAGTTACGCTGATAGTGAAGCAGGTCACACTGGAACTATATATCAAGCAACTGGATTTTTATATCAAGGAGATAATTATGTAGATGTAGCTCTAATGCCAAATTATAGTGTTAGTTTAATTGGTCCACCAAGTTATGAATGGATACATAGTAGAAGTGTGTATGCTAGATGGAAAACGCACAGTGTAGACAAACTAAAAGAAAGAATTGGAAAAACTTTTTGGAGAAAACGTGAAAGTGGTAAGCATCGTTACATTAAATTTATAAGCAATAAAATTGAAAACAAAAAACTTACTAAGTCATTAAAACATAAACTTCTCCCTTATCCGAAAAATACATCGTTTAAAGAAGAAGTTTATGAAATACTCGTAGAATCAACTAATACGTTTTTTAACTAAAATTATTCTCCTGACTCTTCGTGGTGTTCATGCCAATCAAAACCAATTGTAGGAGCATTCCAGATTGATTGTAAAGCTCTTTCTCCACCAACAGTAGCATTTAAACACGTTAAAATCAACATCGCTTCCGAAGCAATTTGTTCTCTTTCTTTCTCATAACCTGGTATGATAGTTAACTCCCACTGAGATGAATCATCTGTATCGTGTTTATTAATTCCGGTCCATGGACCCGATACATTATCTAAAGAATATTTTCCATTGTCTTTAGGTGAATAGGTACAAATAGCCATTTGATTGGAAAACGAATTTAACCATTGTGCTGTAATACCGCCCGCGTGTTTTAATAATACTGTTTGTTCAAATCTGTTCATATGAATATATATGCGCCTTCAAATCAAAAAACAAAAAAGGCTCGGCCTTTTGAGCCGAGCCTTGAATATTACCCTTAAACCATAGACTATACGGTGTCGAGATCAGAGATAAGAACCTTACCGTAGAACTCAGGACGAACAACCTTCTTAGCGTAGCGGGTCATAACACCTCTACGTGGTGTGAAGTTTGTTGGATCGTATACCAATGGAGTTTGGATGAGCGGAATGTATGGAGCATATACCGCACCAGTTTCCAAGAAGTTAGAACCACGGAAACCAACAAGAATTGCATTGTCGGTCATGTATGGGTTCTTGTAAACTTGGAATCTACTTGCGAAGCTACCTACACGGCTTACACCCATTGCGAACTTAGCTTGATCGCCATCCGTGTTAACAACATAGCCTGGAATAGATTCAAGGATTGTTGCAACGTCTGGTGAACATACCAAGAAGTTAGCACCACCACGTAATGTCAATTGATGAATCTTATTGGATACCTTTTGGATCTTGTTACCAAGAGTTTGGAACCAAGTAGATTTGACATAAGCGGTACGATTTGGAGAAGCGTCGATGTTTCTTGTGAAACTAGCTCTTCCAGTTGTAGCGTTTACGCTCTTGGTGTATTCAGTACCGATTTGGGCAGACCAAGCTTCGGTTGTGCTACCAAGAACAGACTCATTTAGCATGTCGAGGATTTCAAGGTCGATTTCCATCGATACATACTCAGACAAGAGAGCAGTTAATTCTGCTTCTGCGTCAATGCTGTGATAAGCATTTAAGTCTTGAGCAAGTTCTGGGGTCCAGACTGCTTTCAACTTACGAGTTTTAGCAACGATTGGTTCACTCTTGAGTTCCAAGTTAACTTCTGGGATGTTAATGTCAAGACCAATAGCTTGGGTTTCAGTAAATGCAGAATTACCAGAACCTTCACCAGCAGTCTTACCATCTTCGAAGTCACCGCGAGCATCATCAGTTGGTTGGATCGTGTAAATAACAGATCCAGATACTGATGGAGCTGCAACTGCGCTAGATTGACTTACGAACAAGTGTACACGATAGTATGGGTTAGCCAAACTACCTGTGTTATCAGCATAGGCGTAAGTGTTTAACATTGTGTAATTAGAAGCATTGGCTTTCTTGGCTTGGAAAGAACGTACAGCGTTTAAGTCAACGTTGTACATATATCCATTAGCAGCAGTTGCTGTGGATTGTGTATTTTCATCAACATTAATTGTCAATTTAAATACACCCTTAACAAAACCATTAGAACCTGTATTTAACAATGCGAATTGGGTTTCACTTAAAGAAGCAGAAGCAACAGTCCAGAGACCATTTGTAACAGCCCCGTTATTACTGCTGGCACTTCTTTCAGAATAAGCAAAACTACCTTGACCATACAAACCTTTAACAGCTTCGTCTGTAGAACCTAATTTCTTTTGGTTACCACCGAATAAGCTATCACCAGCTGTATGACCTAGACCATTGTTTCCATATTTGAAGTCCAAGTAGAAGATAAGACCAGAAGGAAGATTCATTGGTTGAACCGATACGAATTCCTTAGCTGCGATCTCAGCAAATACACGTCTTACTAATGGAAGAGCAACGCCTGCCCATTGTTCACTATTAGCGGAAGTACCAGTTGTTGAAGCTTCGTCCAACAATTGTTTAGCTTGGTTTTCCAAAAGGATGGACATGTGTGCTTTTTCAACACCATTTACACCCTCAAGAAGACCAGTCTTGTCCCACTTGCTTTGTAGTCCACGGGTTTCTTGCATTAACTTAGCCTGTGGATTCATATTATTTGTTAGTAGACTCTTTACGTCCATATTATTATTTCTCCTATCTATTATTTTTTTTGGTTTTACTCGCAAACTAAATTACCTTACAATTCCAGCGAGTTTTTGGAATCGAGAGGCCATGTCATCAGCTTGAGGCTCTACAATGTTAGCTTCAGGCTTTGTACTGGATACTGGTTTGCTTGCCAAACCTTCGGTGATAGTCGAGACAGTTGCATTAGTTTTTTTCTTGGCAACCGATCCACCGGCATTAAATGATTCGGCTAAAACGGTATACGCTAATTTAATCTCACGTAATGTTTTGGTTAAATCAAACGTATTGATAACCTTGAGTTTTTGACTCTCAGTTAAATTCTTTCCTTTGAACAATTTGTTGGTGAAAAGCAATTTAGCATTCAAAAGATTAGTTTCTTCCAATACACCCTTCAAGTACTTAACGGTTTCTTGGTGTTCACTTAGTTCTTTTTTCAATTGTTCATTTTCTTCATTAATAGCGAGAAGAGCATCAGCCATCTCATCGATACTTGGTTCAGATCCATCGTCATCTTCCGCAATTTCTTCACTGCTGATATCAGCGGCATCTTCACCAGCATCTTTTGCTAATTTAGAAATCTGATCTTCGTCGTCTCTGATAGCAGCAACATCATGTGCCATACCATGTCCTTCGTTAGTTTCAGCTTCTAGTTCAGCGATTAATGCTTCTAAGTTGATTTCTTCTTCCTCTTCGGCTTCAACTTCTTCCTCTTCAGCGATTGGTGCTGTTTCGGCTACAGTTTCTTGACCTTCTAGTTCAGCAAGAATTTCATCTAACTCTTCGCTAGTAATTTCTTCGCTCTCTTCAAGAGTAGCATCAAATTCTTGTTTTCCAGCTGGAACCGTATTCTTGCATGCAGCAGTAGATGGTTCGACTGGACGTTGACTTGAGACAGTGTTACCACTATCTTTACCGATACCAGAAGAATCTAAGTTTTCATCTACAGAAGCTTCAGCTGTTTCAACAGCAGCCTCAGTGGTAGGTTCAACAGATTCCTCTTGTTGTTCTGATTCTTCCTTGAGTTTCTCAGCAAACATTTCTTTCATGCTCTTTGCAAAGTTTTCCTCAAGAAAGGTTTTAGCATTAGCAATAGCAGTTTCACGAACAGCTTTTGCGTCTGCGATGCTTTCCTTTAATAGATCGCTCATGATATAATTATCCTTTCTTATTTTTTGTCGTGAAGTTATTGGAGAACTCCAAAGAAGTTAAATTGCAGTAGACACCAAACAATTGGTGTATTTTAAAATAAATATAATTAAAATTCTAAAAATGCAAAAAATAATTATATTTATTGGCATATGCCTGCAAAAAGCGAAAAACAAGCAAGACTGTTTAGATTAGTACGTGGAGTACAAACAGGTAATATTCCGTTAAAAAAGGTATCAACCAAAGTAAGAAAAATGGCAAAAGATATAAAACCAAGTGATGTAAAAGATTTTACTAAACTCAAAGAAATACTCAAAAATCTTAAAGAAAATGAGTATAGTATGAGTAAAATGAGAGAAGTTCCAAATCAAAGTCTTAAACAAGTACTAAGTCAAAATGGCGGAGTTCCATTTGATAAAAAAGAATTATTATCTTTTCAAAATAAACAAAACGGGTTTGGTGGTATGGGTAAAGTTAATTTCGTTCATAAAAAATCTACGAATGAATTATCTGCCAATGTTTTCAATAACGGAACATCAAAGACTTATGTATTTAAGAAATTAAAAAATAATGAAAATCCTGGTCTTTATAATTACGGTTGCTTTGTAGGAATAGTTGGATCAGATGCGGATGACGATAAATCAGTTGAAAATGTCGCATACGCACTCAGTAGTATATTTGACAACAAAGATGAAGTAAAAACTAAAGTATTATCAGACTTCATAGATAGAATTAACGCATATGGACTATAAACCAAACACAATAAAATTTAAAGCATTCTTGAATCGTGCTGATAATGGAGACGAAGATTCAGTAAAAGAATCTAGATATAATCTTTCTGATATTGAAAACCCCAAAGGATGGAAATTTAACGAAATCGATACTTTAGGAGACATGGGATTCATAATAAACAGTGAAGACGAAATGACTTGCGAAGTCGAACTTCAAAATCTAGAAGAAGATAGTAAAAAAGTAAATATAAAAGCATACAAAACGAATGAAGGTTATGTATTAGAAACTAATCGAAAATATGTTTTTGAAACTTTTAAAAAAATGCTTGAGTATATAGACTCAACTCCTTCTTTAAATATATAAAACAAAAAAGCCCTTCTTTTGAAGGGCTTTTTCTTGCACACATAAAGTTATGTATTAGTCTTGATATGGAGGTTGTTGGTGTGTCTGAACAATAGGTCTTGCACCTGGCAATTCAGAGTTTTCTTCAACTGGATCTGCAATTTCAAAATAACGTTCTAATTTTAAACCAATTTCTTCATATAACATTTCTAATTGGTGTTCTACTTCTTTTATTTTGTTTGCTTCTTCAACTAGCTTATTTGAAAGTTTTTTTACTTCTTTCATATCACGTTCTACCATCTTTGCCTCCATCCACTCTCCACATTCACGCAAAGCATAACGTTCTGCTAAGTTAATTGCTTCTGAGATTTTAGCAGCAGTAGCATAAATAGCTTCCGCTTTCAAAGCATTACGATATTCGTTGTATGCTTTTACAGTCTCACGGAGTTTAACTTTTTCTTCTTGCGCCAAAGGTTTATACGCTTCCTCTGGAGACATACTTTCAGCTAATTTCTTAAACTTTATCATATTACATTAAATTGATTGTTAATAATAAATATTATAATTCTGATATAATATCGTGAATAATTCTTTCTACATTAGCATAAGGATTAACAATATTATTTGTGACTGGAACAATTCCTTCGTTTATTTTTCCACCTGGATACATAAACGCACCTTGTGTAGATGGATTACTTACAAAATCAAAAGCAATCAAGTCAAAGTCGTCTTGAACAACATCTGCACCTTCATGCATATCTTTTTTAACACTACCTAATCCTCTACTACTTATGCCTAATAAAATACCAGCCTTTAATAAATCTTTTAAGATGTTACCACTTGGTGTTGGTAAAATTTCAACTGTTCCAACTAAGTCTTTTCCGTCCCAACCCATGTCAACAATATTATGACTGACATTTTTAAGATTAACAACACTGCTCTCTGGATGATCTAATTCGCCCATAGCTCTACGTTGTTTAACAAAGTTGTCCATGTATTTGTCAGACTCACGCTTTAAAATTTCTTCTGGGTATACTCTACCATTTTGATTTTTGTGATCAGCACGTTGTAATACGCCTGTTACTAATAATTTTCCATCACTCAATGATTCATTAAGTGACGATTTTTTAAACTCAAATGGTAATACATCAATAAGTACGGTTTTCATAGTATTTCTAATTCAATTGATCTAAATGTTTTTTAAAAGTAAATTCTGCCAAAGGTTGGTCAACTGGTTCTTCTTTTGGTTTAGCAATAGGTTCAGGTGATGTTACAACGTTATCACTTCCAACCGCAGAAGCATCTGGATCAACTAAAGCTTGTGATTTAGCAATTTGATATTTATCTTTAGGTTTCACATCAGCAGGACCTAATATTCTAATTTTATATCCAGGCTTCAAAAAGAATTTGGAAACTTTTTGTTTGTTTTCTTCACGGCCAACCACAATAATAACGTATCTATCGTAGTAATAATCAATTGCAACACCTGTTACATTAACAGTATAATCCATTTCTGGTTGTTTATATCCCTTAGCGGCGCGAATAACAACCTTCTTATTTAAAATTTGATCTTGGATTTTCTTCTGTAAGTCCAACTTTAATTTCTCTGTACTATTTTTTAATTTAACATCAAATGCAGTGAAATCAGGTAATACATTATAAGTTTGTACATTTACTGAAGGCATGGGAGTTTGTTGAGGATCTTTCACGATCACCTTCTCTTTTTCTTTCACCTTCACATCAGGTTCTATTTCTGCTTCCAATGTCATATATTTAGATACTCCAATTCCTTCTTTAACAATAGTTTCTGTAGTAGGCAGTTCACATTGCTTGTAACCATCCAAGCCTGGGTCCATTTCTGGATCTCCGTGTTGAATTAAACCATTTTCATCTTCCCAAGTTGATACTAACCCGATATCTTGTGCAGGTGTTACATATGCTGGTTCACTGTACACTTGATTTTCTAAAGCATATTTGGGACTTCTTTTAACAGGCTTAGCTAGTCTATATCCCAATTGTGTGGCAGCTCTTACATTACCAGGCCCTCTGGTTGAAAAAGCAAATGGAGTCATATAGGCTCCAGCTGCACTACTAGTAGATGCTTCTTTAATTCTAGTTAATACGGCTGATTTTATTTTATCAACCAGCTCTGGAGACAATTTGGAAAGTTTATCGGCGTGATTATCTAACCATGTATGATATTTATCATTACATGCTTCTTCATTCTGTCGATAACTCTGAGCATATTTTTTTACAATATCTCTAATTTCATCGATAGATTCTTTAAGAAGAGACCTTTTCATTTTTTAGTCTATCAATTTCCTCAATCAATTCATAAGCACTTAAAAGCGCGGATAATTGATTTTCCTTGACTACACCAGTAATTACTTTACCAGATAGTTGAGAAACGGTCTCATTTAACTTAATTTTAATTACATCGTTTTCAATAGATGAAGTCGAATCTTTTAATGATTCAGAGACACGTTTGTATTCTTTATTAACATAATCAGTAAATTTGTTTGTATTTGAAACATTTGTAATATATTGTTTCAATAAGTCTTTCTGAGATGGTAACAAAGAAGAATATTTCTTATTGAAGTTTTCAATCAAGAACTTATATGCTAATAATCTAACTTCAGGTGTTTGAGAACTATATACATCTAAAGACTTTTCATCAACTCGACGTTCTTTAGTTAAATTTTCTACTACACATTCCTTAGCCTCAATAATTTCTTTAACTTCAAATTTTGACTCGCCTGGAGATTGATCTTCAAACAACTTGTAAACAGAAGCATAAAGTTTGTAGTTAGGAATCTTATTTTTAAGAAATTCATCGATGTTATATTTTTCTTTGATTTCTTTAATAAGATTATACTTTTGTTTTTCCAACTCACGTTCATTAAGTTTAGAACGTGTGTGTAAGACGACATTTAAAATACGATCAGCAGACTCCGCACTTTTAGATGTCTCGTTTACAATAAAATTATATAATTGAAATTCTTTTCCAAGTACGGTGCGTTCATTAAAATAACGAAACATCAAATTTTTTGTAAAAGATTCGTCACGACCGGCCAAGATATCTGCTGTAATCTGACGAGTCAACAATTCAAACAGCACCCCACTGTTTTTGAATTTTGAATGTTTAGCTTTCTTTCGCATATAGTTCTTTATTATTTATAAATATAATTAAAAATAAAAAATCTTCGGTAATTGTTTATTCTTTAATATTTATTTCATCCATGTAAGACCCTGATGATTTTTCTTTGGTCTCATTCAACATAGATTTATGTTGTTCTAGTTCATCTAATATAGAAGATAATCCCTCAAGCGATAAAGGAGATCTACCTTTATATTTATGAGATACACTTCTATCAGGTTCCGAATTTAATTCCAGAGAACCTAATGGATCTTCGCCAAATCTATAATCATTAGCTTTTTTTCTTCCAGTTTGGTCTCTATCCCGATTTTTTTCTTTTTCTTTTGCTGCTTTTTCACGTTCATGAGCAGTCAATTTCGTTTTTTCAGTTAATGTAGGTGTTTCTTCTTCGCCACCACCCCCAGCTGCTGGTTCAGTTTCGGCTCCACCTTCAGGCGTTTCTTCGCCAGTACCACCAGCAAGATCTCCTAAGTCCCCTTCTTCCCCACCTTCCCCACCTTCTTCTGGTGTTCCTTCTCCGCCTTCTTCGTCTTTAGATTTTAAAAATGCTAATGCTGGATCATCACCTTCTTCTTCGATCTGTTTAAATCGATACATTCCTTTAGCATCATCAACCAGTTGTTTTTGCATTGTAATCATGTCTTGGTCAGACATACCAAATACATTTTCGTAAATCCATTTCTTACTAAACAGTTTTTCTTGCTGCATAGCTTCACTAACTTCAACTTTACTTTTCCAAACATCGAGTTTTTCTTTTTCAAAGATTGTAGATGGATTTGTCAATTCTAAACTAAAATCAACAAGATCATCATCACGATATCCTTGACTATATAAATGAACTACTGCTATTTTATTTAATTCACTAACAACAATTCGTTGAAGTCTTTGAATTGTTCTAGCAAAACGAATATCTTCAGCTGCTAATGTAGCTTTACCGCTTACAGTTTCATCATAACCCAAAAATGCTTTAGGTATTTTAAGAGCAGCCATCATTTTATTACGTAGATATTCGATATCATCTGTACCTGTCCACTCTAGACCTGGCAAATTATCTATAGAAGTACCACTATCACTACCACGAACTGGTAAGAAAAAGTCTTCGACCATGTTTTGTAAATTAAATCGAAGATTATAATCACCAGTATTTTGATCTAGATATGGAGTTTTTTTCATTTGACTAATGATTCTCTCCATGTGATTGTCCACTTCATTTGGTGGGATGTTACCAATATCTACTTTGAAAATACGTTTTTCTGGAGCACGCATGATACGATGAATCAACATTGCATCCTCCATCAAACTTAATTGTTTCCAGACACGTCTTGCGCCTTCTAACATACTTTTACCGTATGGCAGAAAGTTACTATCACTTAGTAGTCTAAAGTGTGCCATTGAGTAATTTTCGAGGTCTTCAATCTTATTACCATAAGGCATATTAACTTGGAACTTTACAAAATTTTTATTAGTTAAATGAGCATTTTCTACACGGGTGACATAGTAAGTACTTAGTGGTTCTACCATATAAACCCCATACTCTGGACTTATATAAAGTCTTAAATAAAAATCACCATATTTAGCTAAACTACGAATCCACGACCATAAGTTGAATTCAATGTTTAAAATGTCATAGAATAAATTGTTTAATACTGATTTAACATCATCATTAGTGCTTCTAACAGTGATTACTTCGCCCATTTCATTTCTAGTAGTACATTCATCTGCATATATGTCTAATGCTGCAGCAAGAATTGGGTCCATATCCATTGTATCATAATCACGAAATAGTTCTACACGGGAACTTTGATAGGATAAATTATAATCTCTGGTATATTGATTATATGATGTAGTTCTTAGACGATTAAATCTGTCTCTTAAACTATTACGATCCGTTGCATAAAAAACTTCATCGGTATCAATTACTTTTAATTTTTTACCACCAACATTTCGAACAATTACATCGTTGCTAAACAATCGTTTTAGTTTAGCATACAAAGATCTATTCTTTAATTCTTGGAATGATTTATCGTCCATACAGTATTATCTTATATATAA
>Ga0208161_1001685_pt1 | contig 11683 bp, 29 predicted proteins | sample CB_VirMetaG_3_FD_184538 | JGI IMG/M metagenome (GOLD analysis project Ga0208161, IMG submission 184538) | Freshwater to marine saline gradient viral communities from Chesapeake Bay - CB_1508_1S Viral MetaG (SPAdes) (version 4) | ecosystem: Environmental > Aquatic > Marine > Coastal | place: USA... | reverse complement strand
GTATCCTTTAAGTAGGTAGATGCTGAATAGTTTTTTGAAAGAACTACTCTACCATAGTGGGTTGAACCATCTTCAAAGGTTAACTTATAAACCCTTGAACATTCTGATTTTTTCATCTCTTTCATCTCTTTCATTGTTACATAGTAAATGTATGAATAAAAGCTAAACCATGCAAATCTTAAATGTTAAAGTTTTGTTAAATCCTTCAATCATGTTAGTAGTTTAGATGTGTTCTAGGTTATCTCCAATCCAGATTTCTGTTGCTATGTTAAGCCAAGCTAGTGATATACATACAGCACTACAATCCCACCATACTGCAATAGAAGGTGTTATCTGTATCATCTTACCTTCGTACTTGTACTTTACCGTATTCTCTACTTTAATTACTATTTGCTTTTTCTTCATCCCTTTCATTGTTAAAGTTTTGTTAAAGTTTATGCTAATTGAAGATTAACATCCCAAATACCATTTCCATCACTGTGAAGTGATGTTATAACATAATCAGGATAGGTTTCTTCAATTTTATTTTCAACTATTGCATCTTCCATAATAGCTAAAAGAGCATCATTGATAGAATAACCTTCTTCAATAAGGTCATTGAATTTATCTTCAGGATTACACAATGATGGTTGGCACTTTTCTAATTTTATTGTTTTCATATCTCCATTAGGGTTTTCATCTTATTCAAATCGATGGTAACATCACCATACTCTTTTAAATATCCTTTTAAGAGTGGTAACAACTGAACTACATTAGGATGGTTACTACCCTCTAACTCTTTAATGAACTGACTTAACTTCAACATCTCTCTCATTATTACATAGTAAATGTATGAATAAAAGTTAAACCATGCAAGTCTTAAATGTTAAATGTTTGTTAAATCTTCCAATTATATGTAACACACTAATTTTTAGAGATTTACCATATTTCCAATTTTAGTAAATTTTTAGGATATTTTAATGTTATCACGCCATAAAATTGGGACTGACATTCCGCCGTGTGCGTGCATGACAACCACAATTTACTCCATTTTAAAAAATGAAAATCGAAATGAGGTGAGTATACTAAAAATTAGTCTATAAACCGTAACAGTAAGTTCGATCTCTTAGAATCAACTCGTTGACCATCACTGTAATACAGACGAACGACAACATAATTCTCAGGAGGGGGCAACATTTCCCTTTTATATACATAATCACGACCGTGAATACGAACATTTTTCTCTTCTAAGACTATTGTGTACATCACTTATCTCTTTTACTCTGTAAATATACAAATAAAGTCTAAGCCATACAAGTCTGAAATGTTAAAGTTTTATTAAATCTTCCAATTATATGTAACACACTAATTTTCTGAGTGTTAGCAGCTTTCCAATTTTAGTAGATTCGCAAGTTTTTCTAATATTATCACGCCATAAAATTGGGACTCTGATTCGGTCACGTAGTTGTCGAAACACCCACAAAAAGAGAATTCTGAAAATATTTTTTTCAATTTTGCTGTGTATACTAAAAAGTCCGGCTGTAGCGGCTGGATTGTTGATAACTTTTTGGGGTTGTTGATAACTTTTTTGGGGGTGTTAATAACTTTTTTTTGGAAATTTTGGGTTTTTCTAGGGAAAAATTTGGTGGCATCAATATATATGTGTATTGTCACCCCACAATTATATCGTTCTGAACCACCTTTATCTTACGTTTCCCATACTTTCATATTAATGGGGTATCAACACATAGATTTTATTTTATCCTCTCTCTATCTCTGTATTTGCCGTTCCTTTCAATTTTATTGGACTTTAATTTGATATAATTCAACCATACTCTATTTTTACGTTAAGTGGTGAATTGTGGTGAATTGTGGTGAATTGTTTATTAATCTCCCTCATTTACAACTTTGATGAAGTGGTTATACCTAATTGTTTTTAAAAGTTCTTTCCAATTGTCCTCACAACCAATGTATTCAACTGTTACTTCGGGATTACAAGGTGTATGTTGAACTTTTGTTTTAATTGGCTTTAGTGCTTTTCTTAAATCTACTGTTAAGCCTACTGGGAATTTTAAAGTTACTGTTCTCATTTCTCTTATTATTACATAGTAAATGTAATGAGAAATACTTAGTCATGCAAATCTTAAATGTTAAAGTTTTGTTAAATTATATACCTAAAGACTTCTTACCGTTAACATAATCTTCATATGTATTAATTTTTAAACTATCCAAGACTTTTCTTCCCCATTCACCAACTTTATATGTCGTATGCCATGATTCATCAACCCACTCCACTAAGTCTGCTTCAACTAGCTCCTCCATAATACACCACGTTCCACCAAAGTTTCTTCTATTGAAACTTTCCTCAGACCTAATATTTTCTATACCTAAAGACTTCTTACCGTTAACATAATCTTCATATGTATTATATTCTCTATCTCTGTATTCAGCATATCCTTCTTTATCAACTTTCTTTAGAAGTTCTAAAGCCTCTTCTGAGATTGATATCTCTGTTGTAAACTTAAAAGTTTTCATTTTTTAAAGATGTGTATCTATTTTTATTACTTCACCATTTTCATAATGCTTTTCAGACCAATATGAAGTTTTAATTTTCATATCACTTTCAGAATCCCACTTAGTATAGTATTCTTTCCACTTATGAATTAACTTATATTTACCTTTTTCATCAATACCACCTTCATACTCTCTTTTTCCACTTGATAGGTTATTGTAATCCGTTAGCCTATCATTATGAATTAGTTGATTATTTAAAATTTTTAGAAGTTTTAACATTGTTCTTTACACCAGTTTTCTAAACTGTCTACTGTGTCAACTTTTCTAAGTTTACCGAAATGTGTTTCTGTGTGGCTCATAAAATTATTTTTTTGTTACGTTTACGATGTTTGGATACATACTAAGAACGCCAACACGATAACCTACTGTAGTAAATGTATAAGTACTATCCTTATCTAAGTTACCGTAGGTATCAGAGGATCGGAAATTACCATAAAGCAAATCATCTTCTAGCTTAAATACACCATTACTGGTATAAATCAGATAGTAGGAATTTAAGGTATTATTTTGTGATTCTACTATTCGTTCCTTTCCCTTTACCTTAGCAGTAAAAGTTTCTTTCTTGCCATACCAAGTAAATACTCCTGCAATTCCGAATAGGAGTGCTATTACAAAAAGGGGTACTATTGAGTTTCTCATTATTTTACTTCCTTTAGTTGGTATTTCTTTCCGTCAATTTCTACCACTTTCCCTTCACAGCTTTGCTTTGGTCGGTTGTCTATTACCGTTCCATTTGAGTTTTCATAGTAGATTTCATTTGAATTTGAATCAAATTCTCGTTTTGTCCAAAACCCATCTGAGTTTTCAAAGTAGATTTCATTTGAATTTGAATCATATTCACTTTTTGCCCAAAATCCATTTGAGTCTTCCCAGTAGATTTGCTTTCCATTCTTACCCCTAATCTTAAATGGAAACTCTTTTACATTGAGTTGCTGTGCAATTGTTTTCATTGGATTTCTTTTAGTTGGGTGCCATAAAAATAATAACCTTGATGGTTTCTACTCGCTGAAAAGTAAACTCGATTAGCTCCCCTTACTTTCATTGACTGAAGTATTAGTATGGCCTCATTCAAATCCATAGATGGTAGCTCCATCCCTGCCAAATGCGAATCTGGAATTAGTACCTTATTTGGGTTAGAACCATCATAGTATGGAAATTCTAAATCCAATTCAGTTTTACTTTTCTCTGCAATAAGCTCTTCTACAAATGTCCTCATTCTGTATTTCTTTTTTAACGAAGTAGTTTGTAAGTTAATTCATCCGAAAATCCTGAGTTTTTATCAACCTCAATTGAGGTAGAACGTCTTTCTGAAGGATTTTTTGTGCTTTTGTTGTTAATTAGTACTCTCTCTGCTCTACCAATACCCATTACCAATTGATGAAATGGAATCCCCAGCAAATCCATCTCTTGGATAGTCAAATCACGCAGATATTCAGGTCGTGCAGTTGTTAGAACAATATAATGTCCTTGCTTATATAACTCAGTGAAAGTTTCAACTACACAAGGTAGTGCTTTAGATGTGAATGGGTCAATACTTTCAAATGGTACTTGATACACCAAAGTCCCATCTATATCACTGAAAATTGTTTTTTGTTTCATTTGTTAGTCTTTTAACTCACACCACTAATATACGAAATTATTAACAAGTGGTGAAATTTTAATGTTATCTTCATGTTAAATTAGTTGAAGAGCTTTGTTAATGTTATTTTCTGTGATACCATATCCCTTAACATTTTCAACTGCTTTATTCAAATTAACAGGCCCACCACCATATCCACCAGCCATCATATCTTTAATCATACGAACCACATCAGGAACAGTGCCGAATGCTGCTCGGTTATTCACATGCAGATATTTAACACCAGATTTGATGGGAGTTCCGTTATCAGTTCGAACATCTTCATCAAAGTGTTCGTACAAATCAATCATACCATTGAACCGACCGTACTCAAACTGAGAACCAAATCTATCAACATCTTTACAAATTTCAGTTGAAACTGGATTACCATATTCATCTGAAAGATAGATATCAACTGAATTGCCCATTGAGAATGAATCGCTTTTAGCTGAAACTGTCACAGATGGGTATTTAGCCTTAACATACTGTTTCACCACATTAGCTGCCGCCACATGATTCATATCAATTTCAGGATGTTTTAATGGCTTACCACTGTAATCAGTTTTTTTCAAGAATTTAACTGGCAATTGGAACATTAGACCTTCCAACTCGAATTTAAATTTTACTGGTTTCATCACTTTGGGTTTTTGATTACTTTCTCTCATTATTACTTTGTAAATATACAAAAAGGACTTGGAATAACCAAGCCCTTAGTGTTAAATAATTGTTAAGATTTGTAATGATATGTTCTACCATAATAACCCAATGTACCAAGTTTGGTATCATTATTATTTAGATATGAATAACCATTGTAATTGTTGGTCGAAATAAGTGCTTTCTCTAACATACCACAGATACCAGCCTTAAAACCTACATCAGCATGTTTATCAGTTCGTTTTAACTGATAGTTAGCGTAATCTACCAACACCGATAGATTGATAGTTTTTCTCCCTTTCATTTCAACACAGCTTTTTGAAGTTTAGAAACAATACCTTTGTACTGGTCAATCGCATCGAAAGGATCAACATCAATACACTTTAAGAGTTCATCGGTTTTGGTCTCTCTAATATAAACCATTGAACCACTCAATTCAGCTTCGTACTTACCAATTTTGGTTTTCATCACTTTGGGTTTTTGATTACTTTCTCTCATTATTACTTAGTAAATGTAGTGATAAAAGTTAAGCCATGCAAATCTGAAATGTTAAAGTTTTGTTAAAGTTTATCTGAGTGATTAGACTTTTTTTAATATACTTTCCTTAAAACCATTTTTTATCCAAGTTTGTTTATCATATGCTTTATAAATATCTAATGAGGTGTTCATAGCATATTTTACTACCATCCACAAGTATTCTTCTTTGATTCGGTACAATTCGGTCGCTTTAACGGTTTTCATTACTTTGGGGGTTTGATTACTTTCTCTCATTATTACATAGTAAATCTATGAATAAAAGCTAAGCCATGCAAGTCTGAAATGTTAAATAATTGTTAAATTTTTAATCTAACGAGTTAGTGTTCCAGTATCAATTATTGTATTATTTCCAATAGGTGGTGGTTCAGTATCAATTCTTGTATTGATTCCAAGAATGGTGTTGTACACATTTAATGCTTCACTCTGAATTGTAGATATATCACCTGTAATGGATATGTTATTTTTTACATACTCAACCACATCTTTTTGTATGACGTATGTATCTTCAAATAATGGTTCTCCATAATAACCATTGGTTTTCAAAAGATTTTCTACTTCTGTAAATACATTCGCTTGATATTCAGATAATTCTATTTCCATTTTTATCTCATTTTATTTTATCATACTCATAAATATATGGTTTATTAGCTTCCAACCACCAATCTATATATTCATCAAATTCATTTTCATTTACCCCATCCAATACATTAAATAAATCATAAGAAACGTTTAACATTCCTACATACCCCTTCTGAGAAATATATTATATGATTCAAATAATATCTTACCAGCCTTTCTAGTCAATGGTGTTAAATCCATTTGAAAAAACTCTTTTTTATTCACAAATTTAATTTCTTCATGCACAATTAGCTTCGCTTTACCGCCGACTAGTTTCACAGGCATTGGTGTGAATTCAACATTACCATCAACTAATGTTCTCAATTGATGAAATGGATAAACATCAACATCTAATTCTTCTTTGAATTCTCTGACAATAGCTGAATCAAAGGTTTCACCTTCTTCAATTTTACCACCAGGAAACTCCCACATACCACCGTGGTTTGGATTAGATTTCAAACGCTTACCAATCAAAATCTTATCATTCCATATCAATATTCCGCATACTACTTTCAGTTTGTCCATGTTTTGTGTATAATCGTTCTATTATAAGTATGGTTAATTTGGGTTTAAGATTCAATGGTAGTAGTATATTTAGATCTTCAAAAATTAATTTTCTAATCAATGGCACTCTGTCATCGAACACAGTTTTATTAACCAGCATTTTCGGATAACCTTAATTTAGCTATGTCATCTTTGTCACAGTGAAAGTGAATTAATAAATCTATCATACCAGCTTTAGTTGTGATACGTGGTTTTAGTTTAGGTACTTCAGTTTCTACTGATTTTGAATTCGTATGTAACCAAGAATCACTTGCTTCTTCCACTAACAACCAGCTATTATTCTCATCTATGATTGAGTATGTTATTTTTTTTCCAAATCTGTTAATACTTTTCATTATTTTACTTCTTTTAATTGATACTTCTTTCCGTCAATCTCTACTACCTTGCCTTCACAGCTTTGCTTTGGTCGGTTGTCTTTTACCTTTCCATCTGAGTCTTCGTAGTAGATTTTGTTTCCGTTTGAATCAAATTTTCTTTTTGCCCAATATCCATCTGAGTTTTCGTAGTAGATTTTCTTTCCATTTGAATCAAATTCTCGTTTTACCCAAAATCCCTTTGAGTTTTCACAGTAGATTTCATTTCCATTTGAATCATATTCACTTTTTTCCCAAAATCCATCTGAGTTTTCCCAGTAGATTTTGTTTCCGTTTGAATCATATTCACTTTTTACCCAAGCTCCACCTGAGTTTTCGTAGTAGATTTCATTTCCATTGGAATCGTATTCTCTTTTTACCCAAGCCCCACCTGAGTTTTCACAGTAGATTTCATTTCCATTTGAATCATATTCACTTTTTTCCCAAGCTCCACCTGAGTTTTCATAGTAGATTTCATTTCCATTGGAATCGTATTCGTATTTTGACCAATATCCATTTGAGTTTTCATAGTAGATTACGTTTCCATTCTTGTTTTTAATCTGAAATGGAAACTCGGTTACGTTAAGTTGTTGTGCAATTGTTTTCATTTTATTTGTTTATTTTTTCAATTTCATACTCAATATCCGTATCAGGTGCTATCTTTCCACCAGCCCAAGGTGTACATGGAATCCATTCTTTCCATCTACGTCGAATCGTAAATTCTCTTTTAAATACATCACCCTCAGTTCTGAAATCATGTTCAATGACACCTAAAACATACCAATCATCTGGTTGTGATTCACCATCTCTATAATAAAAAGCCGTTTCTAAGTTTCCCTTTTTATTTGTTCTGTATACCGCTAAACTTTCAGAATTAGTTGTTGTAACAACCGAAGACTTAACACCATAAATTTTCATCCATGAGGTATCACCATCAGTTCTTAACACATCTTTTGTAGCTTTGAATTTAAAGCTAATCGCTTTTTTAAAAAAACCAACATTCCACAGTACATATAAGTTTGATTTTATATTTGGAATAAATTTGTTAGCAGTGTGTTTTACTTTTATCATTTTAAATTAGTGTTTATGTGTTGTTCGTATTCTTTGTTTAATTCTTTCAATTTTAATCCTATTGTAATTAGAACATCTTCACTCCAATATGAACCAGGAGTTGTTAAAGGAACAAAATAGAAAAATCCATCAATATCCATTTTTAGATATCCAAGTATCTTACCACTTGTATTAACCGATACTTCATATGTAATATCATCTAATTTTTTAAATAATACACTAAGCATCAGCTGTATTCGGTTCGTTAACAATCATACACGATGTGGTAAGTAGTGTACCAGCTACTGATACTGCTTTTTCAATTGCAGTTCGTGTCACTTTGGTTGGGTCTACAACACCAGCTTCAATTAAATCACAGAATTCTTCGGTTACAACATTGAAACCAACCCGAACATCTTTATTGGGTGAATTTACAATTCTATCACATATTGTATCAGGTGATAATCCCGCGTTTTCAATAATAGCTCTCAGTGGTGCTTCGCACGCAGAATGAACTATTTCAACACCTTTACTTTTATCATCCGAAAGTGAATTATCTACTGATTTAACAAATGATCTAGCGTGTATTAGTGCAACACCACCACCAGGAACAATACCTTCTTCTAAAGCAGCTTTAGTGGATAAAATTGCATCATCTACTCTATCCTTTTTTTCTTTTAATTCTACTTCAGATTCAGCACCAACTTTGATGATAGCCACACCACCTGATAACTTTGATAGTCGAGTTTGTAGTTTTTCTTTTTCAAAATCTGAAGTACTCTTTTCTTTCTCCGTTTTGATAATATCAATTCTTTTTCTAAGAACATCACTATCACCATGACCACCAATAATAGCCGTTTTATTTTTATCTGATATAACTCTATCACACTTTCCTAACTGATGAAGTGTTGTATCCTCAAGAGAAATACCTAATTCAGATGTAATTAACGTTGCACCTGTCAAAGCTTCCATATCTCTTAATATCTGAGTTCGTTCACCACCGAAACCAGGTGCTTTAACAGCTAAACATTTCAATGTACCTCTAGCTGAGTTCACTACCATTGATGCCAAAGCATCACCCTGTATATCATGAGCTATAATTACAATTGGTATACTATTTACAGATGCAATTTCTAAAATAGGAATAATATCATCCATATTATTAATTACACCATCATATAATAAGATGTGAGGTTCTTCTAAGATACAAGCCAGCTTAGTTTGGTTGTTCATAAAGAAATGAGATAAATACCCCCTATCAAACTCTAATCCTTCAACAATCTCTAAGGTAGTTTCATTTGAATTACTTTCTTCAACCGTAACCACCCCATCATTACCAACTTGGTGTATTGCTTCAGCAATGATACCACCAATTTCATCATCACCATTTGCTGAGATGGTTGCTATATTTTTGATAGCATCATTTGTTTTTATGTTAACCGATACATTACTCAAGTAGCTGACGATTTCTTTCACACCAATTACCATACCTCTGTATAATTCAATTGGGTTAGAACCACTTTCAACAGCTTTCATACCTTCGTTGAAAATATGCTGTGCAAGAACGGTCGATGTGGTTGTACCATCACCAGCGTTATCAGCGGTTTGTTGTGATGCTTCTTTAATAATCTGAGCACCCAGATTAACAGATGAATCTGAAAAATGAATGGATTTAGCAACAGTTACTCCATCTTTTGTGATATGTGGTGTACCATCCCTCTCAATGATTACATTTCTACCTCTCGGCCCTAATGTTATACTAACTGCGTTTGCTAGTTCATTTACACCTTTGAGTAGTTTTTCTCTACTTTCCTTTCCATTGTAGATTTGCTTACCTTCTGACATAACTTATTCTTCTTTTTTGTTATTTTTTAGTTTTATGGTTTCCTTTGTTTGTTGAATTTGTTCTGCTCTCCACTTGGGTTGATTTCCACGCATATTACCCTTTAAGTTGAAAAAGCAATTGTAGCATAAAAATCTAATATTTTCTCTCACATGATTTGTCCAATCATCATCGATATGATCTAATATAAGAGGTATTTTATTATCAATTATACGTCTTTCATCAAATCCACAATTATGACAACATACTTTGAAATTTACTTTATCGCCATTTGTCAGTAATCGGTTTTTCAATTGGTATACTGTGTATTCAGGATGTTTACCTTCTAATATATCTACTAATGAATATTTTCCTTTTAATACATTAAATGCTTTTTTAACACCAACACCCTTTTTATTCTTATGTAAATCCCATAAATTTTTATTACTCTCAGTATCAATATATCGTTTTGAATACTTTTCATATGTAGAAAGAGATACATTTAAGAATCTGGCTGCACCTGAATTTGATTTTGAGTTTTTCATAGCATAACGAATCGAAGCCTCAGTAATATTAAGTGGTTCTCTACCCCTACCAACTACAAATCCATTCGCTAAAACATCACCTTTTTTCATAAACTAATTCTTTTTATATTTATCATATATACTTTCTAAAAATTGAAAGTCATCATATGTCAATAAATATGATTCTGTTTTTAATTTATGTGTAAGTTTGTGTAATTTATTTCTATCTCTCCATTGCATTAGACCATCAGTATTACGACTCTTCCATATTATCTTCCAAACAAGGTTAATTATATGAATTTGCCTGTACCAAGTTAATTTCTTAAAATGTTCTATCTTATTCACTTCCATAATATCTGGATAGAAACTAAGGTTAATGCTAGTATTAAAGAAACTGTTGTTTTTAGGCTGATACCTTCATTCATATAGAACCATGTTAAAAATGTAAAAGATATGATACCAAGTCCGAATGCTATAAATCTACCTGGCCAAAGTAATCCATCAAAATGAGATACAATATGTTTAGTACCAAGTATTAACAAATAGGATATAATTGTACCAAATCCTATGGCTAACAATAATGGATTTCGTTTAAAAGAATCCCATACAAATTGACCATTTGTTTGATACCAGATTAACATCTGACCTATAAATATGAAGGTGATACCAAATAATAAATCTTTCATCTTAATTATCAATATCTAATTCTTCAGAATCATCATACCCAGTGTTATCTGCATATGCATTTGGAGATGGTAATGATGAATAATAACACCATTCCCTATATTCAATATCTATGAATTGATTCATAGTTTCATATTCATCTTCCATCCAGCGTTTTATTAAGCTCATAATAATACAAATATACGAATTATTTATTTAATTACCAAAATGGTTTATCAACATCACCACTTAGAAACTTTTTTTGTTTATTTATCATCTGATTTAGTTCAGATTCGTTGATAATACTACTTTTTAATATTGATTTCTTTCTCTCAACGCTCGGTTTACTGAAAAACTTATCATTGTATTTTGATACTAATTCATCACCACCCATACCAAACGCAAGTATATTTGTCTTTTCTGGTAAGTATTTTTTTGATTTTAAGGAATTTACAAAATCTATATGGTCATCAAATATTTCTAATTTTGGTATTCTACATCTAGTTGGTAAATGAACCACTATTGTTTTCATTTGTGTGTTGTTTTTTTAACTACAGGGTAAATATACGAAATATTTATTTAGAATCCAAATTTTATTGCGAAGGAAGATTGAAAATTTGTTTGACTTGATCATGGGAATAGCCGGCCCCCATAGTTAGGGACATTAAAAACTCTTTAAAATCCTCAATATCGATTAAATCTAAGGAATTTTCAATGGTTACGGTTA
>Ga0208161_1001684_pt1 | contig 11683 bp, 22 predicted proteins | sample CB_VirMetaG_3_FD_184538 | JGI IMG/M metagenome (GOLD analysis project Ga0208161, IMG submission 184538) | Freshwater to marine saline gradient viral communities from Chesapeake Bay - CB_1508_1S Viral MetaG (SPAdes) (version 4) | ecosystem: Environmental > Aquatic > Marine > Coastal | place: USA... | reverse complement strand
GCCTGGTGTTACTTTCCCAGAGCAAACTGCAGAGGCATACATATTGGCATACGCACTTGGGTATACCTTGAATTTTCTTTTTGCTGCTGCTTTTCCTCTGGGACAAAGTTTTGCCATTATTTTTTCTTTTTCATTTTAGATTTAGAAACCATTCCACCTTTTTTCATAAAGCCCATTTTATTTCTAACGGCTTTAGGTAATTTTGCTAAACCTGGGTTTTTCTTTTTATCAACTTTTTTCATTACTTTTCTCCTTTTTTAGTATTTATGATGTCAGTCGCTTTAATTCCATAAATTGCGGCCACGACTGAAATCCACAATCCAGTTATCCACCATGGCATAGCTTGTAATTTTTCAAAATACAAATCTAGCTTTTGTTGAATCTTATCATCTTCTGCGAATACTCCATATGCGAGAAGAAACAGAGGCGAGCTCAAAGTCAATAAAACGAATTCGTCTTTCCAGTCTCCCTTCTGACTATCCATTACCTGACCGCTAAATTCGATCTCGCCCCTTTTCATCTTCTCTGCATGAAGAAGCTGTGCTTCGGACATAGCGATCTTAGTAGCCGATCTGTTTTTGTAAATTTCAGAACCAGTTTTTAATGCTGTGCCGATTAAACTCCACGGAAACATTATTTAATACCACTTAGCTGTTTTTTTCTTTTCTGGAAGGATGCTTCCTTGCCCTTTAACGACATCAGACATAACTTCACCTGCTTTTGGAGTAGGAATTTCTACGCCACCTTTAGGATATCCGTCTTCTGTCTTGCCGCCTTTAGGCATTGGAACATCATTTTCCAATTTATCAAATATTTTTTTATTTTTTGCCATTTTTTTTCCTGTTCTTGCTCATTCCAGCTTCTGAAAGAGCAATTGCTATTGCTTGTTTAGGATTTTTTACCACTTTTTTTGACTTTCCGCTATGTAATTTTCCTGATTTAAACTCTCTCATTACTTTAGCTACTTTTTTCTGACCTTTTTTCATTACATTCCTCCATTATTTTTTAGTTCGTGTTGCAACACTGTCTTTTCTAGTGATGTATCAGCCCTTAACAGAGCTAATTCTTGATTCTGATCAAGTTTTTGTTGATCAGTCATTTGGTTCATCATAGCTTTCATCTTATCAAGATTGATTCTCTCCTCATCTTGTTGCTTTCTTCTAGCATTTTCTTGTGCTCTGATGTCAAGTTCCCTTGATTTTAATTTAGCAATTGGATCATTTCCAAAATCTCCATTTATTTTCTTTTCTTCTTGTAAATATTCATCCATCATTTCAGCAATCAATACTGATTTTCTAGATTCAATCTTCATATTAATTTGCATTGCCATTTGTTGTACTTGTGGGTTTTGCATCATTTGAGGATTTTGTTGCATCATTTGTAATTGTTGTATCTCTTGCATAAATTCCATTTCAACTTGTTCCAAAGCCATTAATGAAATGTGTTCAAATACATTTTTTTGTAATGAAGCAGAAATCATTGGATTGTTCTTAGCCATATTAGTAGCCATAAAATGTAAGTGAGCAGTTATATGTGCTCTATGATCTTGACCTTTGAATGCTTGGAAAGGAATTCCACTTAATGCATCAATGTGTTCCAATGAAGGATCTTTAGGCATTGGTTGAGGTGGTTTCTTTAAAATTAAATCTACGTTCTTAACTCCTAATGCTTCATACATATTTCTGTATGCTTGATATAGATTATGAATTTGTGGATTAGATTGAGCCAATTGTAATTCAGTTTGAGCCAATGAAATTCTTTGAGTTTGAGAAAATATGTTTGGATCTGCAACTGGTACTATGTCTACTCTATCATCAAAGTCAGATTGCTTAATGACACGTTGTCCTCCAACTACGTCATATGGATATTCTTGTGGTAAATATAATTTGAATACACGAGATAATAATCTGAATTCATTCTTCAATGCTGCATACAATCGTTTATGTATCGCAGACATCGTCCTTGATCCTCTTTCTAGCAACGCAACGGTCGTACCCACTGCGGCTTGTTGATTACCCTCTCCTACCTGCATATCAGCTATAGATGCGAAACGCTGACCAGCTTGTACTACGACACCCATAAGTTGTAATAGTGTTTGAGATGGTTCCTTGAATGGAAGAGTCATAAAAGCATCTCTTATGTTTCCACCAGGAGCATCAACGTCCCTGAATTCACCAGGTTGAATTGATTGTGCATCATCTCTAATTCTTATTCCACGCTGTTTAAAACCAGCAGGTAAATTGGATAACGTACCAGCATCAAGTAATGATCTTAATGCTGCTGTTGCAGTTCTAGATAATCCACCAATCATATGAATTAAACCAAAACCATAAAAACCTAAACCAGGTAAAAATTTAAAGTGTACGAAGTATTGTACTTTCTTTCTTAAAGGATCTCCTATTTCATAGTTCCTTCTAATGGATAGTATTGAACGAGAGTTTTGTTCTATCGTTACAATGTAAGGCAATTTTATGCCAGTTACTTCCCCAGTGGGACCTCGATCTTCAAAACCCTCTAGATCTAAATTAACATGACATTCAAGCAAGGTAAAGACATCTTCGTTTCTACCTGTCTTTCTCATTCCTTCTAATTCATTTTCTTTTTTATCTAAATCAGTTTCATTGTCATAACCAGGTGTAAGTTCAATGTCTCTATAGAATCCACCTACTTGTTGTTTTCTTAAATCATTTTCAGAAATTTTAATTCGATGCATAATCGCTTCCGCATCGTCTAATGAGGTAGCCGTGTACGGAACGATTAAGTCATCTGCAGGTACGAACTTAGAAACAGCTCGTCCTAAAAGATCATCATAATAAACTTTTTTAAATGCTGATCCTGATAGCGGCAGGTAAAATAACATTTGATCAAACTCTGGTTCATACTCAGGCATTTGATCCATAAGTTGATAATTCATAAATTCTTTTACTCGATTGGCTTGTTGTTCTCTTTCAGGAGAATTCAATCCTACGATTTGAGTTCTTACAGGTCCTTGAGCCGGGAGCAATTCTTTATAAGCCAAGGCTTGGAATTGAGTAACCGCTTCTGCTAGAACAGGATGTGTTGCACCGCTTGCTCCTTGGAATGGTTCTGTTTTTTGTTCGTACTTAAATCCTAGAAGATCTAAGCCTTGAACGTATGCCTTTTCCCAATCTTGACGGGAAGCTTTATAGTCTGAATAGTTTTGAAATAATTCTGAACCAAGAGGCACTAATATATCCTCTGGTAATAACTCTGCTAGGTTGTCATAATGACCGACAGTTTGAGCCTGGTTCATGGCTCCTGGTTCAAAATTAATTTCTACTCCACCATCTTCTAGTGGTGTAATTTCTGTTTCTCCTATGTTAGGAATTTCTTCCTGAATGGAAACTTCTTCTTCAAAGGATTTTTCTGGTCCTTCAATTTCAATATCTTTTCTAACTTCGTTTGGAAGTGCTTTGTCGATTTCGGCCATTAGTTTTCTCCTGTCCTACAGTTTTAACAGTATTATATTTAATATTCAAGCCTTGAGGTTGAGGACCTGACTTTGGTGGAACTGTTCTAGTTAATTTTGTTTTTACCATTTACTACCAATAATAACTTCGTTTTTTTCGAGGAAGAATATCATCTTTATAGTCTTCTGGGTGAATAATCAAGCCTCCTTGTCTGAATCTCATTAATGCTTGGGTAGTTGAATCTACTAAATCGTCGTGATCTCCATATGGAAATGAGGCACATTCTTCCACTACTTCTTGAGCAAATGACTTGTCCAAAGGAGCCCAAACCATACCGGACTCAAACAGTGGGGATACAGAATTTACACGGCTGTGTTTGTCGTTACCTTTAGAGGGAGAAAAATTAACGACTGGTATCCCCATCTGTCTGAGTTCGTATGTTAATGGAAGGCCTGATGCTTTTGCTTCCACTAAAACTGTTTCAGGTTGCCAATAATCATATTGTTCTTTTGCAACTCTTCTAAGTTCAGGAAATTCTAATCTCTCTTTTAAAGCATCTAGTAAAATTATATGTTGAGGATCACCTTCGTTCTCTGCAAAAATTCCCCAAGTTGTAATTGCAGAATAATCTGCAGTTTCTTTTTTCATAAAAGCTGTGTCGTAACTTTGAATGACGTGAAGCAAAGGAGGTAAATGATCCTTAGTCCAATTTTTCCACCACTCTCGTTTTAATAATGCACCTTCTTCTGCAGTTGGGTTTTGCATATATTGTGCATTCCATTTTGCAATACCTGCTGATGCTTTTACTTTTTCTAATTCTTCTAACTTCCAATACTCAGGCCACACAGGATCACCTGATGGCATAATGGCAGGAAATTCTATTACTTCCCATTGATCAGCTTTTTCTTCCTTTGCTCCTGCATTAACTAATTGAGCTGTTAAATCTTTTGTACTCCATCTTGTCATTACGACAACGATTGCTCCACCAGGTTGAAGACGTTGACGTGGACCTGATGTATACCACTCGTATGCATTATCAAATGCAGTTGGAGAATTTACATCTTGTTCAGAATGTGGATCGTCGATGATTAATAAATCAGCACCCCTCCCGGTCACCGCACCTTGGACACCGACAGCAAAGTATTCTCCACCACCATTTGTTTCCCAACGACCTGCAGCTTTTGAATCTTCTCTTAATCTTGTTTTAAATAAATCTTGATACTCTTGTGAATCAATTAATGTTTTTGCTTTTCGTCCAAATCTTATTGCAAGCTCTGCAGTGTGGGTAGCTTGAATTATTTTTAAGTCAGGTCTATTCCCAATCATCCAAGCAGGTAAAAAATAAGACGCAAATTCAGATTTAGTATGCCTAGGTGGCATATTAATAATTAATCTTTTACATTCACCTGATAGGATCCTATTGAAAGCATTTGCAATTTTTTTATGATGGTACCCCTCTATGAATTCAGGCCAAGTATATTTTACAAAGGATAAAAAATCAGACCGATATTTAGATTGTGTTTTTCTTTTGATGCTAGTTAAAATATCTAGTTTTAATTGCCTTCTAACTTTTGGATCAGCTATTTGATTTATTTTTTCTAAACTAAGCATAATGTTTAATTATGGTACCAAAAAGTTTTTATCAGGAATCTATATCTAAATCAAACACTAAAGGGTAATACTTAGGATCCCTTTTTTTGTTTTGTACCCCTCCCCCCTAAATGAAACTTCGACTTTTGGGTTTGGCTTGGTACCTCTATCATCTAAGGGTGGGACCCGCCCACATGCTCTTCTCTAGGTGCGACATAGTGTCGCACCTAGCATTATTAACTTGACAACTAACTATTTAAGCATTGGCCTCCTCTCTCATAGCATACAAGACATCACGCTCTAGTGCTCTTGCACAATTTACCATAAACTTATGTCTTGTAATTTGATTGTTATTAATCTTAAGACCAATATACTTTGAGAAGATTTGTCTTGCATCGTTTGCTGTTTTAAATTCATCAGCACGATGATAAGCAACTTTCTGTAAGAAAGTAAATCTAAATACCATCTCTTCAAGATTATCTTTTCTTACTTCTCCCATACCAAGTCCGACCATTAAGAATCCGATTTGATCAGCTTCTTTCGTATTAAAGTCTTTCTTGTTAAAGTTTTCACAATTTAAACTATTTACATATAACGCCATAATCATCCTTTGTTAGTTGTTAATAATGATTATAAGATATTATAGGATTGTGGCAACATTAAGGCAATGGGGTGGACAAGATTGTCGCACCCCATTCTATGACTATACTAACTCATACAATCGTTGCAGTAGGTTTTATCTTCCCAAGAATACTCAGAAGGTTTAATAACACTATCACAACCACGACAAGTGTTTGTATTCTCAAACCAATTAAGAACCTTGTTCCTTGCTTCTTTCTTATTTAATCCTTGACCAAGGAGCTCGGACATTTTTTGTTTAAATAAAACTCCCATTAGGCAACCTCTCCAAATGGTAGATCTAATTGTCTAGGTTTATATGTTGGCTTTTCATCTGCATAATCGTTGATGACAAAGTCTTCCTCATCTTGACTATACTCAACTTTGCCTAAGTATTTTATAGGATCACTGTTGAGAAAGTTAGCATCAACGTGTCTAGTCTCAACTCCTCCATTTTCATGAGTAATCGATGAATTAATTTTATTATAATCAATTCCACCATTATCTAATAAAATTGAATCGGCTTGGTCTTTATCATAAGCGAGGATATCTTGTTCAACAATTACAGTAAAAAAAGTAGTTTTTCTGTAAAGGTTTTTTCCCTCATCTTTTGGCATTAGTGTTATGTTTGTGTATTTTGTCATAGTTTTTTCCTTTCTATTTTTAATATAGGATATTGTGGTAAATAAGTCAAGTATCAAAAACATTTTTATTTTTTTTTTTCCTGGGTGGGACCCGCCCACATGCACTTAACAGGGTGCGACATTATGTCGCACCCTGTTTATTTATTAAGAAGCAGGCAACGCCTTAACTTCGGTGTTCCAACTTTGTCCGATTGATTTGACATTATCATTTAACGATACTTTCAATTCATCTGGACTTCCTGCTTCCATTATTATTTTCTTACCTGCATGTTTATTATCTTGTAATAATTTGAGCTTCTTACCCTCAACAGTTTTTTCAATTTCTGCTTGAGCATATTTTGAAGCCCATTCTCTTACTTGCTCCCAACAGTCGCTAGGACTTACCCTATTGCCACCATAAGCAAACGGATCATAGTTTCTTTCTTTAAACTTATAGTTTACATCCTTAACTTTAGCATAAGAGGTTGATCTAAAGAACCTTGCGGCTTTACTCATTTTTTGAGTAAACATTTCCCCCGCCTTTTCTAGTTCTTTTATAACCTTATCTGCGCCAATTTTTCTAGCGAGATTTTTTTCTGCTCTTTCTGTTGCGTCAGTTAAAATAGATTTTAACTTTAGTTCCTGTGTCTGAATTAGATTATCATATTTAGCGTCTAACTCTTTTAAGAACCAGTCACGCTGCCATTTTTGCATTGTTGTTTTTGTCATATATACTCCTTTGTTTGTTATTACTTCTCGAATACACATGTGTATCGATTATTTAAATCTGACAAATTGTCGCACTTTGTTTTTTTTTCCTTGGGTGGGACCCGCCCACAAGCTCTTACCTCCCCCGTCCCCAGCCACCAACCTAAAATAACATTTTAAAAAAGTTTTGTAAATTTGTCATATTGTCGCACCTGTGGCAATTTGACCAATAGCCCTGGATCACGGATCAAGTTAAATAATACCTATGATACATATTTCAAAAATGACGGGAAAGTTAGAAGGTTTTCAATCGATCTCAACGAATACAACAACTAACCCTTATTGTATTAAACAGAATAAAAAGAAAGATAATAACATTTGTACTTTTTGTTATTCGCATACGATGCTTAATACATTTAGAAAAAATATGGCGCCATCCTTGCAGCGTAACTCAGACTTATTGAGCTCAAAGGTATTACACCCTGACGCCCTGCCCGTGGTCAATCAAGCCTTTTTTAGATTTAATTCACACGGCGAATTAATCAACCAATTTAATTTAATAAACTATGTAAACATAGCTATTAAAAATCCGCATTGTAATTTTGCTTTATGGACAAAAAGATTTGATATAGTTTCTAAATATTTTAAAGATAATGAAAAGCCAAAAAATTTAATTCTAGTCTATTCAAATCCTAAAATTAACCACATACTAGATAAAACGCCACAATATTTTGATAAGACTTTCAACAATGTTGAGGAACATTTAGAAGTTAAACGCCAAAATTGCACTGGGCAAAAATGTAAAGATTGTTTATTGTGTTATAAGTTTAATGAAGTTTCAACGATTGTTGAAAAGGTTAAAAGCTACGGTAAGAAAAAATAACAGAAAGGACATAATGAAAAAAATAAGATCGTGGAGTTTAGTTGTTGAATGGGAACACTCAAATGAAACGTGGAGCACCGAGTTAATAGGGCAAGGCGATATGGATAAACTTACTTTTAAAAATATAGAAAAATATTTAAAAAATCACGCAAAAATAGAAAATAAAACAGAAAGGACATAATGAACAAAAAAGATAAGACAGACGCTTTAAAACAATTGTTTATTGCTTTAAATGCTGAGATTGAGACCGGAGACGGTTTTACAAGCTACACGCTTGATTCTAAAGATTTTAAAGTAGTACATACAGACTTAAGCAAGTTAGAAATCAAAGGCAAAAAACAATGAGGTTAATTATGGAAACTGTATTATTTGAAATATTAGTAATGGCAGCAGGCCTGGGGATATTGACGCTCGCAGGCGTAATAAACTGGTAAGCAACAAGCCACAAGCCACAGGCAACAAGGCTCAAGCGACAAGCTTGATAAAAAATAAAAAGGGTGGGTCCCGCCCACAAGCACGCACCTTGGCGCGACGTTATGTCACATTGACAAGGTGTTCCTGAACCGTGGTCCAGCCTTCTGCAACCGGGGCACAAGGCTCAAGCTGCACAAGCTTCATTATGTCTCTTCCTTCATAAAGTTTAACGGCACAAGGACCGAGGGGCTTTTGCATGATGAAAGTATTGTTTGGATGTCTGATATGGAATGCAATTTGATGTGGTGAGAAGATCATTTTTTTACCTTTTTGTACTTTCAATTCAATAGTAAAAAATTTTCCTTTTTCATTATAACACAATAGATCTGGAACGCCTGCAGAGGCCCAGGACTCAAGTCTAGTAAAGGAAATTTGCTTGATGTTTTTCTTAACTTCTAACCAAAATTTGGTCTCAAGTTTTGCCATAAATTCGCCGTAAGTGTGGGGTTAAAAAATTAAGTCTTTTACTTACAATTTCTTTAAAACTTTACCCATCTTCCAAGTCTCAGGTGTGATTGTAATTACTAATCTGTGGGTTTCTCTTACTCCAATTAATTTATTTTCCATTAATTGAATTCCTTTGATGTCGTAAAAATCTCCATTGGGTAAACAAACCTGTACTCTAGCATTATGTACAACATCTGCTTTAAGAAACTTATCTAAAACTTGTCTGAATAATTTTCCTGTCATTTTTTAAAAGGGGGTTCAGTATCAATGGGTAAGTTCATAGTTCATCCACTTCGTAAGCCAACCCCCGATTAAGGTATATATGAATAATAAACACATAACAAAACGTTATGATTAATTGACTTTTACTACATCTTACGGTATTTGTCAAGGCTACTATGGGAAATATAGCTAAGTTAACACCTAAACAAATAAAGTTTGCTCAAGAGCTCGTTTACAATGAAGGCAGAAAAACGGCAACACAATGTGCCATTGATGCACAATATTCAACCGACAGAGCTCACGTTACAGCATCAGAATTACAAAACCCAAAAAAATATCCATTAGTAGTCCAATACATAGGTGAGTTAAGAGCAGAGATACAGAAAAAATACGATATTACTTTTGAATCTCACTTAGCCCAATTAGGTGATATGCGAAACAAAGCTTTGGATGCAAAGGCCTGGACAGCAGCAATAAATGCAGAAGTAGCTAGAGGTAAGGCTGCAGGTTTATATGTGGAACAAAAAATAATTAGGACAGGTAAACTAGATGATATGTCCGAAGAGGAATTGGATAAGCGAATATCAGAAGTATTAGACCAATACTCGCCTATCCTTGAAGGTAAAACTGTCGAAGATTTTAAATCTGAATTGAAAGGCGAACAGCAATCAATAAGATTAAATCCAAAAGAACGACAGTTAAAAACTACAGAAGTTTTAGACTACTCTTCTTCAGAATCGTCTGAGTCGTCAGAGCCTTCTAATTGATCTTGAAGATCTGCTACTTTTTCTTCTAGCATATCTAAGTCTTCACGAATGTGTTCAATGATGTCTTCAATAGACATTTTCTTTTTTGCCATAACCGTTCCTTTTGTTATATGTTTATTTTCTCCAATCGAATTATACATCCAATTGGATAAACATTTCTATCAGAAAAGGATTCTTCTTTCGAGTCATAACTTGCAAAAGTTTTTAAATATTTTTTATCTTTTTCAAATACGTAAGCGTAACTAATCATTTCTGCAGGTTTCATCTTACTAAATTCTAAAGCATCTGCGTGCCCTGAGTCCCCCAGGATATCAGCCCAAACAATTCGATAAAAATAATATCTTTTTTTATTTATTATCAATGATTTGTATTTAGATTTTTTCCTAATGGATTTAGTCATACTGCGTTATAGCACCTTTTTTTGATCAAACCACCTTTTCAGGTGGTCTATCAGTAATACTCCGTACAACTAGAATATTTTGCCTTAATCTTGCCACAGTTTGTAGTTCTTTGTATAAAAAAAAAGTGGCTTATACCAACGATTGTAACGCCTGTAGTTTTCAAAAGATACAATGAAAATGTTAAATAACCCGCTTGTATCAATGATTCTAGACGAATCCCAGAAAATTGTATTCAAAAATCGACCTTTTTACTTTTTTTAAAAAAATTTTTTTTCTTTTACCCCCCAAAAAAAGGTTACAATGAATACAATCCGCATAAATACTCACTTTTCGCAACTACAATGAACTACAAAAAGTGTGACATTTTTGCAACACTTTGTAGTTTTCGTGCCACAATTGCCTTAATTTTGCCTTAATTGCCTTATTCTTGCCGCAATCTTATTAAGCTTATCATACCATTTAGCTTGCCATTCAGCTTTTTCTTGACCTTCAGACTTATAGTATCTATTGTATACGCCGCTTAATTCTTCCAGCTCTTGATTAATTGAAAGGTCCCTGATCCGTGGTCCTTTAGGCTTGTGCTTTCGTTCTATCTTCATAGTACTTGTCTACTCGTCTAAGCCACTCAAATTTTGCTTGCCTAAACTCGTTACCATCAAATTCAAATTTCTGAAAATAATTATCTTTAGTACAAATCAAGTTAACTCCCTTTTGTATGTTAGTTCCATATACTTCGTTATGTGCTAACGCATAAGCTGCTAACTGTAATTTATAATCTTCAATCCACTCACGTTTTTTAGGCTTGTTACTTTGTTTAAAATCTATTATGCTTTCAGCCCCTTCATAAATACCAACTAAATCCGTAGCACCTGCATATAACCCTGGATAATATAAAGTTACCTCAAGTCCCCAATACTCAATCAATTTATCTTTTAATCCATTCGTAATGATTTGATCAGCCATTTGATGAGCTTGATTACCTACCTCAGTTAAATCTAAATGCGGTTCATTCTTAATGTAAGCTTCTAAGATGTGATGCATCGTAGTACCACGTGTTGCTGCTTCATTCTTGATTTGTTCAGCATTTGTTTGTCCTACTCTAGTCTTCCAGGCCTCTAAGGCTAATCTCTTCTCTTCAGGTTGCGTAGCTTGTAATATCGTAGTCACCGATGGTAATTTTTCTTGTCCAACATCATAGTGTCTTGACCCATTGATCAAGGACCTGATAGACGTTGGGTATTCGTATAATTTATTCAGTTTCATTTAAATCCTCTACTGTTACAAGATAGTTATATTTTTTTCCTCTATATTCTCTAGACATTCTTAAATAAGCCCTGCCTGTATAAACGGCATTCTCTTCATAATTATTATAAGAATCTTGAAACTCTTCATCACTTTGACGAATTTCTTTACGAGTTAAAGGTTTATTTTTTCTTACACAAAAACCTGTGCCTCCATAAACGTGTTGTTTCTTATCCTTAAGACCCATTAAATTAATGGCATCTTCAACACCACTAAA
>Ga0208161_1001682_pt1 | contig 11690 bp, 12 predicted proteins | sample CB_VirMetaG_3_FD_184538 | JGI IMG/M metagenome (GOLD analysis project Ga0208161, IMG submission 184538) | Freshwater to marine saline gradient viral communities from Chesapeake Bay - CB_1508_1S Viral MetaG (SPAdes) (version 4) | ecosystem: Environmental > Aquatic > Marine > Coastal | place: USA... | reverse complement strand
CGCAGTGTGGCGGGACGGTGGTTACGCTTCCCAGGGTCCCCCTAAACTCCTGCCAGGTATGAAGCGTGAGGCGGCGATTGACAACGCATGGGTGGCTGCCACGAATGGTGGTGCGGTTAATGCAGATTTCGGTACGCAGGTGGGACGTCCCCTTTTCGAAGCTCCTGGCTTTAATGGGGAGAAATGGGTTGCACAGCAATTTTGGTTTCCCAGGCCGTCGGGTCTCGTGTCATCGCAGTTTAACATCAACGGCACGTTGTACCCCCAGTTTGCCGCATCTCCCGGCGATTGGCAAGCTATCTCGGCTGACGCAGTCGAAAACGCTGAGAATGGCATTAAAGCTTACTCCTGGTGGGACAAGGCCATGCACGTCTATTGCGTGCGCTTGAACCTTCCGGAGTCTGACAAGCTTCGCATGATTTCCGGTCTCGATACTCGCTCGATCAATCTGGCTGGGCAATTCAATTCCACAGGTGCTTCAACCGTGCCTCTAACTCTCGTCGCTGAATATACCAGCTGTCTGAGGATTGGAAGCGGGCTGCAACTGTCTCTTGTGATTTAAATATGTTAATATATATCAAATGTATATACCAAATATCATTGACCAGTACGATGGCCGTAGCCATCTCGGAACATTAAACTCAAGTAATATGATACCTCGTCAGACACCAGGCGGCGGGGTTAGAAATCCTGATGGGATTAGGAGAGTACCACCAAGAACTTGGGCTACTCCCGAGACTCTCCAGGGCGCTACGATGAGGCCAAGTACGATGCGCAACAAGCCATGCGAGGATACGCATTTTCATCGTGAATTACGCGTTGGAAAATTTCCTGGAGCTGCATTCCCATTGACTACTCAATATGGCAACTTTAGAAATCAGCCATCAGGCTTACTCTCGCAATATTACATTCAGACAGACAACGCCATACTCAAGCCAGCAAGCGTATTTTACCCTGCGCTACCCTCTGCCGTTCCCGTACCCTCTTAATTAAAGTTTAGGATTTTTATATTTATAAACAACAATGCCGGATTATAGTAAAGGCAAAATTTATAAAATTGTGTGTAATACGACAGGACAGGTCTATATCGGCTCAACGGTTCAGCTATTAGCCGAGCGGCTGAGGCATCATAAAACCGATTACAAAAGATTTCACGAGGGTAAAACTAACTACACATCATCTTTTGCGATTATCGAACGAGGTAATTATGAAATTCTATTAGTGGAGAGTTATTCATGCAATTCAAGACAAGAATTGCATCAACGAGAACGTTTCTACATCGAACATGAACAGTGTGTTAATAAAATTATTCCATGTAGAAGTCAAAAAGAGTATCGTCAAGAACATAGAGATAAGATATCGGAACGAATGAAAAAATATTATCAAGATAACAGGGATAAAAAGATCGAGTATCTCAAAGAGTGGTATCGAAATAACAAGGAGCAGAGGAAAGCATACGACAAAGAGTATTATGAAAATCATAAGGAGCAGAGGAAAGCATATAACAAAGAACGTTCAAAGTTACGCGTTGAATGTCATATTTGCAATTGCACGGTGGTCAAAAAAAAAATCAGAGAACACGAGCGGACCTTAAAGCATCTTAGAAATCTTGCATCTCGGGTCTAACTTGTTTAATTTACAATAGTCTTGTGTTTTAGGTAAAGGCTGGTAAATCATCAACCGATTTCTGTATATTGGTTGCTGATTTATTTTTGTGCGTGGTTCGATTGACATTTGAACAACACCGGTGTCCCGCATATCGTTGTAGTAATCGACGGGGTCGTTATATACCTTCTCAACGATACCCGTCTTATTAGGCAGGAAATGTTTTATAGAATGTCCAATCACAGGCTCGATTACACCCGGTTTATATCTATATTTCACGTTCTGTCTGCCATATCTATCAACGATTGGGGAAAAGGACATAAACGAGATTGGGTCTATGAGACTCGTATAGAAATGCTGCTGTTCAAGATTTTTACAATCGTCTGATTCGCTTCGACCACACTCGATAATACTCACGAGGTTATCTCGAGCTTCTCTGAGCGAGGAACCGGCGTTGAAATTATGGCTTTCAATGCCATACTTGCGAGCGATCTTGTAGGAAATATTTCCCCCGAGGCTGTGTCCAGTGACGACATGCTTTGAGTCGGGGTACTTTTCTAATATCTTATTCATCTTTTCAAACTCCCCAGTGAAACGCTCTGTAGAGCCATACCGGCCTACGAGTATCTGTGCATCTGCATATAAATCTTTTAAACTGGTCGGATCGGTGCCGCGAATTGCTAACGTCACCTCATTCCCTTGGTCGTTAAATAGAACTAATGATTCGTCGTCTGATAGCTCTTCATCTATCTTGTAGCCTTCAAGACCATATTCTTCGATTTCTTTTTCGGTCGCTTTGGTATCACCGCCGTTCTTGTTGAATGTATATGCCGCTTGGGATAGTACGCTGTACGTTTCCATAATATTATATTTGTATATTAAAAATGAGTTTCCCTCCGATGCAACAAGTTGATTCGATCTCGACCATTAACGGTTCGGGCGATGTCAATGTACAAAATCTACAAGCAGGCGAGGTACTTTCGTGGTCCGCCTCTACCAATCGATGGATAAACACAGCGGGGTCAGGGGCCCCTTCCAAGGACCCTTTAAGCACCATTCTTTTGAATGGAAATAGCGCGGGAGGTGTCGGTATCGACATGAACAACCAGTCTATCGGCGCAGTTAATCAAATTACAGCTGGCACCGGTGCGATTACCACGATTGCTGGTACAACAGCTAATTATACCACCGGTAATTTCACTGATGTGAATGCTACAGGATCAGCAACGGTCGGGACTTTGAACTACACGACTCTCAACCCCCCGATCCCGATCCCACCACCCGACACGTTAGCGGATGTTTTAGCGACGGGAAATTCAGCAGGTACGAATGACATCGACTGTAATAACAATAATATTTTGAATTGTAGTGTATTAGAGGTTACGAATATCGGCGGTGATCCAGCGGGAAGTATTACAGCGTTCGGGACAATAGCCGCAACTGATATGGAATGCCAAACCCTCACAGCCACCCAAAGTGCTACGGTCGGTACGTTAAATTACACCACACTCAACCCAGCCATTCCGGGGGCAGAGGGCCTTGCAGATACCCTATTGGTAAGTAACTCTGCCGGGGTTAGTGACATCGATATGAACTCGAACGACATATTGAACGGTGGAATTATAAATTGCGTGGGTGTTCAAGCAACGGGGCTTCAAGCGGTGTCTATCAGCTCGACAGGTGCTATCAATGGCACAGCTCTAACCATCTCAAAAAGTAGTGACGCGAATAGTGGATTTATAAACATAAATGCAACAACACAGGGAGCAGCTAAATTAGACTTCACGGGTGTTAGTGGAATAGCTGGCAAAGATACCGAGATTGAAGGAGACGATACTTTGGATTCAAACGGATTACCAAAACGAACAATATGTAGTTACCTCGACCTAACATCTCCGACCAATCTATTTACACCCTCGGAACAGGAACGTTACGAGTGGGGTGGATATTGGGAAGACCCCAATACCGTCGTCGATCCCGCGCCCCAACAAATTGCCCAAGTTTTTATGGGAAGCTATCAGGATAACTTCCCGGGATGGAGATTCTTTCGTCCTATGAGCGACGGGAATGACCAAATTCCCACGGGTAGTGGAATTACAAAGTTTGCTTACATTCCGTATCTTCCAGATGCTAATAATCCACTTCTCGCTTTCTATGTCAAGACCGCACCCACCACCGTCGCCGCTCACGCGTCTCAAATTGTAAATCTGTCATTCCCCGTCACACGCTATGGTTATGGACGCATCTATCTTGGACTGTACTACGTGCCAGACAGCAACCCGAGCGCCACGCCAGTATTCATCGACCAGAGTTTCAGGTTACTAACTGAAAATATAGCACAACCCGGGGTGGCTGACCTCCGGAAAGGTGGTCATGTGATAATGGAATGGGTGCTTAAGGACGTCTTCCCGACTGATGGTTCGGTATGGCGTATTTACCCGGTCATGCGAACCGACGACAGCTACGAACTTGGTGCTTTGGAAATTAGAATTGGAGACAACAGGCCTCATAACAGTGGCTTTGTGACACCACCTTTGCCACGCAATGGTCAGTTGTTCATGTACGGCCGACCGTGGAGTCAATCATTCACATCGTTTAGTGATAGATTCGTGCCACCTTCAAGTGGTGTTTAAATGTTCATCTATAATAAGATGCTCCCACCATATTGGAAACAAGATTCAAAATTACTACCAGACCCAATTAACAACTATTCGGGCTATACAAACATCATACCGAAGGGGAGTTATGAAGCCGTCGATTTGAAATTTCAGGTTGGAGAGAGTGGTTTGGTATCAATCATCGACTCACCTACATCGCTTCCTACCCACGACGGACTTTTTTACATCGCTCGAACGGGTACCTCCACGTGGCAAATTGACACCATAGCGAGCCGACAGGTTGTATTGAGTGTCATAGGCGGGCAGACGGTTATAGAGAATAAGGGGACCACAAACGAACAGTACAAGTGGGCGGCGCTCCATCTAATTTAATATTCATATAGTAATAATGAAAGAGGCAAACATCAAGGGATTACAGATTTTAGTTCCAGAAGGTAGTGCTTTTCGACACGAGACCCCAGAGCACCTACCGAAGCTACACCAGAATACCATCTTCTGCGGGAAGCGCGGAAGTGGCAAAGGCGTCGCCATGTACAACATGATTAAGCGTTTTAGAGATTGTGGAAAGATGGATAGGATATTCGTCATCTCACCCACATTCAACAGCAACAAGAAATTATTGGATGAGTTTAATATAGACCCATCCGATGTTTATTCCGATTTGGACAACGACAGATGCATCTTGGATGTCATTGACAAAATCGAGGCAGAGGCGAGAGACCTTGAACACTATCGGAGTCTTATGAAACAATATCGACAATTTCAGGCTCTCATGAAATCGGATAAGCATATATCGGATAATCTACTGGAACAATTTTACGATGGGAATGGCTTCCCGCCACCCAAACATAAGTGGAACGGTAAAGAGCCGGTTTTAGGTCTCATTGTCGATGATGCCCAAGGTTCTAATCTATTTAAATCGAGAAAATTTCAAAATTTTATCATCCGACATCGGCATGTCGGTGCATTCGAAAATGGCGGGGCGTTGGGATGTAGCACGTTCATCTGCATCCAATCCTATATGGCGCAGAACGGCTGTCCAAGGTCCATTAGGAATAACATCACATCGATGGTCTTATTCAAAACCAAAGATGCCAAAGAGCTCGACCAGATTTCTCGGGAAATGAGCGGGGAGGTGTCCCCGGAACGATTCGTCGATGTTTATAACCAGGCAATACGGGAACCACATGACTTCCTATTCATAGATCTACATAAGAAGGAATCTCAACCGTCGATGTTTAGACGGAACTTTGACACCTATCTGATATGCCCCGAAACCCAATAATTTTTTTCTATCGGTTCAGTAAAGCAACATGAATACTGAAGTCGTTGAACAAAAATCAGAAGCCACAGAAGAAAAAATTCAGGAAATTAGTAAAAAAAGTGGTAGGAGTATTAGGAGCCCAGCTCAGCTTGAGGCTTTGGCAAATGCTCGGAGGAAGGCCATGGAGGCTCGAGAGGCGAACAAGGAAATCACCCGGAAGGCACGGGAATTGAAAAAGTACGAAAGGGAGCAGAAGAAGAATGAGATTGAGAAACTATACGACGATATGGTTGCCAGTCGAATTGCAAAGTACTCGAAGGAACGTGAGGTTGAGAAGGAACCCGAGTTGGTCCATAAACCACCACCACCGAAACCAGAACCAGAGCCAGAGCCAGAACCAGAGCCAGAGCCAGTACCTCCTCAGAGACCTCCAAGTCCAGAGCCAGTACCACTTGTTCGAAGCTATCAGGTGAAACGAAACACATCTCAACCGATTCCTATTCAACCCAGGCCACCTCCCGCATATAAGATGGCGTTTGAAAATTTTAGTGGGTATTATTAAAAATGAGTTTGACCAACGAGGAGATTGCCTTCATCACAGGGATAGCAACAATGGTGTCCGGGATTATTACGTTCGTCACCAGGGCGATACTCAAGTCTAATTGCATCCATTGCAAGTGCTGTGGGGCGGAGTGCGCACGAGCAACTACCCACGAGCCGCGTGAGTTGGAATTAAATGTAGGAACTATTTAAATGTACATCAAACCAAGTTCGAAAAAAGATAAAAGGTACGACGCGGTGTTTGACGGCAAGACAATTCCATTCGGAGCGAAGGGAGCCAAGACGTACGTTGATAGTGCGACCGATAAGACCAAACAGGCGTGGTTGGCTCGTCATTCTGTGAGGGGGACGTTCAACAACCCGAGGTCAGCCTCCTCTCTCTCCAAGCACATTCTATGGGGTCCAACAAAGTCTGTCAGAAGCAATCTCAAGTCATTCAAGAAAAAATTTAATTTGTCATAATGCACTTTTTTTCCACGTTATAATGGGGGTCCTAATAGGAGGTGTGTAGCGTGTTGCGTGTTGCGAATTGTTTCAGAAACTTTCTATGCAGGCTGACAAGTTTTTTTTTTTTTCAAAACTTGTTCAATGAAAGTAGAAAAGTTTTGAAATTAATCCGCAACGCGCAACTCGCTACAACTTAGGAAATTAGTACTCCTCCTCAACGACACCACTAAACCCAGCCACCTTCAAACCCATATAGACCTTTTTGACCTTTTTGTCAAATCTCTTATCGACAGATTTGAATCCCAATTTCGTCATGACTCTCCCAACCTTCACTGCCGACAAATTCAACTTTGCGCGTTCAACCAAATACCGGACCTGCTCAGATGTAATATAATCCTCAGAGTTATCCGACACTTCAAACAACTCCGACAACTTTGTTTCGACGTCATCCGCTTCCGTCCATTCTTTCGAAGCCTTGATAACCTCCTCGGGTGCGATAGGCTTCTGAGGCTCCCAAGCGCTGCACACCATCAACGCGAAGGTTCGAAGAACTTCCGGTCTTTTCAGGAATACCGTCTTCAACTCTGGGTCTGCGAGCCGTACGTGTTCGAGCCTCTTCTTCGATTCGTACATGTGCCCATCGAGGTACGAATAAGCCGTCTCGACATATCTCATCCGATTTTGAACCGCGTCGTCCATCGGAGATATCTCAGGGATGTCATTCGCAAAAACAAACGCCGTCCCAGCCATTACAAACTCCACTTCGTCCCTGTAATTCTGTCGAGCTGTTATGGGGTCCCCACCGCTTGAAACTGTTTTGATGATATTCCCGTCTAAAGGGTCTTTCATCGATATCTCATTGCAAACCAATGCCCTCGCCCTTGAACACCCAACCATCCAAGACCTGTTCTTGGCCCCATCACCGTCGGATTTCTTGTACGCAAAGTTTGAAGCATTAATATTCGCAACAAACCCAGGGAAAGCGCCGAACAGCGCATCTGTATTACAGCCCTTACCAGAGTTGCTATCTCCAATCGCAACGATGAAATTTTTATCTTCGACATTACCAGCTATCGCTCGAGCCAGCACCCTCAGGTAATATTCACCCAATTTGCCAAACACTCCATCAATCAGCTTATCTCGAATCTCTTGAACAAGCTGCTCATCAACGTCCCCAAAATCCCAAGGCAATTTTTTATCGAAAAAGAATTTTGAGTCAAAAGGAAGTAGTCTCCTCTGCTGAAAGTCCCAGACACCGTTGTTAAACGGGATAAAACCTCTGGTGGAATTCTTCATGAAATTACAGTCCTCTAAAAACATCGCCTTCAGTTGGACGAGCATCATGTCCTGTTTCCTTGTCATCTGTCCGTACTGACCGGGTAATTCCTTCATATACCGACGCAACAGCATCAAATCCTGAGTCCATATACCCTCCTCGGGATTATACCAAAAAAACAATCCACCGCAACGAACAAAGACGTGTCCATCTCCCGTCATCCGTTCGTAGAACAACTCTGCTGCATCTACATCCCCCATCTCCGAGTCATCGACATCCTGAACATCCTCGTCCCACAGCCTACTTTGGTCATAATCGATCATATTTTTTATCGAAAGTTTGATATCCAATCCCACCTTCCGTTGGATTTCGGATTCAATAACCTCCAAGACGCTCGAATCTACATCGAGATGTTCAACTAAAAATCCGTCATGAATAATGGTTGAAGTTGTATAACCCAATTCTTGGAATTTATGAATAGCGACCGAGACCGCCCTCCTCTCCCAGTCGCTGAGCAGCGAATTGATAGCAGACCCGACAGGGTTCCTCCCATTAGCAATCTCACCCCACTTTCTGTAATCCTGGAACTCGTCAAGAGATAGAAGAGCTTCGTAGCAGTCCATCAGCTCAATATATAAATTCTTCCCATACTGGGACCTGGGCACCCCGCAATTAACCGCCTTGTTAATATCCTCCTTTGCCGACTGCCGACAAGAATCAATATCCTGCAAAACTTGGTCTCGATTTAAAATATAATTTTCAAGTAAATCAGAATAAAGTCCATGCCGCTTAAACAATTGATACAGTATAGTTGGATGGGCATTACAAATATCGACGTCTGAATACCGGTCGTAGCATAGGGCCTTGCGGACATCACGGGGCAGGCTCTGCAAACAAGCTTTGTTATGCTTTGGCCACAACCGACCAATGCACTTGTTTTTTGACAATTTATTTTTTACAACAAAGCAAACTTGCTGACTCCCAGTGCGCCTCGTAGCTCTCTGTATAGCCAAAAGCTGCTTGTGAATGTAATCAGAAGTCTTTCCGTGCTCATCGGTGTGCGACTTGTATTTTCCCGCCTTGATAATCTTTTTCAAATTCAGTTGATTGGGAGTTTCGATGCAAGTGTAGGTTTCCATATTTAATTATAGCTGATATAATAATTAATAGAACCATTCTCTTTAAGTAGAATTATCCTAATTAAAGATAATGATGATATATACAGAAAAGATGAAGTGTATCGCATGTACTCGTCCCCGGGCCGCCAAACCAGACGGGAGTTTGTACAGTCAGTGTGAATCATGTAGAAAATTACAGAAAAAATGGAAGGACGATAACAAAGAAAGAATAAAAGAATACTATCAAGCTAATAAACAAGCAATTAGTGAAAAACAAAGAGAATATATCAAGACTCCCCAAGGAAGAAAAGTGTATAGAATTTCTACATGGAAATATTATGGTCTAATACACGACAACTACGACGAACTATATGAAATCTATATCAATACCACGAACTGTCAAAACTGCAGTGTATTGCTTACAGAGGACAAGAAAACTACATCAACTACACGGTGTATGGACCATGACCATAACACTGGCCTATTTAGAATGGTAGTCTGCAATAAATGCAATCTATCACCAGAACTTAGGCAGTACTCTGTAATTCCCGGAGATATTTCAGCTGAGTAATCGGACTATGCTGCATGCGACTGAACAGCTCTCGGCGTTTAGTTTCATCTGCTACTTTCGAACCTGCTAATTCTGTTGATGCATACGAATGACGCAGATAATTAATGGACCCCTTCTCAACCCCAACCTTACTCAACATCTCACTTACAAAGTGAGACATCGACCCGTATGGTTTATCGCCCTTGCAAAACAGGTATTTCCGACCCGCAGGAATCAATTTCATATACTTGATAGGAAGCTTAGCAGTAATCGGGCCATACTTAGGCGAAGTTTTGTGCTTCCCGATGTGAATTTCGCGGGTGGATAGATTTAGCCAGTTATGACAAGTAGGCTCGTTATCCTTATCGCAGAGCTCAATAGTGCCATAATTATCCCTGACTGGGAGGAGGTCGTATAATTCAATGTACAAACGTTCATCAGAACCTTCAGGGAAATTTTCAAATACTTTTTGTTTGATAGTAGTAAATGGCTCCACAGTCTGATCATACATTTTCTGGATTTGGTATTCCTCAGCCTCCAAATCCGCCCTCTGATAAGCCTCCAAAACCAGAGGATTTTCCCCAGAATAGACGAGCAAAGCTTGCAAAGCTACACGCCTTGTGTTTGGCTGTTCAAGATTCTCTTCGATCCATTTTAATAATTCTCCCACGTTATCCGAATTTGCTCCGAGTATAGCCTTCTTCAACTGTGTAGAGTACATTTTGGCAGTGCTTGGAGACTTGTTCTCGTTCATCCAACTCTCCATCTTTGCAACACGTTCATCAACTGGTTTCTCTGGCATCGGGAGGTCGAACTTCTCAGCGGTCCGTTTCGAAATCGGCAGCCCCTTGGCCAACCTGGCCTCTGCTTTCTTTCTCAAAACAGTATCCTTATTGTTCTGGTAGAACTTGGAGACGGCTGCTCGGTTCTTCTCTGCGTGGGACAACATACTCAACTCTATAGATATTAGGAAGATTTTCTTTAACTGTTTTCTTGCAACTTCGTTTATGAGACCATCTCTCCCTCAGGAGAACGCCACAGTCCTCGCAGGGCATTCGGTTATCATCTACCAGCTTTAAATAACTCCCGTCCGCCAAATAAACCCCACTTTTCCTGGCAGTATGGAAGTGAAACCCGCACAAGTTATACGGGTGGTCCCCCACCGTGAATACAAACTGACCGCACACCTTCTGCTTCTTAGAAGCTATAGCCTCGCACGACATTTTTCTAATTAAAATTATAAATTCTCTAAGTAGAAGATGCCTCGTGGAGTTCCAAGAAATAGACAACCAACCGAGGACCAAGATGTTATAGATATCAACTTGTCAGATTTAATCGACCACGTGGTTCAAAAAAATTTACCAGTCTCAGAAAAACTTTCGAAAGAATTTTATAGAATGAAAAAAAAATTAGAAGAGGAAATAGACCCTTGCCCGGTATGTCTGGAGTCGGTAGATTGTCCGAGATGTTTCACCCTACTCCCCTGCTCGCACCACCTCTGCGCTCACTGCTATATCAGATTGACAGGGGATAAAGCATGTCCCCTCTGTCGGTCGGTCTAAGCACCCCCTTTACCCACAACCTCTCCGATATACCCTACCAGCAGCCTCACACTGGCGCCACATCGCCCGAAGGTCGCCGAGTGGGTCTTTACTAATCGGGGGTTTGGGTTTATCCGGTGGTCGAGGAGAATGAGCTATAGTTTTCTGGACAGGTGTGGGCATCTCAGCCGTCGGACGAATTCCGAGACTAACATCTAAGGCTTGCATTCTCAGAAGGTAAGTGTCATATGCTCTATACTTGACATGCATCAATCGGACAAGTTCCGAGTTGCCACATCGTTCTGCATCCTCGAGAATCGCATACCATCTCTTGGTACATTCCCGTTCCGTCTCGGGTTTAGGTTCGGGTTTAGGTTCGGGTTTAGGTTCGGGTTTAGGTTCGGGTTCAGGTTGAGATTTCTTTTTTTTGATTTTTTTAGCTCTTTTTTCAAGTCGGACAACATGCTCGTACGGGATTGGCTCAAACTCGCCACGTGCCACTTGTCTCATCTTTTCCATCCTATCAACATAGGAATCAAATTCCATGTAGATCGAGTAGGCGACTCTGATGCAATCAGACCATCCTTTATCTGCCGCGTTGTCAATCATCTTGTTCCATGATTGGTGGGCTTTATCTTCTTTACTGACGTGGCGCATGATTGTATGTGCCACGTCAGCAGTAAATGAGCGCTTTTGATTGGTAGGCATTC
>Ga0208161_1001677_pt1 | contig 11711 bp, 14 predicted proteins | sample CB_VirMetaG_3_FD_184538 | JGI IMG/M metagenome (GOLD analysis project Ga0208161, IMG submission 184538) | Freshwater to marine saline gradient viral communities from Chesapeake Bay - CB_1508_1S Viral MetaG (SPAdes) (version 4) | ecosystem: Environmental > Aquatic > Marine > Coastal | place: USA... | reverse complement strand
AGGCGGTCATAAAGGTAGAACTCACATAGATACAGGCATATTAACTTATGCTAGAGATGAATTAAACTGTAAATCTTTTTTAGACATTGGTTGTGGTCCTGGTGGGCAAGTATATGAAGCACATAGTTTAGGTTTTGACGCAAGAGGTGTTGATGGCGATTTTACACTCAAATGGGATAATCCTGAATTATTTGAACTACACGATTTTACTAAAGGAAAATTTAATATTAAAACAAATGTAGATATGATTTGGTGTTGTGAATTTATAGAACACGTAGAAAAACAGTATGAAGATAACTGGATGTCTTTAATGAAGTCTGGTAAATATGTTTTTGTTACTTATTCAGAACCAGGAAAACCAGGTCATCATCACGTTAATTGTGAAGAAGAACCATATTGGTTAGATTTATTTGAAAGATACGGTTTTATTTTTAGAAAAGATTTAACAGATATATCTAAACAAAAATCAACTATGACAAGAGAGTTTTGGAAAGATAGAGGTTTAGTATTTGAAAGGAATAATGATACAGTATAAAACTTTAGATACATTTTATAATCATCAAGGATTTAATCCTCATCAACACATTGAAAAATTTGTTAGTGATGAAGATTATAATGTTTTATTAGAACAATTTCCTGACGATAAGTTATTTAAAGATGAAAAACCACATAAAAGAAAATACAATCAACGACCTCACGTAAGACGTTTTATGTGTGTAACAACACAAAAAGAAAGTCCTTACTTTAATAAATTTATTGTAAGTGTAAATGATTTGCCCTTTGTTTGGCAAACTTTGATTGCTGAATTACAAAGTAAAAAATATAAAGAATGGATTTGCGATATATTACAAATTAATGATTTTAAATTAAGATTTGATTTTCATAGAACACAAAGTGGTTTAGATGTTTCTCCACACGTAGATAGTGTAGGCAAATATGCTTCACATTTATTTTATTTTATGCCCAAAGGTTGGAAAGAAGAATATGGTGGAAGAACTATATTTTATAAAGATAAAATGATACCTGAAATGAATCCTGAAATAAAAAATTTTAAAAACTCTATGTCATATCCTGTAACAGGTAATTGTTCGTTATTATTTAAAAATGTTCCTGAAGGTTGGCACGGTGTAACCGAAGTTAAAAGCGATAAATTACATAGACAATTATTTAATGTTATAATATTAAAATGAAAGAAATAATAAAAAACATATCTGGCACAAAAACAGATTATGAAATAGATTATGAAGAAGTCGCAAACATAAAATTTCATAATATAGGCAGAGTAATTAATAAAAGAATAAAATCTTTTTATACAAAAGAACCAAAAACTTTAGAATGGATTAATTCTTTTGAACCTAATAGTGTATTAGTAGATGTTGGTGCCAACATAGGAGTATATTCTTTATATGCTGCTAAACAAGGTCATAAAGTTTATGCGTTTGAACCACAAGCATTAAATTTTGCTGAACTTTACACAAACATTTATTTAAATAAATTATCTGATAAAATTATGGGTTATAATATAGCATTAAATAGTAAAAACTCCATAGAATATTTAAGTTTATTATCAATGGTGCCTGGACAATCTCATAATGATTTTGCTTTAGATATAGAAAATCAAATTAAACAAGGTTGTGTTGGTTATAGATTAGATTTTTTAGTTAATTCAAAAGTTATTTCTCAACCAGATTATATAAAAATAGATGTAGATGGTTTAGAAAAGTCTGTAGTCGCAGGTGGTATAGATATAATAAAAAAATGTAAATCAATATTAATAGAACTAACAGAAAATAAAGATGAAACAGAAACTTTAAAATTACTACAATCTTACGGTTTAAAAATAGATGATACTATGACTTATAAGTTAAGCGAAACAGAAAAAAATTACGTGTTGAGAAATTAAAATGTGTGCTATTCACGGTATATTAGATAAACGACCTTTAGACATTGTTAAAATGATCGAAGCGGCTCATCACCGAGGACCTGATGGAAATGGAAAATGGAATGATGATGATATTACATTAGGTCATAATCTATTATCTATTACAGATATAGTCAGTAACTCAAATCAACCTTGGTTTCATAATAATTTAGTTTTAGTTTATAATGGTGAAATTTATAATTATAAAGAATTAGGAAAAGAGTTTGATTTAAAAACAAATAATGATACTGAAGTATTAATAAAAGGTATTGAAAAGTATGGTGTAGATTTCCTTTATAAAATTGATGGTATGTTTGCTTTTGCTTGTTATAATAAAAAGACAAAAGACTTGATAATTGCTAGAGATAGTAATGGCTCTAAACCTTTTTACTATACAAATTTTAATAACACATTTGCCTTTTCATCTGAAATAAAAAGTTTATTATCATTAGGCGTTCCTAGAAAAGTAAATTTAGAAGCATTTTCACATTATTATAATTCAGGTTTAGTAGCAGGTTATCTAACTATGTTTAAACAAATAAACAAATTAATACCTGGTGAAATTAAAATTATAAATTTAAAAACAAAATCTGAAAATAAATTTAATATTAATAATAAACATATAGAACATTTAAAATTTAATAGTAAATTTAGTAGAGATAATATATTATCACTCATACCAGAAAAACTAAATGAAGCAGTGAAAATGACTCAAATGGGTCGTAGAGAAATAGGATTATTTTTAAGTGGTGGAATGGATAGCTCATCTATATTATACGAGTTAAAATCATTGGGCATAAAATCAAATTGTTTTTCTACTAGTTTTTTAAATGAATCAAATGTTTATAATGAAGACTCTATTTTAGCAAAAAAACTAGCTGAATTATATGAATCTAATTTTAAAGATGTAGTTACAACATCAGATAGTTGGATAGATAACTTTGAAAAGGCAATTTATTGTTTAGAAGAACCTAGACAAGGTAAAAGTTATTCTAGTTATTTTCAAACAAACAAATTTTTATCAGATAATGGTATTACAGTGACACTTACAGGTGATGGTGGCGATGAATTGTTAGCAGGTTATAAACATCATAGACGACCTAACTGGAAAAATAAATTTACATCATTAAGAGGTAATCATAAAGAATTAAAAAATTCACAATTACAGTTAACTGTTGAACAACAAGTAGATTACTTGAATAGTTGGATACCTAAAGGTGGATTACAAGGTGATGAACTAAATGATTTTCTTTATATAGAAAGTTTACATACTTTAAGTGAAGATTTTTTAATCAGAAATGATAAATTAGGTATGAACTTTAGTATGGAGACTAGATTTCCTATGATGTGTAATGTGTTTAGAGATTTTATTAGATCAATACCAGGAAAAGAAAAATTAAAATCTAAATTTACTGAAATTTCAGTGGCAAATAAACCATTATTAAGAGAAGCATACGTTAACAAATTACCTGATTTTATTATTAATAAAAGTAAATCAGGTTGGCGATCACCTACAGATGATTGGATAATAGGTGATTCTAAAAAACCAGCAAGTAATGATAATCCAGTCAGACATTATTTAAGATCATTAATAGAAGATAATAAAGAGGCACAAGAATTATTTGAGATAAATATGAAAGACGTAGATGAACGTTATTTAAATAATTATGACTGGACAGGTATAAACAAAAAAGGTGGTCCAGGCATAGGTGTTTTATCACAAAAACAGTTGTTCATAGTGGCAACTTATTGTGTGTGGGCAAAACAATATAATATGATAATATAAGGAATAATTATGAAATATCCATTAGCTTGTGATACTTGGGACGAAAAAGAAGTAAACGCAATACAAGAAGTAATTAAAAGTGGTCGTTATACAATGGGACCACACGTAAAGAAATTTGAACAAGAGTTTTGTGATTTCTTTAAATGTCAGGATGCTGTTATGGTTAACAGTGGTTCTACAGCAAATTTATTAATCTTAGCATTACTAAAAGAGAAATATAAATTAGGTGGAGATATTATTGTTCCTGCTGTAAGTTGGTCAACAACATATTTTCCTATCTATCAATATGGTTTTAAATTGAATTTTGTAGATGTAGATAAAGACACATTAAATATTGATCCACAAAAAGTTGAAAATGCTATTACAAAAGATACCTGTGCCATCTTTGCTGTAAATTTATTAGGTAATTCTTGTAACTTTAATGAATTAAATAGAATCGCAGAAAAACACAATCTAATGTTGATAGAGGATAATTGTGAAAGTTTAGGTGCGATTTCTGATACAGATATTTACACAGGTACAGTAGGTCATCTAGGTAGTTTTTCTTTTTTCTTTAGTCATCATTTACAAACTATGGAAGGTGGTATGATTGCTTGTCAACATAAAGAAGACGCAGATTTCATAAGATCATTAAGAGCACACGGTTGGTGTAGAGATTTACCAGATGATAATAAAATTTATAAAAAAACAGGAGATAACTTTAAAGACAGTTTTACTTTTGTTACACCAGGTTATAGTGTAAGACCATTAGAGATGAGTGGTGCTATCGGCAGTGTTCAACTTAAAAAATGGTCTAATATGAGAGAGCAAAGAGTAAAGAACGCTGAATATTTTATAGAAAAATTTAAAACTCTTAAAGATGTAAAAACACAAAAAGAAATTGGTAGATCAAGTTGGTTTGGATTTTCTATGATATTTACTGGTGATCTAGCAAATAAAAGAGATTTGATTGTTAAAAAATTTTATGAAAACGGTATAGAATGTAGACCGATTGTGGCAGGAAACTTTATGAAAAATCCAGTCATTGATTATCTCACATACATAGACAATAGAGATTATGAAGTTGCCAATTTAATACACGACAATGGACTGTTTATTGGTAATGATGTAAGAGATTTAAAAGGTAATATTGATGAAGTCTATAATATTTTAAAGGAGATAAAATGAAAACGGCATTGATTACAGGAGTAACAGGACAAGACGGCAGTTATCTAGCAAAATCATTATTAAATAAAGGTTATGAAGTATTTGGTGGTGAAAGAAGAAGTACCACAAACAAATATTGGCGATTAGATGAAATGGGTATCACAGATGATATTCATTTTGTAGAGTTAGATGTTATAGATCAAGCAAATATTAGAAGAGCAATAGAGAAAACAAAACCAGATGTAGTTTATAATCTGGCTGCTCAATCGTTTGTAGGGTTGTCGTTTGAACAACCTGAACTTGCTACATTAATAGACGCTATGGGCGTATTAAGAATGGTAGAAAGTATTAGACAAGTTAATCCTAAAATAAAATTTTATCAGGCAAGCACAAGTGAACTCTATGGCAAAGTACACGAAACACCTCAAACAGAAACAACTAAATTTTGGCCGAGATCGCCTTATGGTGTTGCTAAACTATATGGTCATCATATTACAATTAACTATAGAGAATCTTATAATATGTTTGCGAGTACAGGTATTTTATTTAACCACGAAAGCCCTATGAGAGGTGAAGACTTTGTAACTCGTAAAATTTCAAAAGGTATTGCTTTATGGAAAAAAGAACATAGACCTATTGTATTAGGTAATTTAAATGCTAAAAGAGATTGGGGACACGCTGAAGATTTTGTTGAAGGAATGCAATTAATAATGAATCATAATAAACCAGATGACTTTGTTCTTGCTACTGGCATTATTCATACTGTAAAAGAATTTTTAGAAATGACATTAGAATATCTTAATATAAATTATTATTGGAAAGGTGATGAATGTTTTGAAAAAGATACTGATATATTAATATCAACAACTGATAAAAAACATTTTAGACCTGCTGAAGTAGATATATTACAAGGGGATGCCACAAAAGCAAAAACAGAATTAGGTTGGACACATAAACATACAGCACATAGTTTAATGATAGATATGGTAGAGGCAGATTTAAAGAGATATTATGGATAATAAAATTTTTGTTACTACATTTAATAAAGAACTTTTTGATAGATATGCTCATACTCTATTAGATTCTTATAGACAAACAAAACAATTAATTAAGATGTATGTATTTGTAGAAGATACAATTGATTTGTTTCCTAGATATGAAAATGTAATATTCAAAAATTTATATGATGAAGAACCAAATTGTAGAGAATTTGTACAAAGAAATAAAAATCGACCTGTAAAAGATTTTTTTAAAGACGCAGTTAGATTTAGTTATAAAGTATTTGCTCAAAATGCTGCTAGAAAATATGGTCAAAAAATATATTATGTAGATAGTGATAGTGTTTTTGTAAAACAAATACCTATAGAATGGTTTGATAGTGTTTTACCTGATGATACTTTTATATCTTTTTATGATCGACCTACTCAATACACAGAAACAGGATTTGTAGCATTTAATGAAAGTAAATTAATATCAAAAGCATTTTTCACACATTATTTAAATTATTATATAAATGACAGTGTGTACAAATTAAATTCTTACACTGATTGTCATACGTTAGATGGTAGTAGAAAACAATTTAAAGATAAAGACATACATTATAAAGAGAAATCTTTAGGTGATGGTAGAAACGGACATATAATGGCTAGGTGTCCGATCATAAGTCCTTATTTAGATCATAGAAAAGGTAATCGAAAAAATAAACAACATAGTCCAGAATGGAAAGGCACAAGATGAAAGCAGGTAAAATATGGGGTCAAACAGAATTGATCCACGCTAATGGTGTATTAGAATTTCATAGAATAGAATATAAAAAAGATGTTGCTTGTTCTAAACATCAACACAAACATAAATGGAATGGCTTCTTTGTAGAGTCAGGAAAGATGTTAATTAAAGTATGGCAAAAAGATTACGATTTAGTTGATGAAACAATATTAAAAGCAGGTGATTTTACAAGAGTTAAACCTGGTGTTTATCATCAATTTATAGGATTGGAAGATGGTGTTGCCTTTGAATTGTATTGGGCAGAATTTAATCACAATGATATAGAAAGAGAAACAGTTGGACATATAGTAAATGATGATGTCTATGCTGTAAGTATAAAAGATGATTAATGTTTTTATCGGATATGATAGTAAAGAAAAGGCAGCATTTAGTACCTTATCATATAGTATATTAAAGAACTCAACTAAACCTGTAGCGATTACACCAATATATTTACCCAATATTAAAGATGATTTTGTAAGAGAAAGAAATAATCTATCATCAACAGAATTTTCTTTTAGTCGTTTTATTATTCCACACCTTATGAATTATCAAGGTTGGGCATTGTTTATGGATTGTGATATGTTAATGGAAGCAGATATTAATGAACTATGGCGATTAAGAGATGATAGATATGCCGTTCAAGTATGTAAACACGATTACACACCAAAGAGTAAAGTTAAGTTTTTAAATCAAGTACAAACAGTTTATCCTAAAAAGAACTGGTCTAGTTTTATGTTAATGAATTGTAAGAAGTGTACACAATTAACTCCAAACTATGTAAATCGAGCAAGTGGTTTAGAACTACATCAATTTAAATGGTTAGAAAGTGAAGACTTAATAGGTGATCTACCTTTAGAATGGAACTGGCTCGCAGGTGAATATGAACATAAAGATGATATAAAAAATGTACACTTTACCGAAGGTGGACCTTGGTTTGCTGAATATAAAGATTGTGATTACTCAACTAATTGGTTTAAGTATTATTCAGAATGTTTTAAAATAAGATTACAATGATACAAGGATTTGAAACAAGAGAAATAACAGATATACCTATAAGAGCATTTGTAAAAAGTGCTGAAGGTGTTTTACATAAAAAAGTAAAACAAGTAGATCAATATGAACAAACAGAATGGTTATCATTTAAAAATTTTGATTTGCCAATTGCTGTTTTTGGTGTATTAAGAGGAACTGGAGATTTAATTAAAAATTGTTTGTCTATTCCTCAAATATTTTATTATTTTGACCACGCTTATTATCTAGGTGCTAGACATAGTAATAGTCAAGCAGTAAATGAAAAGATTTATAGAATAGTAAAAAATGATTATAATTTAACATACATAGATCAATTAAATGATATTGATAAAGAAAGAATTGAAAAATATAAAAAATATATAGAAATAAAACCTTGGAAAAAAGAAGGTAGATATATTCTAGTTTTACCACCATCTGATTTTGCTAAAACTTATTATCATATTCCTAATTGGGAAGAAGATACAATCAATCAATTAAAACAATATACTAAAAAAGACATTGTTGTAAGACAAAAAGATTTAAGTAATTTAAATAAATCTTTAGATGAACAATTAAACGAAGCATATGCTTGTGTTACTTTTAATTCTACAGCGTGTATAGACGCAGTATTAAATGGTGTACCTAGTTTTTGTGATGGTATTTCTTGTGGTATGCCTGTATCTCAATTAGATTTATCTCAAATAGAAAATCCTATTTATTCTGATAAAAGAGAAAAATGGATAGATAGTTTATTAGCCAATCAATTTACATTAACTGAAATTGAAAATGGTGTCGCATATGAAAAAGTAAGTAGAAACAATTTAAGAGTTATTTAATGGAATTTAATTTATATAAAAAAGAAATTAAAATTGAATGTGATGTTGTAGAATGTAAATATCATAACATACAAGTTTTAAATAATTTAAGACAAAAAGTTATTAACTTATGTAATGAAAATTTAAACGAAAGAAATAAAACAAATGTAAAAGCAAAGTTTAGTGGTTTTAATAGTTTAAGAAATGATAAAGATTTTTTAGATATATTAAATTACATTAATCCTATAAGTAAAAAAGTTTTTTGGAGTGATAGAATTGTAGTAGCAGACGCTTGGGGTAATGTATATGAAAATGGTGATTTTGCTAAATGCCATAATCATATTGGAACTACAGGATTTTCTATGATTATATATTTAAGTGAAGGTGGTTCTGGTACTTATTTTAATGATATAGACTTAAATATAAGAGAAGAATTTGGCAAAGTTGTTTTATTTTCACCACATCTTTTCCACGAAGTGTCGCCATCTAATTTAGATTATGAAAGAATTACAGTAGCAGCAAATATAGATAGATTAGAGGAGTATCATCAATGATTATTACACACAAATTAGATAAAAACGACTGTTTATCACATCAAATATTTCCTGCTATAGAAAAAGGTTGGAAAGATGAAGATAGACCTATACACTTTTTTTGGGGATTAGGTGGTAATAATATCAAAGAAATAAAAGAGTGTTTGGATAAAAATGAAGAATGGTGGTATATAGATGTAGGTTATCTTACACAACAAATCACAAGATATCCAAGTCCAAAAATACACGATTACGATAAGACTTATTTTAGAATTGTAAAAGGAAATTTACATACTATTAGATGTAAGGTAGGTGATGGACAAAGATTAAATGAATTAGAATATAAAGGTATAGATGTACAGTTTAAAGGTTGGAAATCAGGAGAAACAAAATATATCTTACTTGCGCCGTCATCTCAAACAGTTACTTATCATATTAATGGTATTAACCAAGAAGAATGGATTAAACAAGTGACAGCTATATTAGGTGAATATACTGATATGCCAGTTAAATTAAGAAATAAACCAAGACCAGGTAATCAATGGTGGGAAACTGACATACTAGATGATTTAAAAGACGCACATTGTTTGATAACTAATATGAGTTTATCAGCCATAGACGCAGTAATGAATATGACACCAGCAATAACTCACTCTAATAATATTTGTAGTTTTATAACAAGTAGAGATTTAAAGTATATTAATAAACCAATGCGACCTGGTAGAAAAACTATGAATGAATGGTTAAAGATGGTAGTAGAAAATCAATTTACTATTCCTGAAATAGAAAATGGTACAGCACATAAAGTATTACAAGGACAATTAGTATGAAAATATTGAGTATAGATGTAGATTGGATACAATCAGGTTTACACGTTGAACAATTAAATAAAGTATTTTTTACAAAAGTAAAAGATGTATCAGAAATTGTTTTTTCAGATCACCACCACTTAATTTGTGATGCTTTGAAAGATGAAAATATTATACTACATAATATAGATCATCACCACGATATTGTTTATAAAGATGAACATATCGAAAATATTAAGAACAATCAAATTAAATCTTCTCACTGGATAGGTAATTTAATTTATCAAAAGAAAGTAAAAGAATATCATTGGTATAAAAATATAAATTCACAATTTATAAGAGATGGTTATTTTGGCGAAAAATTACTTTTAGATAATGATATAACTTTTAAGTATTATGAAAAATTAGATAATATAATGAATGAAAAATTTGATTTACTTTTTATATGTAAAAGTCCTTTTTATACACCTGGAGAATTTCAACTTTTACATAACACATACTTTGATTATTGTAAAATAAATCATAATGATAAAGTTAAAGAAATAGAAAGACGTATAAACGTTCATAATTATTAATGATAAATTTTGTTTGTGTCAATTACGGAACAAAGTATAAACCAGTTTATGTACAACACTTGTACAATATGGTCAAAAAACATTTGACCTTACCTTATAAATTTATTTGTTTTACAGATCAATCATATATGAAAGATCAAGTTAAAGGAGATATAGACTTTAGAGAATTTAAAGACAAAAAAATGACAGGTTACTGGAATAAATTACAACTATTTAGACCAGAATCTAATTTAGATGGTTCTAATTTGTATATGGATTTAGATGTAGTAATTAAAAGTAATATTGATTGCTTTGTTAATTTTGGTGATGATAAAACCACTGGTGTAATTAGAGATTTCGGACAGCCTAATCAGTGGTTTAATTCTAGTATTTTGAAATTTAATAATAAAACACTAGGATATATTTGGGAAGAATTTGATAAAGATAGAGCCTTGTATCAAAAACAACAAGGAGATCAAAATGTTATTACAAATTTTGTAAAAGGTAAAGATACTACCAAAATCTATCCAGACGAATGGACACAATCTTACAAGTGGTTCGATAGAAGTCAAACACGATTTCATAGGGAAAAGTGGACATTTGAAGAATCACCCACAGCAAAAGTAGTAATATTTCACGGTATGCCAAATCCACACGAATCTGACCAAGAATGGGTCAAAAAACACTGGCAATAAGAACAAAATAAGAACATTTACATCAAAAATCCTTGTAAAATAAAGGTTTTTTAACGCTTGACTTTCTGGTTGGTTATGATATTATAATAGTATGAAAACGGTTGATGTTTTTTTTACTCTCTTTCTTTCTGTTACATCAACCGTTTTCTACATAATTTATTGCTTGACTATGATTAAAAATTATGTTAATATAAACTATAACAAGGAGAAAACACTATGGCAAAAGTAAAACAATACTACACAAATGAAGCAGAAAATCAAGTAGATCAGATAATCGCACATATGAAATCTGGTCAAATTGATGAAGACAAAGCAAAAAAAGAAATCTTAAATGTTGATAATGTTAATTTATTAGATATTAATGAAGATAACATTGATGAAGTAATCTATTATAGTTTAAATGACTAATAAAAATATGACAAAAAAAATATCACAAAACTTAATTAATTATATTAAAAAACACAACGAAAAAGCTCGTAAGTATAATGAAGAAAATAGAAATACTACTGGTAACTGGACAAGTTTAATGATAGAAGATGAAAAACACTGGATTGAATATGGTATTTTTACATTAAGAGATTTAGTAAGACAAAATTTAATTGATTATATATGGGACGAATTTAAATCTGTAAACGGTATTAGACCAAGATTTATGAATTTTAGTAAAATGGGTA